>Ga0209376_1000363_pt1 | contig 50927 bp, 46 predicted proteins | sample GraSoiAngelo_134_FD_185891 | JGI IMG/M metagenome (GOLD analysis project Ga0209376, IMG submission 185891) | Grasslands soil microbial communities from the Angelo Coastal Reserve, California, USA - 14_0929_05_30cm (SPAdes) (version 2) | ecosystem: Environmental > Terrestrial > Soil > Grasslands ...
GACCTCGACTACTACCACGACCGGCCGAACGGGCTGTTCGGAGCTGGACGAGCTCATCGGGTCGAGGATCGGTGTGGCGAACGTGGAGTTACGGTTCCCGCTCACTCGTAGTGTGGTCCTGGGATTCCTCCCGGTGGGGCTTCCCCCCATCGAGGGGGCGCTCTTCTACGACATGGGGCTCGCGTGGGAGTCGGGCTCGATCGTCAAGTGGCAGCGCGACGCCGGGGACGACCCGGAGACGGTTCGCAGCCCGCTGCGGAGCTGGGGGGGCTCGATTCGCGTGAATTTCCTGGGGTTCGTGGTGCTGCGGTTCGACTACACCAAGCCGCTGGACCGGCTCCGCAACAAGGCGTACTGGACGGTGAGTTTGGGTCCAACGTTCTAACTCCGTATCGCTAAAACACTTGCGCTGGCCTCGCCGGTTGTCTATCTTGTCCGGCGAGGCCATTTGCTTACCCGTGGGTGCTGCTACGTCCTCGCCGGCCTGGCGCTCGGGGGCTGCCGGTCCCGAGCGCCCGTAGATCCGTCGTCCCAATCAAAGACGCCACAATCAGTTACACGCTCGGCCACTGGCGGCGCGCGTACCGCTGGGGTGGCGGTCCGCGTGGCGGCGCGCGGAGGCACGCCGCGGGCGTACCGCCTCCCGGATCTGGTCGAGATCCCCAACGCGATCCACGGGAAGCTGCCGGCGGTGGCAGATGTAATCGGCCTCGACCCAGAGTCGGAATTCCTGTTCGTGATGACCGACAAGAAGGACGTGCTGTCGCTCGATCTCGGGAGCGGCCGCGTCGACACCGTGGTGACGGGAATCGTGCAGGCGGCCCTCGGCCCCGACGGCACGCTGTACACGGTGGACGCCAAGCGGCGTGTCGTCTCGCTCGCACGGCGGGTGCGGTTCGCCTGGCCCCAACCCTTGGGGGGCGTGCCGCGCGAGCTGTTCGGCGGCAGCGACCAGCGCCTCGTGGCGGTCGATCCACCCAAGCTGATCACGGCCGCGGCCGATCAACCGCCCACGAGCCGGACGATCCCGGTGGGGGGCGACGTCGCGGCGACGCGCTGGGGCGACTTGATCGCCGTCGCGAGCGATTCGGGTGTCCTGCTGATGGACGCGCTCGGGCGACGCGACGCGGCGTTCGTGCCGCTTGAGGACCACCCGCGCGCGCTTGTCTTCTCCCCTTCCGGACACCGCATCTATGTGGCGCGACGCACCGAGCCTGGGCTCGCCGTAATCGACCGCTACGAGCGTGCCGAGATCGACGGCGTGGCGCTGCCGACGCCCGCCGCGACGATGCGTCTCGATCCGCTGGGACGTTGGTTGTTGGCCCGCCCGACCGTCGGCGATTCGGCGTGGGTCGTGGACCTGCCCGTGAAGCGGCTGGTGGGCTCGGTCGCCACCGCGTGGCGGGTGGATCTGCCGGCGATCGCCCCGGATGGCTCGCTGCTGGTGCGGCAGCGCGACGACGTCGCCGCGTACCGGCCGGATTCGCTGCTCGTCACCGGCCGCGTCAAAGGCGGGGGCGCCGATCACTGGACACTGACCGCGTGGCGGCCCCGCGGCAGCTACCGCTCGGCGTTCGCCGACGAGTCGGGTCAGCCCGGACAGCCAGCCGCCGGGGGGGGACCCGGGGGGGCCGCCGATACGGTGGCGGGCGAGGGCCTGCTGTACGTCCAGGTGTCGACGTCGCAAAATGAGGCCTGGTCCGGCGAGATGGCCCAGCAGCTCACGCGAGCCGGTTTGGCCGCCCGCGTGCTGCCGCCGCGGGGGCCCGATGACGGCTACCGCGTCGTGCTCGGCCCGTACCCCACGCGCGCGCAAGCGGAGGCGATCGGGCGGAAGCTCGGCCGGCCGTTCTGGATCTACCAACCCACGCCATGAGCGCACGACCGCTCCCGCGCTCGCGTCTCGACAATCTGATCCCTCCGCTCGTCGATGGGCAGGCGCTGGTGGCCCTCGTGCCCGCCACCGGCGACCTCAGGTGGGCCGCGGCGGCTGCCTGGGACGTGGCGCGCGCGGCGGCGCTGCACGGGCGCCGCGTGGCGCTCGTCGATCTGTGGATCGAAGACCCCACGCTGCACGAGGTGGTTGGGCTCTCGCCGACCGAAGGCATCGTCGACGCGTTCGAATACGGCGTGTCGCTGACGAAGACGGCTCACGAGGTCGACCACGTCTTTTTCATCGCTGCGGGCGCGTACACGGCGCATCCGGGTGAGCTGTTCGGACACGAGCGGTGGAAGAAGCTGCACGGCGGGTTCCGCGTGGAGGGCGCGCTGCTGCTGCTCTATCTCTCGGCGGGCGGGCTCGCCCGCCTGTCGGCCGTGCCGGACGGCCTGATCGTGCTTTCGCCGGACGGCTTCGAGCCGGAGTCCTCCATCGGCCAAGGGATCACGGCCGCGCTCGAGCGCGGCATCCCCCTGGTCGGCGTGGTACGCGAGCACTGGACACCCGCACCGGGCCCAGCGGGAGATGCTCGCGACGCAGCTATCCCCCCGAGGCCGTCGCGTCCTCTGCCGCTGCCGCATCCGCCCGGGCGAGCCGCGCACCGCCGCACCCGACCCGTCCTGGTGGCGGCGACGCTGGTCGCGGGGGCGGCAGGAGGGTGGGCGCTGTTCACCACGGGGGGGGAGTCCATCCGGGCCAGCGGTGCCGAGCACCGTGCTGCCCCGCCGACGCCCGTCGCGCCGCGCGTGCGGCCGACTGCCGTCCCGACGCCCCGGCTGGACTCGCTCCCCTGGACCGTGCAGCTCGCAGCCTACGCCAGGGTCGACAAGGCACTCGCCCTAGCTGATCGTCTGGCGAGCCACGAACACCTGCCGGCCTTCGTGACCCCGGTCGCGCTCGAGGGACGGCCAGGGGGGGGCGCGGCCGTCTGGTATCGCGTGCTGGCCGGCGCCTTCGCGACCCGCGACTCCGCTGCCGCGACGCGGGCGGCGCTGTGGGCGAACGGGCTGGCTCCGAAGGGTCAGGGCGACCTGCTGCGGGCGCCGTACTCCTTCTCGCTCGCTCAAACGGGGCGGCCCGATCGCTTGCGCGCCCGGGGTATTCCGGCGGTCTCGTGGGGCGCAGCGGGCACCCTGCTGGTGGGGGCGTTCGAAACCCCCGATCAGGCGAGCCTCGCCGAGGCGCAGCTCAGGCGCGCCCGCGTTCCGGCCACCCTCGTGACACGAACGAGGACCAAACCATGAGACTGACCCGACTCGAACTGTCGGGCTTCAAGTCGTTTGCGGGCACGGTGGAGCTGCCGTTCGAAACGGGCGTCACCGCGATCGTCGGCCCCAACGGGTGCGGCAAGTCGAACATTTCCGACGCCGTGCGGTGGGTGCTGGGCGAGCAGTCGCCCCGCCTGCTGCGCGGCGGCAAGATGGAGGACGTCATCTTCCAAGGGTCGACCGGCCGGCGGCCCGTGAACGTCGCGGAAGTGTCGCTCGTGTTCGACAACTCCGACGGCACGCTCCCCCTGGCCTATCAAGAGGTCGTCGTCACGCGCCGACTGTCCCGCGCAGGCCAGAGCGAATACCTCCTCAACCGTTCGTCCGTCCGCCTTCGCGACATCCAAGACCTGCTGCGAGGCACGGGCCTCGGTGCGGACGCCGCGGTGGTGATGGAAGCGAGGATGATCGAGGCGCTGCTCTCCGAGAGGGCCGAGGAACGCCGTGCGTTGTTCGAGGAAGCGGCGGGGATCGGCCTGTATCGCAACCGGAAGGAGAGCACCGAGCGGCGGCTCGAGGAGACGGCGGCGGATCTGGCGCGCCTCGAAGACTTGGTCGGCGAGGTGCAGACGCAGGTTCGTTCGCTCGCGCGCCAGCGGGGGAAGGCAGAGCGGTACGGGAAGATGATCGAAGAGCGTTTCGGGATCGCCCTGACGCTGGTGCGGCGCGAACTCGAGGACATCGATCTCGCCCTAGGCGACCTGGGCAAGCGGGCCGAACGCCTGACCGCCGAGCTCCCCGGGGAGCGAGGGCGGCTCGGCGCAGCGGAGCACGAGCGTGAGGCGCGGGTGCAGGCACGGCATACGGCCGAGGCGCAGCGCACGGAGGCGGAGCGGCGCCTGGCCGACGCGAAGCTGGAGGTGGGACGGCTGGAAGGCGACCTGGCGCTCGCCGCCGAGCGGCTGCGCAACGCCGCGCAACGGCGCGCGACGGCGGGGCAGCGGCGCGGGCTAGAGGAGGCCCGCGTCGTCCAGGCGGAGCAGGAGCGGAGTGCGGCCACCGCCGAGTGCGTCGCGGCCGAGCGCGACCTCGCATCCGTCGGACAGGAGCTGGCCGGCCGCGCGGCGCTGGAGCAAGAGGTCCGCGACCGGCTGCTCGCCCAGCGCACGGCGGTGCGCGAGCTTGAGGAGGACCTGCAGCGCCGAGCCGAGGGGTTCCGGGCATTGGAGGGAGAACGCGCGGCGCTCGAGCGGGAGCGAGTAGAGCTGGGGCAGCAGCTGGCCCAGGCGTCGGGGGAGCGCGCCGCACGGGCGGAAGCCGAGTGGGCGGCGACTGCCCAAGCGAGTGGGCGGGCACAGGAGGCGCAGGTGCAGGCGCGGGCGGCGACGCAGGCGGCGGAGGAGCTCGAGCGCGCGCGCCGCCGCGTGGCGGAGCTCAAGGAGCAGGAGACGCATGACCGCGCCGCCCAGCGCCAGGCGGAGGAGGCGGTCGCGCAGGTGACGGCTCGACGCGACGCGCTTGCCGAGCTCGAGCGCGAGCGGGTGGGCCTCGCGCCCGCTGCTCAAGCGCTGCTCAAGGACAAAGCGCAGTTCGGCGACGCAGTGCTGGGCCCGCTCTCGGACTTCGTGCGTACCAGCCGGCGGGACGCGCAGCTCGCCGAGCAATTGCTCGGCGAGTGGCTGCACGCCGTGCTGGTGCGCGACGAGGACGGCGTAACGGCGATCCGCCGCTGGCACGAGCAAGCACAACCGGGACCGCTGGTGCTGCTGCCGTGCACGCCCGGTCCCCGTCGCACCGCCGACGGGCATCCCCTCACGGACGAGTTGCGGGTAGACGGCCCGGCGGCGGCATGGGTGCGTACCCTGCTTGCGGGCCACGAAGTGCTCGACGGCGGGCGCGCCCTGCGCCGCGCCAACGGCGCGGTGTTCCTCGCCGGCGCCGGGGCCGCAGGCGGGGGGCCGCTCGAGCGGCGCGCCGAGCTCGACGCGCTCACACAGGAGTTAGGGGAGACGGAGGGGCGCCGGGTAGCCGCGGCGGAGGCGTTGCATAAGACGCTCGGGGAGTTGACCGCGGCCGAAGCCGGGCTCGCGGCGGCGGGAGCAGCGGCGGAGCGGGCCCGCGCGCACGAGCTCGAGGCGGGCGCGCTGAAGGGCGACGCCGAGCGCGCCGCAGCTCACGCGCAGCGCGAGGCCGCGGACGCGACGGCTCAGGTCGACCGGCTCTCGACCCGGCTGGCGGCGGTGGAAGCCCGACTTACCGCGCTGCACGCTGAGCTCGAGCGGCACGAGGTCGAACGGGTGCGGCTCGACGAGCGGCTGGGGGCCGAGCGCGCGCGCCTGATGGAGCTCGAAACACAGCAGGAGGCCGCGCGCGAGCAGCGCGTGCGCTGGCAAGTCGAGGCCGCCCAGGTGGAGGCACGTCTCGCCGCTGCACGCGAGCGGGCCGCGCGGGCCGGTGGCGACGCGGACGCAGCGCGCCACCAGGGGACGACCCTCGCGGAAGAAATCGCGACCATCGACCGCGATACCGCGGCCCTCACCGCCCAGCAGGCCGAGTGGGCGGACGCGCTCAAGCAGCGCCGCCAGGCGGTCGAGGCACTCGCAGCGGCGGCCGAGGAGGCGGCAGTGCAGGCACAACAGGCGGAGGCGCGCGTCGCGGAGGCGGAGACGGCGCTCGACGCCGCCCGCGGAGCGCTCGATGTGCTCGGCGCGGAGGAGCACAAGCTCGAGGTCGAGCGCACCGAGATCCTGGGGCGCAAGCGTGGACTGGTGGAGCGCGTCGAAGCCGAGTGGCGCAAGCCGCTCGACCAATTGCTCGCCGCCGCGCCGGAGGTGCCGGGCGACATCGAATGGCTGCGCCAGGAGAACGACCGGCTCAAAGACGCCATCGAGGCCGTGGGTCCGGTCAACGCACTGGCCGTCGAGGAGCACGGTGAGGAGACGAAGCGCCTCGAGTTCCTCATGACGCAGCGCGACGATTTGGTGGCTGCGCGCCAGTCCCTGCAGCAGGCGGCGCGCGAGATCGATCAGACCGCGAAGGGAATGTTCCTGGAGTCGTTCGGCAAAGTGCGCGAGAACTTCCGCACAGTCTTCCAGACGCTGTTCGGCGGCGGCGAGTGCGATGTGCGGCTCGCCAATGAGGACGAGCCGCTCGAGAGCGAGATCGAGATCCACGCGGCGCCGCGCGGCAAGCGCACGCAACGCATCCATCTGCTCTCCTCGGGCGAGCGCACGCTGGTCGCGGTGTCGCTGCTCTTCGCCATCTTCCTCACCAAACCGAGCCCGTTCTGCCTGCTCGACGAGGTCGACGCCCCGCTCGACGACGCCAACGTGGGCCGCTACGTGCGGCTGCTCGCCGAGTTCAAGGATCAGACCCAGTTCATCGTCATCACTCACAACCCGCGCACCATGCAGGCGGCCGACGCCGTCTACGGCGTCACGATGCAGGAGCCGGGGGTGTCCACGATCGTGGGCGTGCGCCTGGGCCAGATGGAACCGGTCTAGCGCCCCGTGCCACGGTCCATCCGGGCCGCCGCGCTCCTCGCCCTCGCCGCTCCGGCAGGCCTCGCAGCGCAGCGGCCCGCCGTGTCTCCGGTACTACCGCGCGTCTGGCAGCGCGACACGACGCTCACCGTGTGGCTGTTCGTGCGGCCCGGCGTCCCGCTCGAGCGAGCAGCGGCCCGCGCGGCCGCCGCCGGCGCGCGGGTGCGCGTCCGCAGCCGTTGGCTGCACGCGCTCGGCGCCGACGTGCCGACGGCGGGCCTGCGCGAGCTGGCGCGCGAGACGTTGCTCCGCCGCATCCAGCCCGCCGGCCGCTGGCGCCCGGCGCCCGGTCCGGATCCGGCGGCGCGGGCCGCGGTCGCTACCGATACCTGCCCCGCGGGCGGAGACCCCACGTACGGCCCCTCCGAGATGCCCTACCGTCAGCTCGACCTGCGCCCGCTGGCCGACGCCGGGTACGACGCGAGCGGCGTGCGAATCGCCATCCTCGACGGGGGCTTCAACACCGCGGCGCCGGCGTTCGCGGGCGTCACGGTCACGGCGCAGTACGATTTCGTGTTCGGCGATTCGGTGGTGCGCGATCAGCCGAACGACCAGCCCGGGGCGCAGTTCCACGGCACCGCGGTGTGGTCCCTCTTCGCGGGCCGCGTCCCCGGCCGGCTGCGCGGGGTCGCGCCCGGTGCGGCGTACCTGCTCGCCAAGACCGAAGACGTACGGTCCGAAACACGCATCGAGGAGGTGAACTACGTGCGCGCGCTGGAGTGGGCGGATTCCATCGGCGTCGATATCGTCTCGTCCAGCCTCGGCTATCTCGACTTTGACGATGGCTTCACCTACTCGCCGGCGGATCTGAACGGCCGGGTGGCGGTCACGAGCGTGGCGGCCGAGAGCGCCGCGGCCCACGGCATCCTCGTCGTGACGGCCGCCGGAAACGGAGGCCCAGGCTTCCGGACCCTGGTCACGCCCGGGGACGCGGATTCCGTGATCACTGCCGGCGCGGAGGATTCGCTCGGCGCGCTCGCGAGCTTCTCATCGCGCGGCCCGACGGCGGACGGCCGGCTGAAGCCGGACCTCACCGCGCCCGGCGTGCTCGTCTGCGTGCTCAGCGCCTCCAACGCCCTCGGCCGGGTCAACGGGACTTCCTTCGCGACGCCGCTGCTGGCGGCAGCCGCGGCGCTCCTGAAGCAGCTGCACCCGGGTCTCGGGCCCGGCGCGCTCCGTCAAGCGCTCCAAGCCTACGCGGCGAATCGCACCGCGCCCGACAGCCTGCGGGGCTGGGGCCGCCCCGACGTGGCCGCCAGCGCGGTGTTCCCGACCGCGATCACGCCGCTCACGCCCGCCGGGGCGGTGTTGGCGTCGATCACGCCGTCGTTCTCGTGGTCGGTGAGCACTCCCCCTCCGTACGCCACCCCGATCAGCTACCGCCTCCGCATCGCCCGGGACGCCACGTTCCTGTACCTCGTGGTCGACACGGTGACGACAGCCACGAGCTTCGCGCTGCGGCGTGCGCTCAAGCCCGGACGGCCGTTGTTCTGGCGCGTCGACGCTTCGGCCGCGACCGGCGTCACCGCGACGACCGGAGCTCTCGGGCCGATCGTCGTACCGCCATGGGCCACGCTCACCTCGTTCTCGACGCCGGCCGGCGTGAACACGGCCGAGGTCCAGCCCGTCTTCAGTTGGCAATCGCCGGCAGTGAGTACGCCACCCGGGCCGCTCCGCTACGATTTCACGGTGCGCCGCGCCGGGGCCCAGTTCGCAAACACCCCCGAATTCACCGTCGCGGGCTTGAGCGATACGGTATTCCAGCTGCCGCGCCCGCTCGAGCGCGACGCGGCGTACGTGTGGTCGCTGGTCGTGCACGCCGGAGCCGATACCACCCTCGTGCAGAGCCAGGGCGTGTTCATGGTGGTCGACGGCTCGATTCCCCCGACGACGCAGCTCTATCAGAATTTTCCCAACCCCTTCCCCACCGACGGACGCGAGGCGACGTGCCTCTGGTTCGATCTCGCGGTCCCTGCGATCGTGGAGCTCGCCGTGCTCGATCTGCGCGGCAACCCGGTGCGGCGCTTCGTCCCGGGGCCCAATTTCCCGGGCATTCTTCCCGCCGGCCGGTACGGCCGGAGCGGGCCCGGCGGCCCCACCTGCGATGTGCGTCTCATGTGGGACGGCCGCGCCGACGACGGGCGAGAGCTGCCGCCCGGCGTCTATCTGTACAAGTTGCGGGCGGGGGGGATAATTCAGTTCAGGCGAATCGTCTTTCGGGGGAGGAACCGCTAGCGTCATGGAACTGGTCACCGTGGGAACGGGGACGGTCGCCCCGTCGGCCAGCCGCACGTCGGCGTGTCACTGGGTGAGCCGCGGGCGGCTCAAGATCCTGCTCGACTGCGGCGCGGGAGCTCTGCACCGCCTCGCCGAGTTCGGGCTGCCGTGGCACCAGGTCACGCACGTGGTGCTGTCGCATTTTCATCCCGACCACTGGGGCGAGTTGCCGATGCTCGTGTATGCCCTCAAGTACACCACCGTCCCGGCGCGCGAGGAGCCGCTCGTGATCCTCGGGCCGCCGGGCGTAGTGCGCCTGATCAAAGCGCTCGCCGAAGGATACGGCCCCTGGCTGCTCGACCCGGGGTTCCCGATCGGCATCCTCGATGTGCGGGGCGGCGAGCCGTTCCCGCTCGACGCTGACGTGAATCTCGAGACCTTCCCGGTGCCGCACACGCCGGAGAGCGTGGCGCTGGCGGTGGCGGCTCCCGAGGGGCGGCTCGTCTACACGGGGGACACCGGCCCCTCGAGCCCGCTCGCTCGCTGGGCGACGGGCGCGGACCTGCTGCTCGCGGAGTGCTCGCTCCCCGAGGAGATGGCCATGGACATTCATCTCACTCCGGAACGCGCCGGCGACCTGGCGCGAGAAGCCGGCGCCCGGCGTCTCGTCTTGACGCACTTCTATCCACCGGTAGAAACTTCGGACCCGGCGCAGGCCGCCGCAGTGCGGTTTAGCGGACCGATCGCGGCCGCGCGCGATGGAGACCGGTTCGTCATCGGAGGAGTCTGAGCGGTGCTGATTGTGATGCGACACGGCGCCACCGACGCGGAGATCCAGCGCGTCGTCGCCGTCATCGAAGAACTGGGCTACAAGGCCAGCCCGATGCCCGGGGCGCAGCGCACGGCGGTGGGCCTCGTGGGCAACGACGGGCGGGTCGACGCGTCGCGGCTCGAGGCGCTCCCGGGCGTCCAGGAGATCATCCACGTCTCGAAGCCGTACAAGCAGGTGAGCCGCGAATGGAAGGGCGAGAATACGGTCGTCCGACTCCCCGGCGGCGTAGCGGTCGGAGGGACGGAGGTGGTGGCGATCGCCGGCCCGTGCTCGGTGGAGTCCGAACGGCAGATCCTCGAAGCCGCGCGGCAGGTGCGCGAGGCGGGGGCGGTGATCCTGCGCGGGGGCGCCTGGAAGCCTCGTACCTCGCCCTATGCCTTCCAAGGGCTCGGCCGGCCTGGTCTCCAGCTCCTCGCGAAAGCACGCGACGAGACGGGACTGCTGATCTGCACCGAGGCCATGGACCCCGAGGGGGTAGCATACGTCGCCGAAGTCGCCGACATCATTCAGATCGGTGCCCGCAACATGCAGAACTCCTCGCTCCTCAAGGCCGCGGGGCGCGCGAAGAAGCCCGTGCTCCTCAAGCGCGGGCTGTCGGCAACGATCGAGGAGCTGCTGCTCTCCGCCGAGTACCTGCTCGCCGAGGGGAATCACGCGGTGATCCTGTGTGAGCGGGGCATCCGCGGCTTCGACACGGCGACCCGCAACGTCTTCGACCTCACGGCCATTCCCGTGGTGCACAAGCTCTCGCACCTGCCGATCGTCGCCGACCCGTCGCACGGCACGGGCCTGCGGGACAAGGTGATCCCCATGGCGCGGGCGGCTGTAGCGGCGGGTGCGGACGGCATCATCGTCGAGGTACATCCCCACCCCGATCAGGCCCTGTCCGACGGTGCGCAATCGCTGTTCCCCGACCAGTTCGCGCAGCTGATGCGCGAGGTCCGCGTCATCGCGGAGGTGATCGGGCGGCGCGTCGCCGAGCCCGCGTCGGTGAGCGCGTGAGAGTCGGACGGCCGGACGGTCGGACGGTCGGACGGCTTATCACAGCGGTCGTATTGCTGTCCGGCGGTCCGGCCGTCCGACAGTCCGACGACCCCTGGCCTGTCCTCGACCGCGCCAGCCAGACCTACCAGACGATCAGCACGCTCAGCGCTGACTTCGTCCAAATCGTCGTCAACCCGCTGATCGGCAGCCCCGACACGACGCGCGGCAAGCTGTACCAGATGCGGCCGAGCCGCTTCGCGATGCGGTTCACCGCGCCCAAAGGGGATCGCATCGTGGCGGACGGCCGGTACCTGTGGCTGTACACGCCGAGCACCGCGCCCGGGCAAGTGATCCGCTCGCGCATTCCCGCGGTGGGCACCACCGGACCGAATCTGATCGGCCAGTTCGTGGAGCGACCACGCGAGCGCTACAGCGCGCGCTACCTGCGGGCAGACTCGCTCGGCGGCACGATGGTGGACGTGGTCGCGCTCAGCCCGAAGGAGAAAGACCAGCCCTACAGCGGTGCGGTGATCTGGGTGGATCGGAACGACAGGCTGGTGCAGCGCATCGACATCACAGAGGCCTCGGGCCAGCAGCGGACGGTGATCCTTGGGAACCTCAAGGTGAACCGCGGCGCGCCGGGCCGCGAGTTTACGTTTTCGCTCCCGGCCGGAGTACGAGTGGTAGATCAGTAGCAAGGGCGTCGGCGACACGCGCCGCCGTCGCTTCGTCCATTCCCCGTTTCTCGGCGAGCTCGAGCGCCGCGCGCCCCAGCGCGCGGTACAAGAGCGCGTCATCCTTGGTGAGGGACTCGAGATGGCGGCGGATGGTGCTGTCGTCGCCGCGCACCACCGGCCCCGTCAGCGCGTCCATCGGCTGACCGTATGACAGATTCTCGAGCGTGCCCTCCACGAGCGGGCGCAGGGCCTGCCACGCGTCCGCGTCCGTGAGGCCCGCGTGGCGCAGCAGGCGCTGGGCGACCGCTTGCACCACAACGAAATAGTTGGACGCGAACACTGCGCCTGCATGGTAGATCGCCTTCGCCTTGCCCGTAATGCGGAACGGGTGCATCCCCAGCTCGCGGGCGATCCCCTCCGCTGCCTCAAGCGCACGCGCCATCCCCTCCACCGCAGCCCAGGCGCCCTTCAGGCGCTCGGGCGCGCGCTCCGGATCCGAGATCGTCTGGAGCGGGTGGAGCGAGCCGAGCGCGGCGCGTGATGGGACCAGCGGGCCCAGCGCTTCCTGGCCCTGCACGCCTGAGAGGTGGAGCACCACGTGCTCCGGCCGGACCGCGCCGCCGCGCGCGAGCGCCTCCGCCAGGGGGCGGATGGCGTCGTCCCGCACGGCGAGAATGACGACGCCCGCCTGGGCGACCCAGGCGGGCGGGGGGGAAGCGTCAGCGGCTCCGACGGTGAGCTGCAGCGGCTTCGGGATGGCCTTCTTGCGACGCCCGTGCAGCCGGACCGTGTAGCCGGTGCGGGCCAGCGCCAGCGCCAGACCCACGCCCGCGCGCCCCGGCCCGATGATCCCGACCGCGGGTCTGCGCGGAGGCTCCGGGAGTTGGACCGGCACTAGTTCCGCGGGTTCGCGGAGGGCTTAGCCGGGGCGAGGGAGAGCAGGTCCTGCGGCGACCGGGCGCGGCGCGCCAGGCCGAGCGCCGCCTGCACCTGGTGGTCCTCCGCCATCCGCCGGCGCACCTCCGCCGGCCGACCGAAGACGTAGCGCGTGGTCTCGTAGCCGAGCTCCTGGGCGATGAGAGTGTGCGCACCGGCCATGAGGCTGTCGGGAACGACCGCGCCCCGGGCCCGGAGGCGGCGCAGCACCTCGCTCACCATCTCGTCGCTCACGGCAACGGAGGGGTCACTCACGCGACCCGTCCCCTTCAGCTCGAGCGAGTAGGTCGAGAGCACGTCCCGAAACGCCGGGATCTTGTCGCCCAGCGTTCTCATGAAGTTTCGCTCCGCGGTCGTGAACGTGTCCGGGCTGACGAATAGATCCGGCCGGATTCCGCCGCCACCCATCACCGTGCGGCCGCGGTCGGTGTGGAACACCAGTGCCGAATCGCTTCGCGTCGAATCGCGACCCTGCTCCGCCGCGACGACCTGCGCCTCCTGATCGGCTTCGTTCTTGCTCTTGCGCTGAATGGTGCGGCCGCTCGGCGTGTACCAACGCGCCGTCGTCAGCTTCAGTGCCGTCTCCGGTGTGAGCTGCCAGAGCGACTGCACGAGCCCCTTCCCGAACGTGGGTGTCCCCACGACCAGGGCGCGATCGTGGTCCTGCAGCGCGCCGGTGATGATCTCGGCGGCGCTCGCGGTGCCGCCGTTCACGAGCACCACGATCGGGAGGCCTGGCCACGGCTGGGGTTTGGTGTCCCGGAACGAGCGCGTGATGTTGGGTGTCCGTCCACGCGTCGCCACGACCTCCTGACCGGGGTCGAGGAACAGCTCGCTCACGGCCACCCCCTGATCGAGCAGGCCGCCCGGGTTGCTGCGCAGGTCGAGCACCAGCGATTTCATCCCCTTCTGCACCAGATTCCCCACGGCCTCGCTCAGCTCCGCCGCCGACGTCTCGCTCACCGGACTCAGCTGGATGTATCCGACCTTGTCGTCCAGCATCATCGCGACTTGCACCGAGCGAAGGTGGATCGTGGCGCGGGTGAGCTTGAAGGTGAGCGGCTGCTCCACACTCACCCGCCGCACCCGGAGCTCGACCTTCGTGCCCGGCTGACCGCGCAACTCCTTCACCGCCTGGTCGTTCTTCCAACCTTCGGTCGAGCGGCCGTCCAGGGTCACGATCTGATCGCCCGACTGGATACCGGCCCGCTCAGCCGGCGTGTCGGGCAGCGGCGCCACGACCGTGATCCAGCCGTCGCGCACGTCGATCTGGATGCCCAGCCCCCCGTAGTTGCCGGTGGTCGCCTCGGAGAGGGCGCGGAAGTCGTCGCGCTTGAGGAAAACCGAATACGGGTCGTGCAGTTGGTCGAGCATGCCGTCGATCGCCATCTGATAGAGCTGCCGCTCGTCGAGCGAGTCGACGTAGTAGTCGGCGACGTGCGCCAGCACGTCCTCGAACAGGCGCGCCTGCTGGTACACGGATCCCTCCGGCACGGCCTCGCGCTGCAACAGCCAGCCACCGGTCGCGAGCGCGACGCACGAGATGACGGCGACGACCAGGATCTTTCGGAGCTTCATGACACGCCTCGCGTTGAGAGTACGGTCACCGCCATGACCTCGCGCCACGCGGCGTCCTGCACGGCCTTCTTCGATTGTGTGGCATCGATGTGGGCCACGCCGGGCCCTGCGGCACCACGGTACGCCTCGAGCACGCGCCGGTGGAACCCATCGTCCTGCCGCTCCAAACGGTCCTGCACCTTGCGTGCCGCGCGTTGTCGCTCGCGGCCCATCGCCACGGGCACGTCGAGCACGAGCGTCAGGTCCGGGACGAGCCCCCCCGTGGCCAGGCGGTTGGCCCGAGCCACCTCCTCGTACGCTAACCCGCCGCCGGCCACTTGGTAGGCCATGGTCGAGAGCTCGAACCGGTCGGCCAGGACCACCTGTCCCGCCGCGAGCGCGGGACGGATCACTTTGTGCACCAGGTCGGCCCGCGCCGCGAGGAAGAGGAACAACTCGGCGGCGGGGGCCATCTCGTAGGGGAATCCCAGGACCACCTTGCGTGCCGCTTCCGCGACCGGCGTCCCGCCGGGCTCGCGCACCGTCACGACGGTACGGCCGTCGGCGCGGAACCGGGCTGCCAGCCACCGCAGCAGTGTCGACTTCCCCGCCCCTTCAGGGCCCTCCACCACGATGAACGTCATCCCAGGGTGATGATCGGGCTCGCGGCCCCCTGCTTCATTCCCTCGTAGATCCGCGCGTTTACCTTGGCCATCAGTTTTTCGAAGTTCGCCTGGGCGGCCACAACTTGCTGATACACCGCATTCGACTGGACGCTCTGGAGCGCGCGATCGTACTGTTCAACCTGCTCGCGTGGCGGCTCCCGGTTCTCCTGGGCCGCGCGCTCGATGTCCCGCGCGATCCGCTCGACCTCGGCCAGGAGCTGCTTGCAGGTCGCGTCCTCGCGCATCCGGTCGCTCGCCCGGACCAACGCTTTGTACTCCTCACTCTGCCCCAGCAGCCGGCCGAGCTCCCCCGCCTTCTGGTCGATCACGCACCCTCCTTGGCAAACGCCAGCAAGAACCGCGACCGCCCGAACAGGTCTTCGTGGATGGCGACGCGCGCCCAGCCGTGGGCGCGCGCGAGGGCCCGCACCTGCACTGCGCGCCGCTCGTCGATCTCGAGCGCCAGCAGGCCGCCGGGCGCGAGCAGCGCGGCGGCGCCCCCGAGCAGCGACCGCGTCGCGTCGAGCCCGTCAGATCCGCTCACCAGCGCCCGGCGGGGCTCGAAGTCGCGCACAGCCGGATCGAGCTCGAGATACTCGGCCTCCGTCAGATATGGGGGGTTCGAGACAATCGCCCGGCAGCGCTCCCCTGCGAGAGGCGCCAGGAGATCCCCCTCCCGGATCTCGACCGGGACATCGGGCCGAACGAGGGCGACGTTCTCCCGTGCCAGCGCAGCGGCTCCGGCCGCGCGCTCGACCGCGATCACGCGCTCGAAGCTGCCTTCGACGGCCAGCGCCAGGGCGATGCAGCCGCATCCCGTGCCCACGTCCGCCACCACCCCCCCGCCCCGTTCCACGTGCCACGTTCCACGAGGCACGCGGCGGGTCCAATTCAGGACCAGCTCCACGAGCCCCTCCGTCTCGGGCCGAGGGATCAACGCCCGCGTGTCGAGCTTCAGGTCGAGCGTGCGGAAGCCCACGCGACCGACAGCATAGGCGAACGGGACTCCACTGGAACGACGCTCGACGGCTTGCGCAAACCGCTCCGCCAGCTCCGGCGGCAGCGGCTGGTCGCGCCGCAGCCACACGTCGCCGGGCTTGGTCCCTGAGCCGGCCACAGCAGCCCAGAGCGTCGTCGCTTCCCGGCGCGGGCTGGGCAGCCCCGAGCGCGCCAGTCGCTCGACGGCCCGCTCGAGCGCGCTCGCGATCGATGAACGAGGCGCGGCGCGCTCAGGCACTGAGCCGTTCTTTCTCCCCTGCGAGCCTGAGCGCCGCGATCAGCTCGTCGAGCTTCCCGTCCATCACCTCGGCGAGGGCGTGGGCCGTGAACCCGATGCGGTGGTCGGTGATCCGGTTCTGCGGAAAGTTGTATGTGCGGATCTTCTGCGATCGGTCGCCCGTGCCCACCTGAGCCCGCCGCTCCCGCGCGCGCGCCGCTTCCTGCTCGGCGAGCATGCGGTCGAGCAGCCGGGCGCGCAGGATCTCCAGCGCCTTGATCTTGTTCTGGAGCTGCGACTTCTGATCTTGGCACTTCACCTCGAGCCCCGTCGGGAGGTGCGTCACCCGCACCGCGCTGTCTGTCGTGTTGACGCTCTGGCCACCCGGGCCGCCGGAGCGGAATACGTCAATGCGCAGGTCCTTCTCCTCGATCTTGACGTCCACCTCTTCCGCGTCCGGGAGGACCGCCACCGTCGCGGCGGACGTATGACGGCGGCCCTGTGTCTCGGTCTCGGGGATGCGCTGCACGCGGTGCACGCCCGACTCATAGCGGAGCGTGCCGTACACCTTGGGCCCACGCACCGCAAAGATCGCCTCCTTCAGACCGCCGAGGTTACCCTCCGAGAGCGCCAGCACCTCGACCTTCCACCCGCGGCGCTCGCAGTAGCGCGTGTACATGCGGAACAGGTCCGCCGCGAAGAGCGCCGCCTCGTCGCCGCCAGTGCCGGCGCGGATCTCCACGATGGCATCACGGTCGTCGAGCGGGTCGGCGGGGGTGAGGAGGTCGGCGAGCAGGGCCTCCGCTCGCTCGATCTCGGGACGGAGCCGCTCCACGTCCGCGCGCGCCAACTGGGAGAGCTCGGGGTCCTTGTCCTGCAGAACCTCGCGCGCCTGGGCGAGCTCGCCCTGGAGGCGCTCGAGGCGGCTGTGGGCTTGGCGGATGGCGTCGAGCCGCGCGTGCTCGCGGCCCAGCTGCTTCAGCTTGGCCGGATTGCGCGCGGTCTCGGGGTCGGCCAAGGCTCGGGCGACCTGCTCCGCCCGTGCGAGCGCCTGGCGGAGTCGGGCCTCCATAGGTCAGCCGGTCGTCTTGTCCGTCGCGTATTTCTGGCGGAACCGCTCCACGCGCCCAGCTGTGTCCAGGAGCTTCTGCTTCCCGGTGTAGTAGGGGTGGCACTTGGCGCAGATTTCGACGTGGATCACGGACACTGTGGACCGCGTCACGAAGCTGTTGCCGCAGGCGCACTGGACTTGAGCGCGCTGGTAGACGGGGTGAATCCCGGGTTTCACTGCACTGTATCCTGAGTAGAAGTCAAATGGCACAAGGCTTGGAAATATAACTGGCATCGTGAGTTGGCGGCAAGACGCCACATTGACACCGGGCAGGCCACTACGTAAGCTTGCCCCACCATAACCCCCCAAACCCGAGGGGAACACCCGCGTGTCGGTGACGGCCATCCTCCAAAAAGTCCCGCTCTTCGGCCAACTCTCCCCCGCCGAGCTCGATCGGGTGGCCGAGATCACCCGCGAGCGCAGCTACCCCCGCAACTCCGTGATTCTGTTCGAGGACGACCCCGGCGACGCGCTGTATGTCGTGGCCAAGGGGCAGGTCAAGGTGGTCCTCATCGGGGAAGACGGGCGGGAAGTCATTCTCTCCGTGCTCGGCGAGGGGGACTTCTTCGGCGAGATGTCACTCATCGACGAGGAACCCCGCTCGGCGCATGTGATCGCGATGGAGGACTCGAATCTCCTCGTGATCCGGCGCGAGGACTTCCAGAGCATTCTACAGCAATCGCCGGGGATCGCGATGGGGTTGCTGCGGGAGCTCTCCCGCCGGCTGCGGCGCGTGGACGAGAAGGTGGGGAGCCTCGTCCTCCTCGATGTCAACGGCCGCGTGGCCCAACTGCTCCTCGACCTCGCCGACGAAGCGGGGTCGAGTCGTATCACGCGCCGCCTCACCCACCACACCATCGCCCAGATGATCGGCTCGAGCCGCGAGACGGTGAGCCGGACCATGCGCGAGCTGGTCGATAAAGGCTATATCGAGATCAGCCGCCGGGAGATTCTGATTCGGGACCGCGCCGCACTGGAGGCGTCGGCGGGGCGGTCGTGAGTCGCGCCCCACGGCGTGAGGTGGGTCACCGGGGGCGGGTGAGCCTGCGGCTTGTTCTACGTGCCCGATTTTCCGTAACTTAGCCCTAGGTACGGCGTGCCGGGACCGATGGCCTACACGGTGACCTTTTGGGGAACGCGGGGCTCGATCCCCACCCCCGGGGCCCACACCGCGCGCTACGGCGGCAACACGCCGTGCGTGGCCGTGGAGGGCCCCGGGGGGCAGCTCGTCATCCTCGACGCGGGCACCGGGATTCGCGCGCTGGGGCTCCAGCTCGTGGAGCGGCAAAACGGCGCCGTGAACGCGGAGATCCTGCTCTCACACGCCCACTGGGACCACATTCAAGGGCTGCCGCACTTCAAGCCGTTCTTCTCGCCGGGGAATGCGGTGCGCATCTGGGGCTCCAGGCAGGGCACCACGTCGCTCGAGGCGATCCTCCGGCAGCAGATGGACCCGGCCGTGTTCCCCATCCCGCTCGACGCGCTGTCGGCCAAGCTGACGGTGCAGCAGGTCGACCCGGGCGAGTTTACGGTGGGCGCATTCCGGGTGCGCGCCATGCGGTTACGGCACCCCGGCACGACGCTGGGGTATCGGCTCACGCCGGCCGCGGGGGGCGCGAGCATGGCGTATGTGACGGACAACGAGCTGGGGCCAGGGGGCCATTACGACACGCCGGCGACGTGGCGCAAGGATCTCGTGGCGTTCCTGGCGAACGTGGAGCTGCTGATCCACGACGCGATGTACACGCCGCAGGAGCTCGAGCAGCACCGTGGCTGGGGCCATTCCACCTTCGAGGAGGCGGTGACGCTCGCGGCGGAGGCCGGCGTGCGCCGGCTCGTGCTATTCCATCACGAGCCGGAGCACGGCGACGCGGAGGTCGATGGATTGCTCACCGCGGCGCGCCGCGCGGCCAAGGCGCGCGGTACCCCGGCGGAGGTGCTGGCGGCGCGGGAAGGGATGACCCTGACTCTCTGATCCGAGGAGCACGCTATGCGTTCGCGTTCGATCGTTCCGCTCTTCACTCTGACCCTGCTGTGGCCTGCCGTGGGGGGGCTGGGCGCTCAGGCACGCGGCCAGGACACCCGTCCCGGGATTGCCGTATTTCCGTTCGAGAACGGCGGCTCTTACGGGCAAGACAAGGACAACTTCGACGCCCTGCAGAAGGGGATCGCGGGCCTGATGATCTCCGACCTGGCCGCCAATGCCGCAGCCCGGGTAGTCGAGCGGGAGGAATTGCAAAAGCTGATCGACGAGCAAAACCTGAGCGCCGCCGGGCGGGTGGATCCCCAGACCGCGGCGAAGATCGGCAAGCTGGTCGGCGCACGCTACGTCGTCACGGGCGTCTTCATCGACTTCTACGGCGACTTCCGGCTCGACGCACGCCTCATCAACGTCGAGACGAGCGAGATCGTCAAAGTCGAGTCGGACCGGATGCAGCGTGACCACTTGTTCGACCTGATCCGCACTGTGGCCACGAAGCTCATGCGGGACGCGAACCTGCCCGCGCTGCAGAAGCAGGCCTCGGAGCAGCGGATGAACCGACAAGTGCCCACCGAGGCGCTCACCTATTACTCGCGCGCCCTGCTCTACCACGACCGCGGGCAAAAGGACAAGGCGGTCGAGATGTACGAGAAGGCGCTGCGGGTGTTCCCTGACTTCGCCGAGGCCTCGGACGGCCTGAAGCGCGAGAAGACCTCGTGACTTCGGCTTAGCCGCCGGGGTGACGGCGATCGCCCAGCCGTGAGATACGTCCTGCTTCATACCCCGACGTGGCGGCCGGCCAGCGCCGCGCCCGCGCTCGAGGCGGCGCAAATCGACGTGCGCGAGGTGCGCCTGCTGCGCGACCTCGCGGTGGATGAGCGGCCAACGGTGCTGGTGCTCGATGCCGAGAGCCGCTCCATCCTCCCGCTCGATGTGCTGCGCGCCTTCGTGGACGCGGGCGGCGCGATCGTGGCTCTGGGGCGCGACGGCGAGCCGGACGTCCCGACGGAGATGCCATCCGAGCTGCTGTCCGGGTTTGTCCGGCATCCGGTCGGCGTGCGCCAGCTCCTCGTCGCCGTGCGGGCCGGATTTCGGGAGGCGGCGGCGCGGGCGGAGACGGCGCGGGCGCGGGCCGAAGCGGCGAGCCGCGGCCGCGAGATCGGCGAGCTCACACGCATCGGCGTGGCCCTCGGCACCGAGCGCGACCTCGACACGCTGCTCGACTTGATCCTTACCCAATCGCGGCGCATCACGTCGTCCGACGCGGGCAGCTTGTATCTGATCGAAGGCGAGCCCGGCGAGAAGCGGCTGCGGTTCCGCCTCGCGCAGACGTACTCGAAGCCCGAGGCGCCGTTCGTCGAGTTCACGATGCCGATGGACCGAACGAGCCTCGCGGGCTACGCCGCCGTGACGGGCGAGCCGCTCGTCATCGACGACGCGTATTTCCTGCCCCCGGACGTCGAGTACACGATCAACCGCTCGTTCGACGAGCGTTACGGCTACCGCACCAAGTCGATGCTCGTGATCCCGATGAAGGATCACAAGGAGCAAGTGATCGGCGTGCTGCAGCTCATCAACCGCAAGCGCAGCCTCGATGCCGTGCTGGCCACGCCGGCGGCCGTGGAGCAACAGGTGGTCCCGTTCTCGAAACGCACGGTCGAACTCGTCACCGCGCTCGCAGGACAAGCGGCGGTCGCGATCGAGAACAGCCAGCTCTACCGCGAGATCGAGCGGCTGTTCGAGGGGTTTGTGCAGGCGGCGGTGCGCGCCATCGAGCAGCGAGATCCGACCACGTTCGGTCACTCGGGGCGGGTCGCGAACATGACAGTGAGCCTGGCGGCGGTGGTGGACAAAGCCGGGGACGGGCCCTATAGCGGCCTCACGTTCACGCGCGAGCAGCTGCGCGAGATCCGCTACGCCGGCTTGCTGCACGACTTCGGCAAGGTCGGGGTGCGGGAGCAGGTCCTCGTCAAAGCGAAGAAGCTCTATCCCCTGCAGCTCGAGCTGATCCGCCAGCGGCACGACTTCGTGCGGCGCAGTGCGGAGCGGGAGTTCTGGCGCAAACGCGCGGAATTCCTGGAAACGCACGGGCGCCAGGGGTACGAGCCGTTCGTGCGCACCCTCGAAGCGGAGCACGCCCGGGAGCTCACCGAGCTGGAGCGCTTCATGAAAGCCGTGCTCCACGCCAACGAGCCGACGGTGCTCCCGGCCACCCGCTTCGAGGAGCTGCTCGACCTCGCGCGCCGGACGTACCAAGATCTCGCCGGGGCGGCGCGCCCATACCTCACCGACGACGAGGTGCGCTATCTGACGATTCCGAAGGGCAGCCTGGACGAGGCCGAACGGCTCGAGATCGAGAGCCACGTGAACCACACTTACAACTTCCTGAAGGAGATCCCCTGGACGCGGGAGCTGCAGCACATCCCCCTCATCGCGTACGGGCATCACGAGAAGCTGGACGGCGGCGGCTACCCGCGCGGGGTGACGGGCGAAGCCATCCCGATCCAGACGCGCATGATGACCATCAGCGACATCTACGACGCGCTGACGGCCGCGGATCGCCCCTACAAGCCAGCGGTGGCGCGCGCGCGCGCGCTCGACATCATGGACGACGAAGTCCGGGCGGGACAGCTCGACCGCGAGCTGTTCCGGCTGTTCGTCGACGCCAAGGTATTCGAGACGAACGCTTAGCTGAAGAGGAACCGCGTCGACACGAGCAGCAGGAACACCCCGAACGCGCGCCGCAGCGCCAAGTCCCCCACGTGCCCCGCCAGCTTGGCGCCCACCAACGCTCCCAGCAGCAGGCCGCCCGCGATGATCGCCGCGTACCGGATGTTCACCTGGCCCCGCTTGTAGTACTCGAGCGTACCCAGGATCCCGACCGGGAGCAGCAGCGCCGCGAGCGAGGTACCGTTCGCCGTGTGCTGGGACAGCCCCACGACGAGGACCAGGCCCGGGATGATGACGACGGCGCCCCCGACGCCGAACAGCCCCGACACGACGCCGGCCGCGAGGCCGACCAAACTGACCAGCACCCAGTTCATCGCGCGTCTCCTTGTTCCGGTGTGCCCCACCCGCCACCACCGGGTGTCTCAATCCGCAGCACGTCGCCCGGTTGGAGCAGCGTGCTCGCTTTGGGCGCGAGCGGCGTGCCGTTCAAGATAGTCCGCCCGGCGGCACCCTGCCCGCCGCCCCCCGCGCCCGCGGGGCCGTGGCGGCGCCGCTCGGCGAGCACGCTCAGCTCCATGGGCGCCAGCGCTGCGAACTCACGAATCACGCCGTCCCCACCCGCCCACTGTCCCACTCCGCCGCTGCCGCGCCGCAAGACGTAAGTCGTCAGCCGCAAGGGATACTCCATTTCCAGCACCTCGACCGGGGTGTTCCGCGTGTTCGACATCCCGACGTGCACGCCCGACGGCCCGGGCGCGCCTGGGCTCGCCCCCTGCCCCCCGCCGATGGTCTCGTAATAGGTCCAGCCGCCCACCACACCACCACCCCGTTGCCCGTCACCCGTCGCAAGTCGCCCGCCGAACGTGACGTTGTTCATGGTCCCCTGTCCCTGGGCAGGCACCGGCACACCGCCCCGGGCGAGCGCCAGGAACAGCGTATCGACGATCCGCTGTGACGTCTCGACGTTGCCCGCCGCGACCGCGCTCGGATGACGCGCGTTCACGAGACATCCTTCGGGCGCGGTGACGCGGACGGCCCGCTGCACGCCGGCGTTCGTCGGAACGTCCTCCGGGAGGAGCGTGCGGACCACGAACAGCGCAGCCGAGCGCGCGACCGCCAGCGGGCAGTTGAGGTTCCCCCGCACGGCCGGCGCGGTGCCCGTGAAATCGGCGTGGAACAGACCCTCCCGGATATCGATGCGTACCGTGATGGGAACATCGACGTCGTCCAGGCCGTCTCCTTCGAGCCAGTCGGTGGCCGTAAGGCCGGCCGCGCGGATGCGGCCGAGCGCGTCGCGCGTGCGGCGTTCGGCGTAGTCCATGAGATCGCGGGCGGCGTCTTGCACGGCGGCCCACCCATAGCGGGCGGCGAGGGCGCGCAGACCATCGGCTCCGCGCTCCACGGCGGCGCGCTGCGCCGCAAGGTCGCCGCGGCGCGTCCCCGGCGTGCGCACGTTCGCGAGCAGCAGGCGCTCCACCTCCGGCGTGAACAGCAGCGGCGGCAGGATCATGCCCTCGGCAAAGATCTCCCGCGCCCCGGCCGGCATGCTTCCAGCCTGCATCCCCCCCACATCCGAATGGTGCGCCCGCACGACGCTGTACCCGCCCACCGCGCCGGCGATGTCGATCGCGCCGATCAGCGTGATGTCGGGGAGATGCGACCCGCCGGTGAAAGGATCGTTCAGGATGAAGGTCTCGCCGGGCCGGGGGGGAGGCTCGAGCGCCCGCACCGCGCCGACCGACTCAGCCAGCGCGCCGAGATGGACTGGAATGTGGGCCGCCTGCGCGATCATCGCGCCGTCCGCGTCGAACAGCGCCGCCGAGCAATCACGGCGCTCCCGGATGTTCGGTGACAGTGCGGAATGGATCAGGACGAGCCCCATCTCCTCGGCGACCGCCGCGAAGGCGTGGCCCATTACCTCGAGCCCGACCGCGTCGAGCGTCATACCCGCTCCACCACCACGGCTCCGGACGCGTGCACCGCGCCCCGCCACCCCGGTTCGATCAGCGCCGTGGCGTCGCGGCCGGCGAGAATCGCCGGGCCCTCCAGCGTGACCCCGGGGGCGAGGTCATCGAGGGGCCACAGGGACGCTGTCACCCGGTTCCCGCCTCTCCCCCTCCCCCTTCCCAACGCCACCAGGCGCTCGCCGCGGGACGCTGTGGCCGCGCCCCCCCGTTCCCCGAAGCGCGGCAGCGGCGCTTCGCGAATCGCCACCACGCGCAGGTTGACCAGCTCGACCGGCTGGTCGCTCCCGGAATGGCCGAACCGCTCCCGGTGCGCCGCCAGGAACGCATCCCGGATCTGTCGTGGATTGTTCGTGGTCACGGGGATCGTCACCTCGTAACCTTGCCCGACGTACCGGCAGTCGGCATACCGCCACAGGGCTCCGCCCGGCAGCTGCTCGCTCCCTTCGCGCAGCAGCGTGCTGAACGCGCGCCCGATGTCGGTCGGCTGGAGCCGGTCGAGCTCGCGGTGATGGGACGCGAGCAGGTCCACCCGCTCCCCGGCCGCGGCGAGGCCCAGGGCGGAGAGCACGCCCGGATGAGAGGGAATGACGACCGTCCGCATGCCCAGCGCGTCGGCGAGCGCGCAACCAAATAACGGGCCGGCGCCGCCGAACGGCACGAGCGCCATGCGCCGCGGGTCGAGGCCGCGCGCCACGCTGACGCGTCTCAAGGCTCGAGCCATCACAGCGGTCGCGACCGCGACGATCCCGGCCGCGATCGCGGCCGCATTGCTGCCGGCGGTCTCGCCGAGCGCCGCCACGGCGCGCTGCGCCGCAGCGGGGTCGAGCCGCACGTCGTCCGCCAGCGGGCTGGCGGGGTCGAGCCAGCCCAGAACGAGGCAGGCGTCGGTGACCGTCGGCTGCGTACCGCCGCGCCCGTAGCACGCGGGTCCGGGGATCGCGCCGGCCGAGTCGGGCCCCACCTTGAGCGCGCCACCTTGATCGAGCCGCGCGATGCTCCCGCCGCCTGCGCTGACCGTCTCGATCAGGATCGAGGGAAGCGCCAGCGGCACACCCGCGACGGCCCCGCCCCCCCCGCCCCCCCCGCCCCCGTCATGTACGGCCGCGCCGCCGGTCACGAGACTCGCATCGGCGCTGGTGCCACCCATGTCAAGCGTGAGGAGCTCCGACAGCCCGAGCGCCGCTCCGACGAGGCGCGCCCCCACCACGCCGCCCGCTGGCCCCGACAGGGCGAGTGCGGCGGCGCGACAGGCCGCCGGCGCCGGCGCGAGCGTGCCACCGGCGGAGGTCATGATGCGGAGTGTCCCGACGCCGCGCCCGCGCGCCTCCTGGTCGAGCCGTGCCAGGTACGCAGAGACCTTCGGCCGCAGGTACGACTCGACGGTCGTGGTGCTGATGCGTTCGAACTCGCGGAACACAGGAAGCACTTCGTGGCTGGCGGCGACCGGGACGCCCGCGAGCGCGCCGCGCAGGGCCGCCGCGACGCGCCGCTCGTGCTCCGGGTGTCGGAACGCGAACAGGAAGGCGACCGCGACCGACTCGGGGGCGAGCACGCGCACCGCGCCGACGACCCGCTCGATCTCCGCGTCACTGAGCGGCTCCTGAGCACCCGCCGGCCCCATGCGCTCGGCCACCCCGACCACGTCGCCACGGGCGACGAGCGGGGGCGCGTGGTCGCGCGCCAGGTCGTACAGGGCGGCGCGGTCCTGTCGTCGGAGCCACAGCAAGTCCTCGAAGCCGCGCGTCGTCACGAGCACCAGCCGCGCGCCGCGCCGCTCGAGCAGCGCGTTGGTCGCGATGGTGGTACCGTGCACCAGCAGCTCGACGGCCTTTGCCTGTCCCCCTTCCCCCCACCCCATGGTCTCGATCGCCCGAAACATGCCTACCGAGGGATCCTGCGGCGTCGTGACCACCTTGCGCACCTCGATCGCCCCGTCTTGTGCGACTGCGACGAGGTCCGTGAACGTGCCGCCGACATCCACCCCGACCCTCAAGGCCCCACCACCCCAACGCATTGCGGCCGCCTCGATTTCCATCGCTGCAGCGCCAGCGCGCCGGCGAACCCCACGGTGGCAATCACCGCCAGCGTCCCCACCCAGTCCCCCAGCCGCACGTACCAGGGCAGCACATCGCTCGTGACCAGCGTGCTCGCTTCGGCCGTTCGGACCTCGAGGCGGGTCGCCGCGTGTACGTGGCCCAGTGGGTCCACCGTCGCCGAAATGCCCGAGTTAGCCGCGCGCGCGATGCCCATGCGCGTTTCGATGGCGCGCATCACCAAGTGCGTCAAATGCTGGTAGGGACCGGCGGTGCGGCCATACCACGCGTCGTTCGTGATATTGACGAGGAAGTCCGCCCCCCCGCGGCGATAGCCACGCGCCAGGTCGGCAAAGATCGATTCGTAACAGATCAGCACGCCGAACCGGCCGACCGCGGTCGGGTAGAGCGGCAGCCCGCGCCCCTTACCGAAACCCCCGAACCAGTGCAGGTGGAACCAGCGCGGCGGGACGAAGGGCACCCGCTCGACGATGGGCACGAGGTAATGCTTGTGGTAGACCGGGTAGGCCGTCCGGTCACCCGTCGAATCGTAAAAGAACGCAGCATTGTAGTAGTCGTCCACCGAGGTGGCATCGAGGCCGCCGGTGAGGAGTGGCGTGTGTGTCTCACGCCCGCGCTGAGCGAGCCTAGCGTCCCAATCCGGGCGGCTCACGAAGTAGTTGGGTACGGCGGCTTCGGGCCAAAGCAGCAGGTCGAGCCGGCTGCTGTCCTGCAGCCGTCGCGAGAGGGCGAAGAGATCGGCCACGATGCTGTCCTGGTACGTCTGGTTCCACTTCTCCCGGAAGCCGACGTTCGGCTGAACGAGCCCCACGACGCCCGCGGGGCGCAGCGGCAGCGTGCGCTCGCGCCACGCCCCGTAGCCCCCCGCGAAGGCGATGCTCAGGAGCACCACGGCGGCAGGCTGCCACCGAATCGTACTTCTCCCTTCTCCCTTCTCCCTCGGCAACAGCGCCTCGACGATCATCACGTTGCACCAGGCCAGCCACAGCGTTACGCCGCGCGCGCCCGCCAAGTCCGCCCACTGCACCAGGATCGGCGCATCGGCGAGCGACGTGCCGAGGCCCAGCCAGGGAAACCGGATGTCCCCCTGGTGGCCGATGCCCCAGTCCACGGCGGTCCATACCACCGGGAACAGCACCCACAGGGGCACCGCGGCGAACCGAATCCGGCTTTGCACGACGAGCCAGAACAGCCCCGCCGTCCACAGTCCGTAGACCGCGATCGTGGCGAGATACCCGAGGGCCGAGAGGGGCGTGAAGTGCCAGAGGGCGACGACCAGCCAGTAGAGCACCAACCCCTGGGACACGAGGCCGTACCAGAAGCCGAGGCGGAGCGCCCGGCGCAGGTCCGCCGCACGCTCGAGCTCCCGCAGCAGCACCACTGCGGGCGTGACGGCGACGAAGCTCAGGACGGGGATGTGGAACGGCGGATAGCTCAGCGCGAGCAGGACCGCGCCGAGCGCGATCAGCACGCCCGTCCGCCGGGACGGGCCGGTCACAGCAACACGTCGCGCCCTTCGTCGGCCGAGCGGTAGACCGCGTCGAGCACCCGGTGGAGGGCCAACTGGTCGCGGGGCGGGGGCGCGTTGACGTCGCCTTTGATGACGGCGAGGAAATACGTCCACTCGGCGCGGTAGGACTGGGCGAACGGCGTCTCGCGTCCGCTCGCGCCCGTGGGGGTGGCGTCGATGACGGTCCCATGAGCGTCCTTGAAGACCCGCAGCGGCTGGACGGTGGCTGAGCCCTTGGTCCCGACGAGATCGAACCAGAACCGCTCGGCGGCGCCCAGGTGACGCCAGCTCACGTCCATCGAGATCGACACGCCGTTCTCGCATACCACGAGCGCGGTGGCCATGTCCTCCACGCTGTCCTTGGCCTGGCCCACCATGTGTGCGGCGACGCGCTTCGGGGCTGGCCAGCCCGCGAGCCAGAGGCCAAGGTCCAAGAGCTGCAGCCCGAGGTCGAGGAACGCGCCGCCGCCCGCCTCCGGGCGTCGCAGCCGCCAGCCGAGCAGCTGGCGGCTGGGCTGAAACGTGTACCAACCGCTGCGGATCGCCTGCAGGGCGCCCAGGTCACCGCCCGCCAGGAATCCGCGCACTGCCTGGACGTCCGAGCGGAAGCGGTGGTTCATTCCCACCATGACGCGTTTGCCGTACTTCTCGCTCGCCTGGAGCACGCGCTCGACACCTGCCACGGTGAGCGCGAGGGGCCGCTCGCACAGCACGTGGCACCCCGCTGCCAGCGCGGCGACGACGTGGATCTCGTGCAGATGATTGGGGGTGCAGATCGCGATCGCGTCCGCGTGGCCGTAGCGGAGCACCTCCTCGATGTCGTCGAAGGCGTCCCTGACTTCGAACCGCGCGGCGAGGGCCTGAGCCTTGCTGACATCGTTGTCACAGATCGCCGCCACCTCGACGCCCGGCAGCTTGCGCAGCACAGGGAGGTGCGCCACCTGCGCGATTGCCCCCGCCCCGACCACCGCAACCCTGACGGGCGTGCTCACCGGTTGGTCGATCTCCGGCCGCCGACCCCCGCCCAGCGATACATCACGCCGGTGCGCAGACTCACTGTCGAGAGTCCGCTCGACAGCACGCCGCGCGCGTCCACCGTGACACGCCAGTGCTTCGCGCCGATCTCCGCCCCGATCGTGCCGTTCCCCCCGGCGGTGATCTGGTCCAGCGCGTCCTCCACGAACGTGCCGTCGATCGCTTTGCCGCTGCCGTTGCGGAGGTGAATGCCGACTCCGAGCCCCAGGTACAGCGTCACGGCATGGCCTTGCGGCATGACGTACTGGAGGTCGAGGTCGCCCGTCAGGTCGCTCCAGGTGATGTCACCCAGCTGGATGGTGTAGTTCGAGTCCGGATCGTTCACGACGCGGCGCAGTCCCTCCGCGTAGCGTCGCAGGGCCTCCGAGCTCAGGTCGGCGTGGAAGTAGGAGAGACCGAGCAGCACGCGGACCTTAGGGGCGATGAAGCCGTAGTCGAGCCGCACGCCGCCGGTGAGCGTGCCCCGGATGTTGTTGCCGCCGAGCGGGCCGAGATCGAGCTGCACGGCGCTGAGTCTCAAGTTCTCGGAAGAGAACTGATTGAATAGGCCCTGGGCGGTCAGACGGACCGGCGGACTGACGGACACCAGGACACTGAGCACCAGCACTCGGCCGAGCACCGTTGCGCGCCCGCTCGCTCTAGTAGAGTCGCTCAACGGTCGTCCCCGGGAAGTACGTGGTGAGGATTTTTCGATACTCCTGGCCCGCGCGCGCTCGGCCCACTGCGCCCCACTGGCACAGTCCGAGGCCGTGTCCCGACCCCGCGCCTGCCGCGACGAGCCGTGTGACCTGTCCGTCCTGGCGCGTCACCGACAGCTGGAACGCCGTGCTCTGCAGCAGCCGACCCGACTCCGGCCGCAGCACGGCGCGCACGTCCGGCCCAGGCACGCGGATGTCGCCATGTTCGAACACGATGCGGAGCTCGCCGACGCGCCCCGAAGGACCGGTGCGGCTGACCGCCACGTCAGTGATGCGCTGCAGGCCGTCGCCGCCAACATGCATCACGGTCGGGAGCGTCCGCGACAATATAGCGCGCAGCTTCGCGCTGTCCCATTCCTCGCGCCACCGGAACCGCGGCGAGAGGTCGCAGTAGGAGTGCCCGCGGCCGCTCGCATCGGAGACCGGCCGCAGGTAGGGGCGGCTCTGCGCCGTGGTGAACGCCTCCTCGACCGCCGCGGTGCTGCCGCCGCAAGTGGAATGGAAGTAGGCCTCGATGATCTCCCCGTCGTACTCGAGCACCTCGCCCGCGGTGCGGCGTACCGCGCTCCACACCTCGGGCGTCTCGCCCGCGACGCCGTTGTAGACCTGGTCGCGGACGTCCGCCCACGCGTCGAACCCGAGCGCCTCCCAGCGGCCGCGGTTCTTGAGGGCGAAGCTGCGCGAGACGACTGCCTGGGCGAGCAGCGCCTGCTCCTCGTCGTTGCGCCGGATGCCGATCTCACCTGCCAGCACGCCCGCGAGGTAGCTCTCCACCGGCACCCGGTTCAGGAGGGTCAGCCCGGAGCCGTCCCGCACAACGTTGACACGGCCGCGGTAACGGCGGCCGCCCACCATCGCGAAGCGGCTTTCCGTGACGTTCACGGCGGAGATACCCGCGTGACGCTCGCTCCGGGAGCCGTCGGGCTGGACGACGCGCAGGCCGCCCGTATCCGGGACAACGGTCCAGGACGCGCCGGCCGGGATGGAGCCGAGCGGCGCCCCGGTCCCATCGTCGGTGACGAACAGCTCCCCGTCGCCCCCCAGCGTGACGCTCGAGGCGCCGACCGCGAGTCCGATCCGGAGCTCTGGCTCGGCACCGGGCGTGACCGTTGTAGGGTGCGGCGGCCGCGGGCAGGCCGCGGCGGCGAGGGCGAGGAGGCTAGCGAGCCCGTGCCTCGCCCAGCGCTGCGTCGAGTTGTGCGATGGTGAAGTCGATGTCCGCATCCGTGTGTGCGCTGGAGACGAAGCCCGCCTCGAAGGCCGACGGCGCGAGCAACACACCCCGCGCCAGCGCGGCGCGGTGCCACCGGGCGAACAGGTCCGTGTCCGACGCCTTTGCCTGCGCGAAGTTCCGCACGGGCCCGGCGGTCAAATAGACGCCCCACAGCGAGCCGGCGTGGCCCCCGCTCGCCGGCACGCCGTGCCGCCGCGCGGCGTCCCCTATACCCGCCACCAGCCGCGCGGTTCGCTGCTCCAGCGTGTCGTAGAAACCTGAGCGCTCGGTCTCGCGCAGCGTCGCGAGCCCGGCCGCCATCGCCACGGGGTTCCCCGAAAGCGTGCCAGCCTGGTATACGGGCCCCTCGGGCGCGACCATCCTCATCAAGTCGGCGCGTCCGCCGTACGCGCCGACCGGCATCCCGCCGCCGATGATCTTCCCGAGCGTGGTGAGGTCGGGACGCACGCCGAGCCGCTGCTGTGCGCCGCCTGGCCCCACTCGGAAGCCGGTCATCACCTCGTCGAAGATCAGCAGCGACCCGTAGCGGTCGCACAGCGCGCGCAACGCCGGGTGGAATCCGGGCTCGGGAGGAATGAAGCCCGCGTTGCCGACGTACGGCTCCACGATGACGGCGGCGATCTCCTTCCCGCGGCGCCCGAACAGGGCCTCGACGGCGGACAAGTCGTTGAACGGCACCGTGAGCGTGAGCTCGGCGAGCGGTGCGGGAACGCCGGGACTGTCGGGGAGCCCGAGCGTCGCGACGCCGCTCCCCGCCTTCACCAGAAAGCTGTCGGCGTGGCCGTGATAGCAGCCCTCGAACTTGAGGATGACGTCGCGCTGCGTCGCGGCGCGCGCGAGCCGCACCGCCGCCATCGTCGCCTCGGTGCCCGAGTTCACGAATCGCACCATCTCGACCGCCGGCATCCGCTGCCGCACGAGCTCCGCGAGCTCGACCTCGGCCGGGCACGGCGCGCCGTAGCTCCAGCCGCGCTCTACCGCATGCCGGATCGCGTCGAGCACCGCGGGGTGGGCATGTCCCAGAATCAACGGGCCCCACGAGCACACATAATCGAGGTAGGTCGTGCCGTCCACGTCGGTAAGACACGCGCCATGCGCCTGCGCGACGAAAAAGGGCGTTCCGCCCACGGCACGGAACGCCCGGACCGGCGAGTTGACTCCGCCGGGCAGCACCGCCTTCGCCCGGTCGAACAGCTCCGCCGACCGGGTCACGTCAGCGCGACCGCTCGAAAGTCGTAGTCCTCGCTCGCGCTGAGGCGCACCCGCACGAAGCTCCCCACGTCGGCCCAGCCGCCTCGCTCCACGTAGGTGACCCCGTCCACGTCGTCGGCTTGCCACGCCACGCGCCCAACATGAGTGGCGCCGCCCTCGTCGGGATCGGCGACCCGGTCCACCAGCACATCCGCCTCCCGTCCCACGAACCGGGCGAGCCGCTCCGCCGAAATCGCGCGCTGTACTTCGAGCAGCTCTTCGAGACGCTCCCGCTTCACCTCCTCGGGCACGTCGTCCTCGTACTGCATGGCGCGCGTCCCTTCCTGCGGCGAGTAGGCGAAGGCGCCGAGCCGGTCGAACTGCGCCTCTTCGAGGAAGGCGAGCAGCTCACGAAAGTCGCCGTCGGTCTCGCCCGGAAAGCCCACCAGACAGGTGGTGCGAACCGCGAGATCCGGGATCGCCCCACGCAGCCAGCCGAGCTTCTGGCGCAGCGACTGCCGCCGCTCCGGGCGCCGCATGCGCCCGAGGATCCGGTCCGAAGCGTGCTGGATCGGCATATCGATGTACGGGACGATGCGCTCCTCGCGCGCGATCAGATCCACCAGCCGCTCGCTCAGGCCGGCCGAATACACGTAGAGGAGCCGGTACCACGGCACGGAGGTCTCCCGCAGCAACGCTTGCAGCAGGTCGGGGAGTTTGGCGCCGCCCGGCCCGAGGTCACGGCCGTAGTGGCCGAGGTCCTGGGCGACGAGGTTGATCTCCTTCGCCCCCTGCGCCTCGAGCTGCTGCGCCTCGTGCACCAAGCGCGCGAGCGGCTCGGAGCGGTGCTTGCCGCGCATCAGCGGGATCGCACAGAAGGCGCAGGTGTGGTCGCAGCCTTCGGAGATCTTGAGATAACGCACGTGCGGCGTGTCTCCGAGGAACTGCCGGACGCCGGGGTGGCTCGCGACCGGGTCGGTAATCAACCCGCGCTCGGCGAGGGCCGGCACGAGGTGGTGCAGGTCGGAGAATCCGAGAAAGAGATCGACCTCCGGAATTTCCTGCTGCAGCTCGTGCTTGTACCGCTGGATCAGGCAGCCGACGGCAACGACGGCCCTCACGGTGCCTTGCGCCTTGAGGCTTGCGGCTGACAAGATCGCGTCGATCGATTCTTGCTTCGCGGCGTCGATAAACCCGCAGGTGTTGACGAGGATGACGTCGGCGTGCGGGAGATCGGGGGTGACGACGGCGCCGTGGCCCACGAGCTCGCCCACGAGCCGCTCGGAATCGACGGTCGCCTTGTCACACCCGAGAGAGATGACGCCGAGCTTCATCCGCGGTAGTTCCCGAACCTGAGCTCGATGCCCCAGTCCTGGCTGCGGAGGAACGCGATCACCTCCTGCAGCTCGTCTTTGGAGGGTGCCTGCACACGGATCTCGGCGCCCTGGATGGACGCCTGTGCCTTCTTGAACTTTCTGTCCTTGATGGCTTTGACGATGACCTTGGCCTTGTCCTGCGGGATCCCCTGGGTGAGTGTGATCTCGCGGCGCACGGTGTCGTTCGCCGCCGGGGTGACCGCGCCGAGCTCGAGGTTTTTCACGGGCACGCCGCGCTTGACGAGCTTCGACTGCAGCACGTCCAGCAGCGCTTTCATTTTGAAATCGTTGTCGGCCACGAGGGTGAGCGTGGCCTTGGTGCGGTCGAAAGCGACGGAGGCTTTCGACCCCTTGAAGTCGTAGCGCTGGGCGACCTCTTTGGCCGTCTGGTTGACGGCGTTATCGACTTCTTGGAGGTCGGCGCCGGTGGAGATGTCGAACGAAGCCAAGCCGGCCATAGGGCGGTAAATCTACCCGCCCCGGGCCTAGAACAGGAAGCTTTCCAGCGCGCGGGCGCGCGACACATGCCGGAGCCGCGCCAGCGCCTTCTCTTTGATCTGTCGGACGCGCTCCCGCGTAATGCCGAGCAGCGAGCCGATTTCCTCGAGGGTCATCGGCTCCTGACCCTCGAGGCCGAAATAGAGACGCAGGATCTTGGCCTCGCGGTCTTTGAGGGTCGCGAGCACTTCCTCGATCGACTCGGTGAGGGCGTGCTCGAAGATCTCGTCGTCGGGACCGGGGTTCTGGGTGTCGGGGAGATAGTCGAGCAGCTTGTTGTCCTCGCCCGGTGTGAGCGGCGCATCGAGGGAGAGGTGCGCCTGGGAGATGGAGAGGGTCTTGGCGACCTCTTCCTCGGAGATGTCCATGCCTTCGGCGATCTCCTCCACGGTCGGCTCGCGGCCGAGCTCCTGGAGCAACGCCGACGAGCGCTTCCCGATGCGGTGCAGCGTCCCGGCGCGGTTGAGCGGCACGCGCACGATGCGCGATTGCTCGGCGAGCGCCTGGAGAATCGCCTGGCGGATCCACCACACCGCATACGAGATGAACTTGATCCCTTTCGTCTCGTCGAACTTGTGGGCGGCGCGAATCAAGCCGAGGTTGCCCTCGTTGATCAAATCGGAGAGCGAGACACCCTGATTCTGGTACTTCTTCGCGACCGACACCACGAACCGCAGGTTGGAGCGCACCAGCTTGTCGAGCGCCTCGGGATCGCTCTGCTTGATCCGCTGCGCGAGCGCCACTTCCTCCTCACGGGTGATCAACGGGTACTGGCTGATCTCGCGGAGATACTGGTCGAGCGATCCCTCATCGAACGAGGCACGTTTCGCCGTGTTCAGTTGCATGGCCGCATCACCCTCCCGGGCCTGCACGACGCCGCACCGTATCGTATGGCCCGCCGCACCGACGGCGCGGAGCGTGGCGGGGTTCCCCCTTCACCGGCCGCTCAGTGGATGACCGAGCCGAGCCGGCGCCAGCGAATGTCGGTCAGCCAGGGAAGTGCATCGTGCGCTTCCCGATCGTAGCTGAAGTAAACCACGAGCGGCCGGCCTTTCACCGCGTGTGCGTCCACGAAGCCCCAGTAGCGCGAGTCGGCGGAGTTGTCGCGGTTGTCACCCAGCACGAAGAACTTGCCCGGCGGCACCAGCAGTGGTCCCCAGGTGTCGCGCGTCGGGCGGTAGGCCCGCAGGGTGGCCGCGCCGCCGATGAGGTAGTCCTTCTGCCAGTTGAATTCCGGGTCGGACACGTCGTGCCCCGGATCGACCCGCTGGACGTAGGGCTCCGCCAGCGGCTTGCCGTTCACGCGAACCTCGCCCGCCCGCATCTCGACCCGGTCGCCGGGGACGCCGATGACGCGCTTCACATAGTTCAGCTCCGGATTCTTCGGATAGGCGAAGACGATGATGTCGCTGCGGCGCGGCGACTCGAACCCGGGGAGGCGGGCGTTCGTACCGGGGATCTGCGCCCCGTAGACCGCCTTGTTCACGAAGAGGAAGTCGCCAGCGAGCAGCGTGCGCTCCATGCTGCCCGACGGAATCTGAAACGCTTCGATGAGAAAGGTGCGGATGATGAGGAAGAGCACGAGCGCCATGCCCAGCGATCGCATCCAGTTGTCGAACCACCGCGCCAGCGTGGACCGGCGCTTCTCGGGGGGGGCGAAGGGCACAGGCGCGGGTTGCGCGCTGGAACCTGCCCTGAGGGCCCCCAACTCATGCATGGCTTTTACTTTAGCCAAGGCGGCAGCGAGAAGCAACAGTCACCGCCCACCCCCGGGCGGCTCCCCACCGGCGGACGCGGTCGCGAAAGGCGTCCGGCGGGTCGCCGTGCCGCACCCGGGCGGCGAGACACGCGGCGCTCCCCTCGCGCTCCACCCGCACCCACACCACCGACGCGTCCGCGAGGGCACCGAGCGACTCGCCGTCGAGCGGCGAGCCCCCGGCTGAAAGGACGATCACCAAAGACTCGTGACCCACGGGCGCGCAGCCTAACACCGCCTGGCGTGATGGGCGTCACCACTTTGTTGCCGACAGGTGCGATTGGATGCGGCCCCAGCCGCCGCTGGGGGTGTCGCGGGACCGACGCTCAGCCTTCCGTGTCGATCTGCGCGCGCTGCAGCTTTCCGGAGAAATCGACGTAGACGACCTTCGTCTCCGAGTAGAAGTCGTACACCTCCCACCCCCCCTCGCGGTGCCCGTTGCCGGTCTGCTTCACACCGCCGAACGGGAGATGGGCCTCGGCGCCGATAGTGGGCGCGTTGATGTAGGTGATCCCGGTGTCGAGGTCGGTCATCGCTCGGAACGCGGCGTTGACATCCCGGGTGTAGAGCGAGCTCGAGAGGCCATATGGCACATCGTTGTTGACGCGGATCGCTTCGGCGAGGGAGCCGACCTTGAGCACCGAGAGCACTGGGCCGAAGATTTCCTCCTGCTCGACGCGCATGCCGGGCTTCACCCCCGCCAGCACCGTCGGCCGGTAGAACCAACCGCGCTCCAGGCCCTGGTCCGAAGGCCGTTCGCCGCCGATGAGGCGCTGCGCTCCCTCCTCCTGCCCCACCCCGACGTAGTACTCGACCTTCTTGCGTGCATCCTCGTTGATGAGTGGCCCGACGTCCGTGTCGTCGCGCAGTCCGGGCCCCAGCCGCAGCTGGTCGGCGCGGTCGCAGACCATCCGCACGAACCTGTCGTATACCTTCTCGTGCACGATCAGGCGGCTCGTGGCCGTGCAGCGCTGCCCGGTGGTGCCGAACGCGCCCCACAGCACGCCGTCGAGCGCCAGGTCCAGGTCGGAGTCGTCCATCACGATCATGGCGTTCTTGCCCCCCATCTCGAGGGACAGTCGCTTGTGCATCTTGCCGCAGGTTGCGCCGATGATCGACCCGGTCTCGGTCGACCCCGTGAAGGAGATGACGGGGACCTCGGCGTGCTCGACCATCGCTTTGCCGACGACGGAGCCCTCGCCGTGGATCAGCTGCACGACCTCGGGCGGCAGCCCCGCCTCGAGCAGGATCTCCACGAGCAGGTGCGCGGTGTGGGGGACGTCTTCCGCCGGCTTGAAGATCACCGCGTTCCCGCACAGCAAGGCTGGAAACATCTTCCATGTCGGAATCGCCAGCGGGAAGTTGAACGGGGTGATGAGTCCCGCAACTCCGATCGGCCGCCGGTAGCTCATCGCCCACTTGCTGCGCAGCTCGGAGGGAACAGTGCGCCCGAACAGCCGCCGGCCTTCCGTGTGGGCGTAGTACGCGGTGTCGATCCCCTCCTGCACGTCCCCTCGCGTCTCGGCCATAACCTTGCCCATCTCCCGGGTCATGGCGCGCGCGATGTCGTCCTTGCGCTGAACCAGCAGATCCCCGACCCGGTGCAGCACGTCGCCGCGCAGCGGCGCGGGGGTCTTCGACCACTGCGCGAAGCCGCGCTGCGCCGCGGCGACGGCACGCCGCACGTCTTCGGGGCCAGATCGCGGGAAGCAGCCGATCACATCGTCCCGGTCGGCGGGGTTGCGGTTCTCGAAATAGGCGCCCGTTGTGGGGTCCACCCACTCGCCGGCGATGAAATTCTGGAAATGCTCGGTCATAGTCGTGCGACCGTCATTTGGGCCCCACGTCCGGACACAGCCACAGGGCCGCCGCGTTGGCGCCAACGCGCGGCAGCACTTCACGGGTCAGCAGCAGGACTCCCCAGATGATCAGGATCTGCGACACGACGTGCGCGAACCCCATGCGCCGCCTCCACGACGCGACGCTGGCCCACAGGCCGGTAGCGATGACCGTCGAGACGCCCAACAGGTAGAAGATCAGCCGCAGACCGCAGCCATGGGTGTACGGCCATATCCCGGGAGCGATCCCGATCCCAATCAGCACGGCGAGACCCACCTTCACCCACGCGCCGAGCCGTCCGCCGCCGCCCGGCGCCAGGGCCCGGCTGGTTGGCGTGCCCCCTCCTCCAGGGACCGCGGGCCGCCTCGCCGTCGGCTCCCCTCCCGCCGCGCGGCCGAGCGTGGGGTCGGCGAGCGGCAGCTTCTTGAGCAGCCGGTCGACTTCGGCCATCTCCTTGTCCCAGTCCTTGTCCTTCTCGATCCCCGCCACTACACCTCCCGGCTAAGCCCGTAGCGCTCGATCTTTTTGTACAGGTTGCTGCGCGGCATCTCCAATGTGCGCGCGGTCTCGGAGACATTCCAGTCGTTCTGCTTGAGCTTCGCCAGCAGAAAGGACCGCTCGGCTGCCTGCTTGAACTCGTCGAACGTGGCGGCCCGCACCCACGGCGCCGCCGCGAGATCCGCGGTCTGAGTCCCGCGTCCTCCCTCCGCCGTCGCCATGCCAGCCAGCCGGTCGACCTCCTCCGCCTGCACCACGGGTCCGGACGCGAGGATGAGGAGTCGCTCCACCGCGTTGCGCAGCTCGCGGATGTTGCCCGGCCAGTCGTGGGCCGCGAGCCGCTGTACAGCCTCCTTGTCGAGCTGCTTGGGCGGGAGCCCGCCGCGCCGCGTCAGCTGCTCCACGAAGTGCTGGACGAGCTGGGGAATGTCGCCGCGCCGGGCGCGGAGCGGCGGCACCTCGATCGGCACCACGTTCAGGCGATAGAGCAGGTCGTCGCGAAACCGCCCCGCCGCGATTTCGGCCTTCAGGTCCTTATTCGTGGCCGCGATCACGCGTACGTCGACCTCGAGCGTCTTGCCCGACCCGACCCGCGAGATCATGCCCTCCTCCAGCGCGCGCAGCACCTTGGCCTGGGCCGACAGGCTCATGTCGCCCACTTCGTCCAGGAACAGCGTTCCGCGGTCCGCCAGCTCGAACTTCCCCGCCCGGTCGGCGAACGCCCCGGTGAAGCTTCCCTTCATGTGACCGAACAGCTCACTCTCGATCAGCTCCGAGGGAATCGCCGCGCAGTTCACCTCGACGAACGGCCCTGCGCCGCGCGGGCTCAGGGCATGGATCGCGCGGGCCACGAGCTCCTTGCCGGTGCCGTTTTCTCCGGTGATCAGCACGCGGGCCTGCGTGGGCGCGACCTTCTCGATCCGCTCGATCACCTGCTTGATCGCCTTGCTCGAGCCGACGATCTCGTATTGGGCATGCACCTCCGCCTTGAGGCGCACGTTCTCGCTCTCCAAGTCCACGTGCTGAAGCGCGTTGCGAAGCGTGAGCAGGATGCGATCGGTGTCGAGCGGTTTCTCGAGAAAATCGTAGGCGCCGAGCTGCGTGGCTTCGACGGCGGTCTGAATGGTGCCGTGACCGGAGATCATGACCACCTGGGCGTGGGCATCGAGCTCGCGTAGCTTGCGCAGCGTCTCGAGACCGTCCATCCCCTGCATTTTCACGTCCAGGAACACGAGGTGCGGCCGAAACTCGCCGTACAGCCGCAGCGCCTCGCCACCCGACGGGCACGTCTGCACCTCGATCGCTTCGTACTCGAGCACCTGTTTCAACGCCTCGCGGATGCCCTTCTCGTCATCGACGACGAGGACGCGGCGGCTCACGACTTCCCCCGCTTGGTGCGGTACAGAACGATTCCCGTGGGATGGATGGCCACGTCCGTGAAGGAGGGGGAGACGCGCAGCGGCACGGCGCCGGTGGAGTCGGCGCCGGCGATCCGCTGCGCGAGCTGCGCCACCACGGGACCGGGGAACGCGATGCCGCGCAGGGTCAGCTCCTGGACCTTGAAGCGCCCGATACCCGGCCGCTCGATGCTGAGCGGTCCCGCGATCCGCAACGGCTCCATCGGGTTGAGGAACCCTGCAACCGGGCCCAACGCGTCCCGCGGGATCACGCGGGTGTCGAGCCGGCAGTACACAGCGACCGTGCCTTCCAAGAGCTCTACCCGTAACGAGTCGAAGCTCTTCCGCACGCTCCAGTCGATGCCACTGCCGATCATGGCGGCGACTTCGTTGGCAGAAAGCACCACCGAGTCTGGGGCGCTCGGTCGCTTCAGCCGGTCCATCTTCGTCTGGCTGCTGGACAAGGCCTTCGGGGTCGGGGCGCCCACCGCGGTGTCGGCGACCGGGGGGAGCCTGGTGGAACGAGGGCCGAACCAGCGCGCCCCCGTGTGCAGGATCTGCTCGCGGTACCACCAAGCCGCGAGCGCCGCCACCAGAACGATGGCGAGGCAGCCGAGCCGCACGAGGCCTTTAAGACAGCCGTTCACTGTGTCTCACGTGATACACCGCACCACCGGATTGGAGCGTGCTCTGCATCAGGTCCACCGACTCGATGACGAGCGTCTCCGCGAATTGCAGGGCGCCGAGCGCCGCTTCCAGTCCCGTGAAATCGCGCGGCCGGGCTTCCCGGCCCGCGCGACCGAGCGTGAGGTGAGGACGGAACGGGCGCCCCTCGGTGGGAAAGCCGAGCGGCTCGAATTCCTGCTCGACTCGGTGTTGCAGGATTTCGAGCGCCGGCTCTGCAGTGATGCCTACCCAGATCACCCGCGGGTGCGCGAAATCGGGGAATACCCCAAACCCGCCGAGGGCGAGGGGGACGGCGCGCGCACCCGCCGCGGCACGTCCCAGGGCGGCGGAGAGCTCCGCCTCGCGCTCGTCCGGCACGTCGCCGAGAAACTTGAGCGTCAGGTGTATGCCCTCCGGGCGCGCCCACTTCACCGGTAGCCCGCGCGCACGCAGCGGCGTCATCACCTGCCAGAGAGCCTGCCGAAGCTGCGAAGGGATGTTCAGCGCGACGAACAGCCTCAAGCGCGCGGCCTGAGCTGTTGCAGCAAGCTCCCGCGGCGGTAGCCGCGCGGGTCGACCTCCACGGCGGCGAAACCGAGCTCGCCGAGCCGCCGCGCGACGGCGTCGAGGCGCTCCTCGAGCCAGGGAATCCAGTGCGGCTCGACCTCGATGCGGGCGCGCTGCCCGTGATGGCGGACCCGGAGATCGCCGGTTACGCCAAGGTCCCGCAAGTGCGCTTCGGCCCGCTCGACCTGATCCAAGCGCCGGGGCGTGATCTCGAGACCGAACACGACCCGGCTCGAGAGGCACGGCGCGGCCGGCGCGTCCCACGTCGGCAGCCCGAGCTCGCGCGACGCCGCGCGGATTTCGGGCTTCGTCATCCCGACCTCGGCGAGCGGCGAACGGATTCCCGCGCGCTGCCCGGCGGCGTAACCTGGACGATGCTCCCCCCCCCGCAGGTCCTCGGCGTTTGTCCCGTCGCATGCGACGGCGAGTCCCCGCGCCCGGGCCTCCGGGAGCAACCGCCTCCACAGCTCCGTCTTGCAGAAGAAACACCGGTTGGTGGGGTTGGCGCGGTAGTGCGGATCGTCGAGCTCGTGGGTGTCGATCTCGACCAGCGGCACGTCGAAGCGCTCCGCCACGGCGCGGGCAGCCTCCCACTGAGCACGGGGGTAGGAGGCGCTCCGCCCGATCGCGGCGACCATCCGATCCGGCCCCAGCTCCCGGCGCAACACCACCGCCAGGAAGGCGGAATCGACCCCCCCTGAGTACCCCAGGAGTGCCGACGGGAAGGTGCGGACGAGCTCACGCAGTGCAGCAACCGTGCCGGACATGGCGGAATAGTAACGACTTACGATGTCCCAATCAAAGGACAATTCGCCGGCACGAAACGGATAGATCGTAACCTCGAAACTCAGTATGCTTATGATGCGTTGAGGAAATAGGTGTAGGAACGACGTATAGTAGGAAATCGTAAGGCGGAGACTCCGAAATGACAAGCCGGAACGAGCTGGACGCCGTCGACCGCAAAATCTTGCGGATTCTCGGGACCGACGGACGCGCGAGCTACCAGGCGATCGCCGACGAGGTCGGGCTGTCACGCCCCGCGGTGATGGAGCGGGTGAAACGATTGGAGGAATCGGGCCACATCGCGGGCTACCACGCGCGCGTGGATCGCGCCCACGCCGGCTTTCCGGTCACCGCGTTCGTCGCCGTGCGCTACGCGAACTCCGACTATATCGGTGACGAGCCACGCATGCGCGAGCTGGAAAAGCACCCGGGCGTCCTCGAATGCCATCACGTTGCGGGCGAGGACTGCTACATCCTCAAGGTGGCGGCGCCCGATCTCGAGAGTCTGCAGGGGATCCTGCGGGACTTGCGCGGCCCGGCCGCCAAGACGCAGATGAGCACGCGCACCACGATCGTGCTCGGAACCGTATTCGAGAAACCGGGCTTCATTCCCGTGGAGCCCGACTGACATGGCGGTCCTGCGTGGCAAGGCGCTCGTCGCGTACCTCGTCGTTTGCGTGTTCTGGGGATCCACCTATCTCGCCATCAAGGTCGGGGTCGGCGAGCTGCCACCGTTCCTGTTCGCGGGGCTGCGCTTTCTCGTGGCCGGGCTGCTGGTGCTCGGGCTCGCGCTCGCACTGGGCGACAGGCTTCCCCGGCGTCTCTCTGACTGGCGCACCCAGGGGATCGTCGGCGTGCTATTGCTCGCCGGCGGGAACGCGTTCGTGGTATGGGCGGAGCAGTACACGCCATCCGGCACGGCGAGCATCTTCGTCGTGACCGTCGCCCTGTGGATGGCGTTTTTCGACGCGATCATCCCGGGGGGCTCGGGGGAACTCGGCTGGCGGGTGATCGCGGGGCTGATCTTAGGCTTTCTCGGGACGGGACTGCTGGTCGGGGCTAACCCAGCGGAGATCCTGCGCGCCGACCTGCGCGGCCCGATCGCCCTGACGTGCGCGAGTGCGTCCTGGTCGCTCGGCTCCGTGTACGGGAAGCGTCACAAGACCGAGACGAGCCCGTACGTCGGCGCCGCGCTGCAGATGCTCGCGGGCGGCGGGGCGGTTGCGCTGCTCGGCAGCGCGCTCGGCGAGTGGAGCCGCTGGCACCTGACGGCGAAGGGCGCTGGGGCGATCGTCTACCTGGTCGTGTTCGGCTCGATCCTGGGCTACAGCGCCTACACCTACGCGCTGCGTCACGCCTCCCCGACGATCGTCGGGACGTATGCCTACGTGAACCCGGTGATTGCCGTGCTGCTCGGCTGGCTCATTTTGCGCGAGCCGGTGACCGCGCGGACGTTCGTCGCCATGGCGTTGATCGTCGGAGCCGTCGTGTGGATCCAGTTCTCGCACAAGCTGGCAGTCCCGAAAGGACTGCCTGCAAGTCGGCCTGACCGTCTCCCGGTCCGAGAGACCACCGTCTGACGGACAAGCGCGTGAATCCCCACGCTGAAGCGTGGGCTCGGCGAGGCACTGTCCTAAGGACAACGAGTGTGCTTCAGCACTGTGCAGTGCCGAGCCCATCCTTTAGGATGGGAATTCACGAGACTCGTCCGATTGAATTGTGAGGAACCGATGCAGAGTGTGAACCTGGCGCAAAAGTTCGCCCTGTTCGACGACTACTGGAGCCCCAAGATCGCGGGCGAGCTGAACGACTCGTACGTCAAGCTCGTGAAGCTGAAGGGCGAGTTCGTGTGGCATCACCATGAGCGCGAGGACGAACTGTTCCTCGTGGTGAAAGGCCGTCTGCTGCTCCGCTTGCGCGACCGCGAGGTGTGGGTGAACGAAGGCGAATTCGCCATCGTCCCGAAAGGCGTGGAGCATCTGCCCGTCGCCCGGGACGAAGTGCACGTGCTGCTGATCGAGCCCAAGTCCACGCTGAACACGGGAAACGTCCGCAATGAGCGCACGGTCGAAGAGCTCGACACGATCTGACCGCCCCCTGGTCGCCCGGTTGTGGCACGGCGCTACTCCGGCCGCTCAGGGCGACGCGTACGCCGCCTACCTCCAGCAGACCGGCGTCAAAGACTGCCGCGCGACGCCGGGGAACCGCGGCGTTCAGGTGCTGCGCCGCACCGTGGGGGACGAGACGCACTTCCTCTTCATCTCGTTCTGGGAGTCGCTGGACGCGATCCGCGCCTTCGCGGGGGACGACGTCGACCAGGCGCGCTACTACCCTGAGGACCGGAAATACCTGCTCGCGCTCGAGCCGACCGTCTCGCACTACGAGGTCCTGGAGCGCTAGGCGCGATCACTCATCGACGCGCTCGCCGCTCGGCTGCGGCAGCGCCGAGGGCGCTCGGAGCGCCGGTTTCCCCTCCTCTGTGTACTTGAATCCCCGCACCGTGTGGTAGGCGAGATCAATGTCCGGACACTTGGCGAACTCGGTCAGGATCTCCTCCCAGATCGCGTGCTCCGTACCGCGTCGCTTGCGGGGCTCGATCAAGTAGCGGAGCGTGAGCTGCACACCGCTGTCGACCACCTTCGTGTAGACGATCGGCGTGAGCTTGCGATAGTTGATCAGATACTGTTGGGAGGCGGCGAGTAAGTCCTGCTCAGCCTGCGCCGTGAGGTGCTCGGCGTGCTTGGCCGCGATCGTCGTGAGAATGTGTTTCGCCTTCCGCCAATCGCTCTCGAAGGTGACCAGCACCGGTACCTCATTCCAGATGTACTTAAAACCCTTGTTGTAGTTAGCGACCGGATCGGTGAAGATCTTGCCGTTAGGAACGTGAATGATCCGCCCGGTCGACTGGTCCGCCTGCACCCAGGCACCGATCTCATTGAGCGTGAACTGGAACAGGCCGAGATCGATGACGTCGCCGGCGTGCGGGCCGATCTGAATACGGTCCCCCACCTCGAAGGGGCCCCGCCAGATGATAAACGCCCACCCCGCCAGGTCGGCGACCGGGTCCTTCAAGGCGATGGCGAGCCCGGCCGACAGCAGCCCGAGGAACGTCGCCAGCGCCTGCACGCCGGCGAACCACATCCGGCCCACGATGACGACGCCCGCCGCGACCAGGACGTACGTCAGACCCTTGCGCCAGCGGTAGCGGCCCCACGGGTCCCGCACCCGGCGATACACCAGCCCCAGCGCGATGCGATGCACCAGCCAGAGCCCGACGATCGTCGCCAGCGTGGCGAACAGGCGCAACTGCAGCTCGGGGCTGATGCCGAGCCGGGACTGCAGCCATTCGATCATGGGAGGCCAAGCTAGGGACCGGGGCTGCGGCGCGCCAGACGCGCCCGCCCTAGATTACAGTCCCACCGTTCCATCCGACCACGGGGAGCCTATGCGATCGCTCGCCTTGCTCGTCGTTGGTTGCGTCGCCGCCGCTCGCGTCTCAGCGCAGCAGGCGGCAACGCTCCGCATCGGATCCGCCGCCGCGCGCCCCGGAGAGAAGGGCTCGGGCTTCGTCGATGTCCCGGCCGGCGTCGACTCCGGCACGCGCGTGCCGCTCACGATCGTGCGCGGCAAGGATCCTGGCCCGACGCTCGCGCTCATCGCCGGGACGCACGGCGACGAAGTCGCGCCCGTCATCGCACTGCAGCGTGTGCGGCGCGAGCTCGATCCGGTGCGCCTCGCCGGCACGGTGCTGCTCGTGCACGTGGCGAACCTGCCGTCGTTCCTGCGGCGGACCATCTACTACAGCCCGATCGACGGCAAGAACCTGAACCGTGTCTATCCCGGCAAACGCGACGGCACCGTATCCGAGCGGATCGCCGACGCCATCACCCGCGAGATCATTGAGCGGGCGGACTACCTCGTCGACATCCACGCCGGGGACGGCAACGAGTCGTTGCGCCCCTACACCTATTGGAGTCCGCTTGGGCTCAATGCGCGCGCCGACTCGATCGCGCGCCAGATGGCGCTCGCGTGGGGCAACGATTACATCGTCATCGATACCGCGCGCCCGCACGACCTCCGGGCCTCGGTGTACACCCAGAATACGGCGCACCTGCGCGGCAAGCCCGCCCTCACCACCGAGGCGGGCTACCTCGGCGTCCCCGCCGAGGACATGGTCACCCGCAATGTGCAGGGCGTGTTCCGCCTACTCCGCTACCTCAAGATGCTGCCCGGCGAAGTGGAGCTGGTGCGACATCCTTTGTGGTTCGACCGCAGCGAGGTGCTGCGCAGCCCGGGAACCGGCATCTGGTATCCGTTGGTCGAGCGCGGCCACGCTGTGCAGAAAGGGGCGGTGATCGGCGTGGTGACCGACTTCTTCGGCGACACGACGGCGGCCATCGCGGCGCCGTTCGCCGGCGTCATGCTCTATGTCGTCGCGACGCCGGCCATCTCCGCGGGTGAACCCCTCGGCATGGTCGGGCATCCGGTGGAGGAGCGATGAGACGGGTCGTGCCGCTCGCCGTGGGCCTGCTCGCGGCCGGCTGCCACCACGCGGCGAAGCCGGGCTCGGTGCCCCCGCGCGCCGAGACCGCGGTCAAGGTCCAGAACCAGAACTACCTCGACATGGACGTCTTCGTGGTGCGGGGCGGCCAACGCATCCGCCTCGGCATGGTCACGGGCCTGTCCACGCACCTGTTCATGTTGCGCCCCGAGGTCGTGGGGACCGGAACCGACCTGCAATTCGAGTTCCACCCCATCGGCGGGCGGGCGAACCCGCGCACCGAGAGGATCATGGTGCAACCGGGGGATGTGATCGAGCTGACGATCCCGCCGTCGTGACGCGGACCTGTTCCCCTCACAACGGTTCCCGATCACCCGACGATCAGCCGTGGTCTGAGCCAGCGGTGCGGGTGCCGCTCGTCCAGGCGCGTCAGGCCGAGGGACCGTGCAATGTGGCGCGCTTCGGAGAACTCCGAGCCGCTCAAACACCGGTTGAGCTCCGGGTAGAGGCACTCGTTCACGCGACCGGCCGGATAGTATTGGTCCATGAGATTGACGTACGCCGAGGACCCGAGCGTGTCCCGAATCCAACGCAGGATGGCATGTGTTTCATCGAGGGCGCCCGGCATCACCAGGTGCCGGATATTGACGCCCCGATAGGCGAGGCCTTGTTCGTCGATCTTCAAGTCCCCGACCTGCCGGTACATCTCGTTGATCCGCGCGCGGGCCACCTGGGGATAATCGGCCGCCTTGAGATAGCGCTCGGCGCTTTCCGGCTTCCAGTACTTGAAGTCCGGCATATAGATGTCGATCACGCCGTCCAGCAGCTCCAGGCTTTCGGCGGAATCGTACGCGCTGGTGTTGTAGACCAACGGGAGCTGGAGCCCGCGTGCCGCGGCGCGCACCACAGCCTCGAGCACCTGGGGCACCACGTGCTCGGGCGTCACGAAGTTGATGTTGTGACAGCCCAGGTCCTGCAATTCGAGCATCAGAGCCGCCAGCCGGTCGGGAGGCGTCGGCGTCGCTTGCGAGAGGCGCGCGCCCTGGCTGATGTCGTAGTTTTGGCAGAAGACGCAGCGCAGGTTGCAGTGGGTGAAGAAGATGGTGCCGGATCCGTTCCAGCCGCGGAGACAGTCTTCTTCGCCGAAGTGGGCAAAGTGGCTGGAGACGGCGGCGAAGCGGCCCGTCTTGCAGAAGGCGTAGCGGTCGGCCAGTCGATCGACGTCACAGTTTCGCGGGCAAACTCGACACGAGCGCAGCGACGCCAGGGCGCGGTCAACTCGCCGCGCGAGCTCGCCGGTTCGCCAGAGCGCACGATAGGCGGGCTCCCAACCCGGGGCGGCGGGGACGGGCGATGGTGTGAGGAGCGGGCCGACGGCATTCATACGCGCCCGCCCGGGTGAACGAGGAGCACTTGAAGAGCGTCGTTAATGTGCCTGTATATCAACAGCCCGGCGCTAGAAGGCGCTGGGCCTCGATCACGAGGCTTCGCTCCTATCGCGGACATTCCGATCGCTCGCACCCCGACCGGGGCGCTGCTGGGCGCTACTCGTCGCCGCGTAGCTCTTGCTCGGCGCGCACCCAGTCCTCGAGCTCGTGGCCGGGCTCGCCGCCCCGCTCGCGGGACAGCTCGTAGGCCCGCCGGCGGATGTCTTCCTCTGTGGGGGTCCCGCCGACGCGGGTTGTCTCGGTTTCCCTGGGTTTGGTGTGACGCTTGGTCGTCGGGTTGCCCTTCGTGGTGTGTGCCATTGCTTGCTTCCCTTCTCTCGCGGTTCCGGTTCGAGGCTCCTCCTGGCCCGACTTCGATCGGAGAACGGTGAAGCGGTGGACGGCCGTCCGCAAGGGCCTCAGCGCGTCCCCGCCGGTCCAAACTCCGATACTGAATCGCGCTCCACGCCGAGCGGGCGGGACTTTCGGCCTTGCTCAACCACAGTGATGTGGGTCACAAGCGGCCACGTACGAGGCCCTTACCTTTGGCGGCGTCCATCTAGAGGACAGCAGCCGCTCCCGCCGCCTGTCTCAGAGAGCCAGTACGGTCGGTCAACACCGCAGGCGGCTCGGTCGGGAATGCTCGCGCTTGACGAGTTCTTGACCACTGCGCGGAATCATACGAGCGACTGCTAGGGGAGTCTGCTGTGCAGCGTGTGCCGCTTCTGTTCTCCCAGCTCATCTTGCCAACCGCCGCCGGCGTGCTGCCGCACCGGACCTCCGGGCGGCCTGCCCCCCGGCAGGCGGGGTCGTGGCGCCCATCGGGCCGACAAGCGCTCGCCCGTCCGGGTTGCTGCACCCGCCGCTAGCCACGCCGATCGAGCACCTCTTGGAGAGGGACCAGCCGACCCGCCGGTCGGGCGGCCTGCTCGACGTGGCCACGGCACAGCGCTGGTTCGCGCTCTTGCGGTGGGGGGCGGAGCAGGACCTCTACACCTACCAGCAAGCGCTGGACGGTCGCTCGGGACCTCGCGTGCAGGTGCGCGGGCGCTCGCTGATCATGCTCTCCTCCTACGACTACCTCGGCCTGATCGGTCACCCGACGATTGAGGCGGCCGCCGTAGAGGCGATCCGCACGTTTGGAACGGGCACGGGCGGTGTGCGGCTCCTCACCGGCACCCTAGCACTCCACGAGCGGCTGGAACATGAGCTGGCCGCGTTCAAAGGCACGAGCGCGGCGCTCACCTTCGGCTCGGGCTACGCCGCCAACCTGGCAGCGGTCAGATCGCTGTTCGGTCCGGGCGATCGGGTGCTCGCGGACGCGCTGGCCCACCGCAGTCTGCTCGACGCCTGCCTTCTAGCACACGTCCCCGTACAGCGGTTCCGGCACAACGATGTAGCCGCGCTCGAGCGCGAGCTGCGGGACGGCGTGGCCGGCCAGCGCACGCTAATCGTCGTGGAAGGCGTGTACTCGATGGAGGGCGACGTCTGTCCGCTGCCAGACGTGGTCGAGCTCCGCAACCGGTACGGCGCCTTCCTACTGGTAGACGAAGCCCATTCGCTCGGCGTCCTCGGCGCGACCGGCCGCGGTGCGCACGAGCATTGGGGCCTGCCTCCCGACTGTGTGGACATCTGGACTGGCTCGCTGTCGAAGGCCATGGCCAGTAGCGGCGGTTTCATCGCCGGGTCGCGCGCGCTGATCACGTTCCTGCAGCACGAGGCCGCCCCGTTCATCTTCTCCGCAGCCCTGTCGCCAGCAGCGGCGGGCGCAGTCCGGGCGGCGCTGCAGGTCCTCACGGCGGAGCCAGAGCGCCTGCGGCGCATGAGCGGCAACGCCGCCGCCCTGCGACGTGGCCTGCGTCGAGTTGGGTATCGCGTGGGCGACGGGCCGGCGCCGATCGTCCCGGTGGTGGTCGGTGAGGATCTGGAGGCGTACATCCTGTCCCGCAGGCTCCTGGATCACGGCGTACTGGCCACGGCGGTGGTCCATCCAGCGGTGCCTAGGCGCGCGGCGCGGTTGCGGCTGTGCGCAACCGCCGCTCAGACGGAAGCAGACATCGCCGCGGCCGTGGATGCGTTCGACCGGGTGCGAAGGGAGGCTCCCGATGCCGACGCCGCGATCGCCTAGACTGCAGGTCGTGCCGGCAGACGGCGGCGTCGCGGGGCAGGCGTTCGTGGACCTGCCGTACCGCCTGTACCGAGGCGACCCGTGCTGGGTAGCGCCGCTCCGGACAGATGAGCGGCAACGTTGGTGCGTGCAGCACAACGCATCGCTGCGCTCGCGCTGGGTGCGCCGATTCGTCGCACGGCGCGGCGAGACGGTGGTGGGCCGGATCGCGGCGATCGTGGACGAGGCGTATGCCGCCCGGTGGGAGCCCGAGACTGCTCTGTTCGGCTTCTTCGAGTGCACCCGCGACGCTGAAGCAGCGCGGGCGTTGCTCGATGTGGCCGAGCAGGCCCTGTGCGCCCGTGGCGTGCGGCGGGTGATGGGTCCTGTGAACCTGACGACACACGACGAGACCGGGATCCTGGTGCGCGGCTTCGATTCGCGACCGATGGTGCTGTCGCCCTACAACCCGCCTTACTACGACGCATTCCTCGAGGCCGCCGGCTACGCACCCTACCGGGAGTACCACGCCTACCTAGGCACCCCCGACGCTCGGCCCGCGGCGGCCGTGGAGCGTCTGGTGAGGTCCCTGGGTGCCGGACGCGGGATCGCGCGGGGGTGCGCCATCCGTCCGCTGGATCTCGGACGGTGGGACGCGGAGATCCGCACGGTATTCGAGTTGTACAATGCCTCGTTCGACGATGTGTGGGGCTTCGTGCCGATCAGCTGGGAGGAGTTCCGCCAGCGCGCGGAGCGTTTCCGGCTCTTCGTGAAGCCGGAGCTGGCCCCGATCGCCGAAGTCGATGGCGCGCCGGCAGGGTTTGCCGTCACGCTTCCCGACGCCAACGAAGCGCTCGCCCCTCTGGGCGGCCGACTGTGGCCGTTCGGCTGGTTGCGGCTGCTGCGGCGTATCCCACGGCTCCGTTCCGCGCGGTTCATCCTGCTGGGCGTACGCCCTGAGCACCGGGCACGCGGGTTGGGGGCGTTGCTCGCCTTCGAGACGCTGCGCGCCGTGCAAAGGCTCGGACTGGAGCGAATTGAGTTGTCGCTTGTCCAGGCCACGAACACCCGGGTACGCCGCGTTATCGAGGCATTCAGTTGCCCGGTGGTGAAGACGTTCCGACTGTACGCTAAATCGCTGCGAGGCGCGCCATGACCGCGCGTGCCTGGTTCGCCACGCTCGCTCCCGAACGGCGGGCCGCCATCCGCCAACTGTACCGAGTGCGCCGCTCCGGGAATCTCGTGGTCCTCGCGTTCCTCGGCCTGTGGGCCGCCAGCGCCGCTCTGGTGCTCGCGGTACCGTACTGGCCGGTGCGGCTCGTGGGCTACGTCGCGACGGGCGCCGCACTCCACGCGTTCGGCATCCTGATGCACGAAGCAGTGCACGGGAACTTCTTCCGGCAGCGCAGCGGAGATCGCTGGGCCGCGTTCCTGCTCGGGCTCCCGGTGCTCGTCTCGGGGGCGGCCTACCGCGTGACGCACTTGCTGCATCATCGCTACACGCGGGAGCGACGGGATCCAGACGAGTTCACAAACTACGTCGGGCATCGGCAGCTGCTTGCCCTGTTCTTCTATCTCTGGGGCGTCGTCGGGTTGTTGGTCTTTCTGGTCCACGTGCCCGTGAACGCCTGGCGGCGGTGCACGAGACCGGAACGATTCGCGGTCGTAGTCGAGTATGCCGCGATGGCGCTGCTGTACGCCGGCGCGGTCGTGGTCGCGGTCCAGCTGCATGCCCTGCAAGCGCTGCTCCACGGGTGGGTAATTCCGATGGCTGTCGCCGCGGGAATCGTCAACGTGCGCGGCTGGTCAGAGCACATGCTGACGCGCCCCGGTCATCCTCTTACACATACGCGCACCGTTACGAGCAACGGCGTGGTGCGGTTCTTCATGTGCAACCTGAACTACCACCTCGAACACCACCTCTTCCCGGGAATCCCCTGGTACAACCTGCCCCGCGTGCATGCCCTCCTGCAGGACGACTACGCCCGCGCCGGGGCGAGTGTGTACCGCTCGTACGTAGTCTTCCTCTGGGACGCGCTCCGCGTGGGCGTGCACGGGCACGCCCCACCGCGGCAGGGAGGTCAACTATGCGCGGAGTCGTAAGACCAGGGCCGTCGCCGTTCGTCCTCCTCGCATTCGGGCCCATCCTCGTGGCTGCGTTCGCGTGGAGCGCCAGCCTCGGGCAGCTCGTGCGGGCTGGGGCGATCGCGGAGCTCGCAGGCGGCCTCCTCCTCTGGACGCTGCTCGAGTACGTGTTTCACCGCTTCCTCTTCCACATCGTGCCGTCG
>Ga0209376_1000377_pt1 | contig 50214 bp, 57 predicted proteins | sample GraSoiAngelo_134_FD_185891 | JGI IMG/M metagenome (GOLD analysis project Ga0209376, IMG submission 185891) | Grasslands soil microbial communities from the Angelo Coastal Reserve, California, USA - 14_0929_05_30cm (SPAdes) (version 2) | ecosystem: Environmental > Terrestrial > Soil > Grasslands ...
ACGCCGGACACGGCCCCACCACGCTGGGCCGTCGGCAATTCCTCGCCGCGGGACTCGGGTTTGCCGCCACCGCACCGTTATTGATGCGCGAAGCAATCGGCGCGGAAGTCGGACAACCGAGCGCCCCCAGCCAACAAGAATCGAATCCCGGCCCGCGCGTATGGTGCGGCCGGACGGCCTCTGGGACATGCACCAGTGGCTGATCCCGCTCCCGCTGTCCCAGGCACAGCAAATGTCAAAAAGAACTCATCGGAGAGAAAGATGAAAGAAGATAACGAACACGTTCAAAGAACCATTCAGGAACAGAACGGGCAAAGTCGACGCGAATTCATCCTTACCTCTGCTCTAGCTGTCGCAGGTGCCGGAGCTGCGGGCATCTTGAATCCAGCCCGAGCCTTCGGTGGTGAGTCGAAGTATCCATCCGTACAAGAAAATGGCCCTTATCCCACAGAGGGGATGGCGGCTTATTCGGAGACTGGTCCGCTTAAACTCATGCAGTTCCAGCGGCGAGCTCTCGGTGCGAAGGACGTGGCGATCAAAATTCACTACTGTGGAGTTTGTCATTCTGACATCCACACGATCCATGGTGACTGGGGCAAGATCCAATATCCGCAAATCGTGGGTCACGAGCTTGGCGGCGAAGTCGTAGCCGTTGGGTCAAGCGTGAGTAAGTTCAACGTAGGCTCACGTGTTGGCGTAGGGACGATGGTCGACTCATGCCGGCATTGTCCCGAGTGCCTACGCGGATCTGAGAACTACTGCGAGAACGGCAACACGCAGACTTATGCCTCGAAAGACCGTGACGGAACTATTACTCAGGGCGGCTATTCGAAATTCATCGTCGTTGACGAGGATTTCGTCCTTAAAATTCCGGATTCAATCGACCTCGCCGAAGTCGGACCAATGTTGTGTGCTGGTATTACTTGCTACTCGCCGCTTCGCCATTGGAGCATCGCTCCTGGAAAAAAGGTAGCAGTTCTTGGCTTGGGTGGTTTGGGTCACCTGGCAGTACAGCTTGCGACTGCAATGGGTGCCCAAGTAACGGTCATCACGACTTCTCCAGACAAATCAAAGGACGCGCAGCGCTTCGGTGCAAAGGATGTCCTCATCAATCAATCTGGAGTTGATTTCTCAAAGTACAAGAGAGCCTTTGACTTTATTCTGGATACCATTCCTTACCAGCACGACTTGGACAGGTTCATTCCGCTTCTCAGGCGAGATGCAACTCTCTGCCGTGTCGGGGTCGGAAAACTCACGACCCCAAATGAGTACGGACAAATGACCACGGTATTAAATCGAACCGCCCTCGCTGGATCCAATACAGGAGGCATCCGCGAAACTCAGGACATGCTGGAGTTTTGCGCTCTCCAAAAGATCAAACCGCAGATCACAAAGATACCGATGGATGGGATCAGCGACGCTTGGTCGAAAGTCATTGCGAAACAAGCCAGGTATCGTTTTGTCATGGACATGGGCATGAGAGGCTAACTGCGCAAATCAGATATGGCTACTACGAATGAGAATGGAAGCTTCACCGGCAAGGTGGCGTTTATCACTGGAGGAAGTGGCGGTATTGGTCGCGCGACCGCTTTGGCCTTTGCGCGCGCAGGCGCAAAACCGCCACTCTCGCCGACAACGCAACCGCCCGCGATTTCGCTTCGCTGTTGCCGCTAACGCTCACAATGAATGACCTGTTCCGCCGCGAAAAATTCGGTCATCTGTCGCGCGCCATCTCGGACAAAGGAAAGCGAACGCACACTTACCAAATTGGAGACCTGGCTTACTGGTCTCCCTCTCACGACGTAGCCGTTTACTATCGCCAGGACGGCGAGAAAATTCCCGAGCCCGGCATAATCGTCATAGGAAAGATAGATTCCGGAGTGGAGGCTCTCAATGTCGCCGGCTCGGTGAAAGTCACGATGGAGCTTCACGATGAGCAATAACATCTGTGGCAGGACATAAGGTCGGGCCCGAGTTCGCAGTCTATGCGGCTACCAAACACGCGGTGCGCGTCCCTGCCGAGGGATTCCGGCAGGAGGTTAAATCGTACAACATTCGCACGACGATCATCTCACCGGGCGCAGTCGCGACGGAACTGCCGAACAGCGTGACCGAACCGGACATCGCCGACAATATCCGCCAGTATTATGGGGAGATCGCGATTCCTGCCGAATCGTTCGCGTACCACCTCTTTACGAAGAAAAGCTGAAGAAGTGACCAGTGACTGATGACAAGTGACAAGAAATCAGAAGTTAGACCTTTGTTTACTTCGTTGACTTCTGTTGAACCAAACTCTCAGAGTTCTGTCTAAGAATTGTTGCGACTTTGTCGATCGTGTTCCAATTGCGCGTCGTCGCAGCGACGCCAAGGAGCTTCTCGATCTTGCCGAGATAACTGATTGCCTTCATCTGACGGCGATACAGGCCCAAGACGAATCTGTCCTGGATCGCAATAATCTTCAGCAGCCAGTCGTCGTCCGAGGGTAGACTAAGAGGAAGAGGAGGCAGCGCGCGAAGTGGTTTGGCTAACACGTTCACGAACCGAGTTATGTTCGGGCCCGAGGGTTGTTCTGAGAATGGATCCTTCGATGAAAGTTTAATGATGTCGCGCGCCGGACAAATCATGATCTCGCATTTGAATGGCAGCTTTCGCGCGAGCACGCGACGAAGTGTTGATTCGCTCACATGTTCGCGCACCACAAACGTGCCGACCGCGCCAATGTTTACGACGCCGAACTTCGCCAAATCCTTAGCGATCGATGCCGGCTGGCATCGATTCGCTTTGCCGACGTTCACCGCACGAAGAAAAACGACCGAAGCCATGTGACAACTTCAACACGGGCTACTGACCGTTCGCGTTCACCGGTGCGGACATACCGCCAATGATTTGCCATGTGCCGCGAGTGCGGATCCAGGTATGCGTGATCCGCAATGCGTCGGTTCGGGCTTCGGCTCCCTCGCTACTGGCCCAGTTCGCTTTGATTCGATAATGATCGATCGCGATATCGCCGGTTACCCGAATCGCTAATTGCTCGATCGAGAACGATTGCAACTTCACGTCTTTGGACGTGTTCGCGGTGATCCAATCGGTGATATGACTTTTTCGCACGGGCGCTGTACTAACAAGCGGCCAGCCAACGAAATCCTCGTGCCACAGCGCGCGATACTTTTCCAGGTCGTTCGCTTTGACGTATTCCCAGTACGCTTTCTCGAGATTCCAGATTTGCGCTTCGTCCTTGGCCGAATCTTGCGCGAAAACAGTCGCTGCCAGCACGACAAGAAATGGGATCGCCTTTAACATCTCGCGATCATATTGGTCGCCAGTGACGACCGCAATAGTGACGGGTTTTTTTGAACAGACGAGTGACATGTGACCAGCCTCGTCAAGGCTACGGCTTGGCACGCCAGTGGCGGGCGACTGGCCAGAAGAAAGTTGATAGTTGATGGTTGAGAGTTGAGAGGCCAGGAACGCGAGGAACAGAGCGGGCTTCAACGGAAAAATACTCATGAGTAAGGTGTCGTTCGTTACCGGCGCCACCGGAGTGATGCTCGCATCGTTTCAATTGCTCTCCCAAGCCCAAGGAAAGGAACGTCCCGTGGAACACCCGACTTTTTATCGCACGACACAGATAGATGGGCTCTCGATCTTTTATAGAGAGGCTGGCCCGAAAGATGCGCCGACGATTCTCTTATTGCACGGACTTCCCTCTTCATCGCGAATGTTCGAGCCGCTCTTCGCCCGGCTTTCCGATCATTATCACCTCGTCGCGCCGGATTATCCGGGCTTTGGGCACAGCGACTGGCCCGACCCGAAGAAATTCGTATACACGTTCGATCACCTTGCCGAGGTCATTAACCATTTCACTGAAGCGCTCGGGCTCTCGCGTTACACCCTTTACATGCAGGATTACGGTGGTCCTGTCGGTTTTCGCATGGCGTTAGCCCATCCGGAGCGCGTAGAAGCTCTCATCGTCCAGGACGCGGTGGCGCATAATGAAGGCCTTGGAGCGAATTGGAAAACGCGGCGAGCATTTTGGGCCGATCGAGTTGCTAACGAAAAGGCGCTTCGGACAAATCTCTTATCGCTGCAAACCACGCGGACGCGTCACGTCGGGAACGATTCCAACGTGGATCGCTACGACCCTGATCTGTGGACGGACGAGTTCGCGTTCCTGAGTCAGCCGGGCCAGGCGGACATTCAAAGCGACCTGTTTTACGACTACCGCACAAACGTCGACGCCTACCCGAAGTGGCAAGCATGGATGCGCGAGAAGCAGCCGCGCCTGCTGGTCATTTGGGGAAAATGTGACCTCTCATTCGACCCCGGTGAACCTGAACGCTACCGGAAGGACGTGCCGAAGGCCGAAGTCCACGTCCTCGATGCCGGTCACTTCGCGTTGGACACGGCTCCAGATGAGATTGCGCAGCTCGTTCGCGGCTTCATGAAGTAGCGCCGGAAACAAACTGCGCGGGAATGTTACGAAGCGATGCAGCCGGACGGCCCTTTGACCGCTGGAGACTATCTCGCATTTTCTTCATCCATCATAAGCGGCTTACGATGCAGATCGTTTTCGCTCAGATGTAACGGGAATTGGAATCGAGTGGCAGGGTGTCATACTAGTTTCCGTGCGCGTACTTTATTCTTTAATCGCGATTATCGTTTCGCTCGGCTCGGTCCATGCGGAACGAGGAGTCAACCCGCGCGACGCAAAGATCGACAACGTGCAGTTGCATTTTCTGACGGCGGGTCATGGGCCGGTAGTGATTTTGCTGCACGGATTCGCGGAAACGTCGCGGATGTGGCAGCCGATCATTCCGTTGCTGGCGGAAAAGTTCACCGTGATAGCGCCGGACCTGCCGGGCATTGGTGATTCATCAATTCCAGAGAAGATCGACATGCTGAGCGCTGCGAGGCAAATCCATGAGCTCGTTCGGTCGTTGAAGATCGAAAAGGCGCGCGTGGTCGGGCATGACATCGGATTGATGGTGGCGTACGCGTATGCCGCGCAATTTCCTAACGAGACCGAGAAGCTCGCAGTGATGGATGCATTTCTTCCGGGCGTTCCTGGATGGCAGGCTATCTACAACGCTCCGAATATCTGGCATTTTCGTTTCAACGGCGAATACCCGGAAGCTTTGGTGAAAGGACGGGAGCGCATTTACTTCGAATATTTCTGGAACGTTTTCGCCGCCAATAAAACCCGTTCGATTCCCGAAGCAGATCGAAAAGCTTACACCGAAGCCTATTCAAAGCCGGGCCGGATGCGGGCTGCGTGGGCCTATTTTGCGTCGTGGCCGCAACTCTCCAAAGATTTTTCTCAACTTTCGCAAACGAAACTTACGATGCCGGTCCTGTCGATCGGCGGCGAGAAGTCGTTAGGGAATGAGCTCGCTGCGCAGATGAAGCTGGTCGCTGATAACGTCACTGTTGTCGTGCTGCCGAACACGGGTCATTGGATCTTGGAGGAGCGACCGAAAGAAACGACTGACGCGCTGATTAAGTTTCTGTGAATCCGGAGTGGCTTAAGCGCGATCGGCTGATGCAGCTAGGGCGATTTGCACGCCAGCGACAGCCATCCCGCCTTCGCCGACAGCAGCTGCACAACGTTTGACCGAACCGGATCGGACATCGCCTGCGGCAAAAATGTTGGGAAGGCTGGTCTCGAGCGGGCCCGGTTGGCGTTTGTTCTCTTTCCAAGCCGGCGCGTTCGCCACCTCCGATCCCGTCTTGATGAATCCTTTTTCGTCGCGCTCGATCTCGAGTGGCAGCCACTCGGTGCATGGGTTTGCGCCGATCATGGAAAAAATCGCGGGTGTTCGGACAACGCGCCGCTCGCCCGTCCTTGTATTTTCCAGCTCGGCTTCTTCGAGCATTTTGTTCCCAAGCATTTTTCGAATTTGAGTGTGATAAAGAATTTCGATGTTCTTTTGTGCTTCGACCCGTCGCGAAAGATAGTTCGACATTTTAGAGAGATTGTCGCCGCGAATTACGAGCAACACTTTGGCGGCGCCATCGGAAAGGAACATCGTGGCCTGGCCCGCTGAATTGCCGCTACCAACGACGATGACGGTTTCCCCTCGACAAATCTGACCTTCCATTGCCGTCGCAGCGTAGTAAACACCCATATTCTCAAACTGCTCGCGCCCCTCCGCATCCAGCCGGCGGTAATCCGCGCCGGTCGCGATCAGGACGCTTTTTGTTCGGAGCACAGCTGAGCAACCTTCAACTTGAAGACAGGCACGGTATTCGTCGCCGGCATCGTACTGAAGCGAGAGCGCTTGCGCTGGCGTGGAAAATTTCGCGCCGAACCGATACGCCTGAAGCTGCGCGAGCCAGGTCAAATCGCCGCCACTAACCCCGGTCGGGAAACCAAAAAAGTTTTCGATCAGAGAGGAGGAACCAGCCTGACCGCCCGGAGCATAACTTTCCAAGACGACGGTGCACAATCCCTCGGAGGCGGCGTAAACGGCCGCGGCAAGGCCGGCCGGACCTGCCCCGACGATTGTCAGGTCCGACATGATTTCGTTTTCATTCTCGAATGCAAGTGGACGGAGCAAACCGGCCACCTGCGCGACTTCGCGCAATGAAGGTCTTCGCAAAGGAGCGCCGGCCGCAGTAATCAGCGCGGGCAAGTCGCGACTGGTTAAGTGCAGACGTTTGCTCAATGCCTGTCCTTGTTCGCTCTCAAATTCGATGAGCCGATGCGGGATACGATTTTTGTCGAGGAAATCATCGAGTTGACGGCCTTCGCGTGTGCCGCTTGCAGCGAGAACGCGCAACCCGGCAAACTCCCGATCGCGTCGCAGTCGCTTGCGACGCATGATCAATGCCTTTACGATGACCTCGCTCACACCGGGCAATTCGGCGAACGCGCGCCGGAGTTCGGCCGTGGGCACGTGGAGTATCTCGGCTTCCGGCGAGGTTACCCGCACCGTGGCCAAGGCCGACGTGCCCTGCAACATCGCGACATCGCCAATGAAATCGCGCTCGCGTGCAGTGGCGAGGATTTGTTCCGTGCCATCGCGCGACTCGAAAGCCTCGACCTCGCCGCGCAAGATAATGGTCAGACCAAGGTCGCGCTGCCCGGCTTTGAAAATCAGGTCGCCACGTTTTAGCACGCGTCTCTCTGCCAATGGCTCAAGCAGAGAAAGCTGGTGATCGTCCAGCTTCGGAAACGCGATATTTTCCGTGTCGCGATAAAACTGCTCGTCTCTCTGTTCGTCCGGCGTCACTTCCTGCACTTTACGCGCTGGCGATCAAAACGCGAAGATTCTGGTGAGGGAAAGGACTCGGAAAAGATTGCCTTCACGTCAATTCAGCGCGACGAATCCAGGCGCAGTCAGCCCCAGAGGTCGCGAGAGGGAAGAACTATTTTTCCTGCCCGATACGATAGTCGATGATGACGATCGCCGGCAAGAAGCAAGGGCCCGTCCAGGTCCACGTAATCCGCGGCGCTCGCGAGAAGCCGAGCCGGAGCGATTCCCAAAGATGTGCAGACCATGCAACCGATCAGTAATTTGAATCCGCTTTCTCGCGCTCGCTCGCTCAAGAGCAGCGCTTCCGTTAGCCCTCCAGTTTTGTCCAGTTTTACGTTAAGCACTTCGTAGCGATTCGTTAGGCGGCGAAGATCGGCACTGGTATGGCAACTTTCGTCCGCGCAGACTGGAACAGGATGATCCAGAGTTTCGAGGACCTCATCGCCGTTCGCAGGAAAAGGTTGTTCGATCAGCTCAACACCTAATCCGCTCAACGCCGGAACAATGTTGCGATAATGCAAAGGAGACCATGACTCGTTAGCGTCGATGAGCAGACGCGCCGCGGGCGCCGCCTCGCGCACAGCTTCGACTCGCGGAAGATCCACGTTGTCGCCTCCAAGTTTGAGTTTCAGGATGGGAGCATTCGCATTTGCTTTGGCTGCTGTCGCCATTGCGGCCGCCGTATCCAGACTAATCGTAAGCGACGTTTCAACGGCAGGAACGATCGGGATGTTCGCCAGTTCCCAGACGCGTTTGCCGGAAGCCTTCGCTTCAACGTCCCATAACGCGCAGTCCAACGCATTACGTGCAGCCCCCGCCGGCAGCAGGTGTTGGATCTGCTGTCGATCCAAACTCGGTACGCTTTTCATCGATTCGATCTGCGCCAAAACCGACGCCGCGCTTTGTTTGTAACGCGCAAGAGGGACCGCCTCGCCGCGTCCGCTGTGTTGCCCGTCGCTTATTGTCACGACGACGACTCGCGCTTCCTTGCGAGTGCCACGCGCAATGCGAAAAGGTTCGTCTAAAGGCCAGCTTTGTTCGTGTGCGTCGAGCGAGAGACGACGATTCATTACAGAAGGAAACGAAGTTAACAAAGTATACCTGTAAGTCCCTTTTTGTTTTCTTAGTTATCTTTTGTTGAGATCCTTTCCGAGGCCGAAGACCCAAAGCGCGACTGTTCACCACAGAGGCCGCAGAGCTCACGAAGTCCGAACCAAGTAATTCCTCTGTGTGCTTCGTGTCCTACGTGGTTAACTGCCAGCCATGAAATTCACCAAAAACATCGGCATGCTTCTGCTCGCGGTTTACTTGATCATCGACGGCCTTTTAGGGTTCGGCTTGAATATCGGGCCGGCCATCTTCCTGCTCTACATCGTGGCATTGGCCGCCGGCGTCTTCATTCTCATCGGAAAATAGCAGTAGCTACTTCAAATATTTGTCGAACCACGCGACCGTCTGATCCATTCGATCGGCTTGGTTCTTTGGCTCTAGAAAGAGATGGCCTTCGCCGGTATATACGATGAGCTGCGTCGTCACACCAAGCGTCTTCAAGGCGTGCCAGAATTCGTAGGACTGCGGAGCGGGGCATTCTGCGTCGTGCTCGCCGACAATGACGAGAGTGGGGGTCTTGACGTTCTTGATGAAGTGAATGGGAGAACTTTTCTCGTAAACGGCGGGATCGTCGTAAACTGATGCGCCGAAGAACGGAATCATCCATTGATCGATCAAGTTCTGGCCATAGTAACTTTGCCAATTGGCAATGCCGGCACCTGCAACGGCGCCGTGGAAGCGGTTAGTCTGGGTGACAGTCCACATGGTCATAAAGCCGCCGTAACTCCAGCCGGTCACGCCGAGACGCGCAGGATCGATTGGATATTTTTTTATTGCGGCATTGACCCCGGCGAGCATATCGCGCAGATCGCCGGCGCCAAAATCTTTCACGTTAGCGCGGGTGAAATCTTCTCCCTGACCGTAACTTCCACGAGGATTCGGCATCAGCACGTAGTAACCTCGAGACGAGAGAGCGGCGATGATGGCTCTCGACATTCCAAATGAAGCGGGCCAGTCCGGCGTCGTGGCGCTGGAAGGTCCGCCATGGATGAGGACGACCATGGGATATTTCTCGTCGGACTCCACTTGCCGCGGTGGAAGAAGCCAGCCCTGAATGTTGAAGCCATCGTTAGTCCACTCAAGATTCTCGGCTTTGCCCCACGTGGCAGTTTGAGCGGAATTGCCACTGGTCAACTGGCGCCATTCACCGATCGGTCCAGCCCAGATTTCTGGTGGCGTTTCAAAGCTGCTGCGTTCTGCGGCCGCGAGTTTTCCATCCCTGGAAATGGCAAAGTCAGGGAAATTACCGAAGGCATGAAGAGCCTCTGCGCCTTTCCAGATTGTGCGCACCGAATTATTGGCGAGTGTCAATTCAGAGATCGCGCCTCCGCCGCCGACTATCTCGGTGAAAAGGATGCGATCCGGCGTTAGCCAAAACAGCGAACTCACCGAGCTTTTGCGATTTCGCGTGCGGTTCCGCACGTCATTGCCATTCGCGGCGATAGTAAAGAGGTCGCCACCATGAAATCCTTCGTCGCTCATCAACCCTTCGATGAATGCGACCGACTTGCCATCCGGCGACCAGCGCGGAACTGCTACTTGAAGAGAAGGCTTGTAGATCGATGTGGCGTTACCCTTTGCGATGTCGATCGTGTAAACCTGCGCGATCCACCAATTGTTATCGCCCGGTCCCGGGGCCGCCGTTGTTACGAACGTCGTGTCGTCGGGCGACCAATCGTAATCGTAGATGTGGAGATTCGCCGGCGAAACCTGGCGCAACTGCCTGGTGGCAATATCGAGAATGGCGATCCGCTGATTATGAATGGCGGTGTCGATCACGCCGGTGGTCGCGGGCGCAGCCATTAATGGACCGCCGCCGTGCGCGCCTTCAATGTAGAGAAATGCAACCTGTTTCCCATCGTGCGACCAACGAGGTCGCGCAGCGTATCCTTTTAGGTTCGTAATCTTTTTAGCATCGGAACCGTCTGCCTTCACAGTCCAGAGTTGCCGCTGCTCGGTCTCGCCGGGGCTCGAAAAAACTGCGAGCGTTTCCGAATCGGGAGACCAGGCGGGATCGGAATCGGTCCTCTCGCCGGTGATTGGAATTTTGGCAATCGTTGCCGGCCCATTTTCTGATGTTTCACGGACGTAGGTCTGTTTTGACGTCGTTGCGGCAGTCGATTGCACCCATGCGACATGCGTGCCCTCGGGCGAAAGGGCAATGTCACCGTACAGGACGGTCTTACCCAACTGTTTGGTCAGATGCTGCATGGTCTGAGCTGTTAGCGTCATCGGAAAGAGACAGGCCAGAACAAAATGCTTCATGTGCTGCATCCTGACAAAGGCGCGGCGGAGCGGCAAGGTCATCCTGTCTGTCCGGCAACTGCCAGACTACGACGTGACAAGGAGGATAGTCGCCTTCGCACGAGGCTACGGCGTGCCAAGGGAGACAGAAGCGCAGATCACGTGTTTACGAGTAGCGACCAATCGGCCAATCAGGTACCATCGACCAATGGTTCGGGTCCGGATCCGTTTGGCAAAGTCAGGCGATTGCCGTGCCCTGGCCGAGATGCGCTATCGATTTCGTGCCGAAACCGAATCGGTGGCCGAAATCAAATCGCGATTTGTGCGCAGATGCACATCTTGGATGAAGAAGCGTTTTCGCCCCGGCTCCTGCCCGTGGCGCTGCTGGGTCCTCGACGATGGCAAGCGGGTGCTCGGCCATGTTTGCGTGCAGTTGTTTGAGAAAATCCCCAACCCAGTTAACGACGAACCGGAGCTTCATGCTTACGTGACCAACTTTTACGTCATCCCGGAAATGCGAGGGCAGGGACTCGGCAAGAGATTGTTGAACAAGGCGCTATCATGGTGCCGCGCTCGAGGCACTGACGCGGTCATTCTGTGGCCGAGTCCTGCAAGCAAATCGCTTTATTGCCAGTACGGATTTGTCGCGCCTTCGGATATTTTTGAGCTCCGATATGGCGCTCTATCAACCGCGTTCCCGTCGCCAGGCAAAAGGATGAACGGCCAACGCCGTTGAAGACTACCGAGCCGACAAGTCGATCGAAAAATTGTTTGAACATTTTGCTTGCCAAGGAAACTAAATATACTATAATAGTTTCCATAGTGGCTATGAATACCAATACGTTCCTTTCTCCAATTGAAAAGCCCAAAGGGCTGATGATGAAGCTGGCGTATTACTTTACCCGCCGGCAATTCGGAAAAGTGCTTACACCGCTGAAAGTGCACAGCGCGCGCTTGCCGTCCGCATTTGGCCTGTTCTACGCAAAGATCGGCAAGCTGGACAAAAAGCTGACGCTCCCGCCGGAGACTGTTCTACTCATCCGTGAACAGGTGGCGCGTATCAACGTCTGCCGTTTCTGCATGGATATCGGCCGATCATTCGCGATCAAAGCGTCGATCAATGAAGCCAAATTCGATGCACTAGATCAGTACAGCATAAGCTCTCTGTTTACCGATGCAGAACGCGCCGCACTCGACTATGTGACGCAGCTGACAAAGAATAAAAAGGTTCACCCTGATACTTTTGCTCGGTTATCCCGTTATTATTCCGAGCGCGAAATCTGCGAGATCGTCTGGCTGATCGCCAGCGAGCATCTTTACAACCTGACCAATATCGGTCTGAACATCCACTCGGACATGCTCTGCGACATCAGCAGGAAGAACTTGAGATCATCCAAGACATGAAAGACGCGAGAAAATCGGTCCCGCGAAACCGAACAGCCGATGCCAGTCGGCAACGCATCGTGGAAGCGGCGCGTGCGCACTTTTTCAGCCACGGATTCCGCAGCGTGACCATGGACGATCTGGCGGAGGAGCTGGGCGTCAGCAAGAAAACGCTCTATTCGCATTTTCCCAGCAAGATCGCGCTGCTTGAGGCTGTGCTGGCGGATAAGTTCGCCGGCCTCGAAGCAAACCTGGAAGAAATCACGCGCGCATATCCACACGATTTCCCAGTGGCGTTGCATGAACTGCTGACCAATACGCAACGCGAGTTGGATGAAATCAAACCGCCCTTTGTTCGCGACATGCGGCAGAAAGCGCCGCAGGTGTTTAAGATTGTTGAGCGCCGCCGTGCCGATTTAATCGAACGCTTTTTCGGAAAGCTTTTCGTCGAGGGTCAACGAACCGGGATCGTGCGCAAGGACCTTCCAGCCAGGCTGCTGATCGAGATTTTACTCGGCGCGGTCCAGGCAGTTGTGAATCCGGCGAAAATCGAAGAGCTCGGACTGACGCCGCAGACCGCTTTCGCATCAGTAGTCAAAGTCGTTCTCGACGGTGTGATCGCCCGGAAAGGCAGAAGAACATGAATGGGTTTTCATTTGTACGGAATCGGCAAGCATTTCGTGTGGCCGGCGTGCTGTTGTTGCTTTTGTTGGCCGGCACTTGCAGCGATTCGCCGGCGAATTTCTTTCGGAGGCAGAATGAGAAATAAGCACACGAGAAAGGAAATCGATTATGAAATCTCCAACAGCCCTGAACCAAGAATTAAGGCAAAGAATTCTCAACTTATCCGATGTCACGGAGCGGCCGAATGCGGGAATCCACGAAGACGCGTTTCTCGTCCGACGGACAATGTTCATGCATATCCATGGCCACGGTCACTGCGACATTCGATTGTCGAAAGGTGATCAAGAGCGCGTTCTAGCGGAAGGCAAAGCCCGCCCGCACCGGTGGGCGCCGGAAGCAGGATACGTCACGTTTATTGTGGACGATGAAGAGGACTTGGAGCCGGCAATGGATCTGATTCGGATGTCACATCATCATTTTGCCGGCAAACAGAGCGTTCTGCGAACGGAACACCAATAGAAACCAACAAGGATCATAAAAAGGAGCCGATTATGAAACTATTTGTCATCGGAGCGACTGGTCGGACCGGGCGGGAGGTTGTTCAGCAAGCTCTCGCAAGAGGTCATCATATTACCGCGTTTGTTCGTTCGCCCGAAAGCATCACGTTAAGAGACAAGCGACTTACCGTCGTCAAGGGGAATGCGACGGATGAGAACCAACTTGCTGAGGCAATTCGAAATCACGACGCGGTCCTTTCCGCGTTAGGTCCGCGAGAGGTTTTCAAGCCGAGCTCACTTCTTCACGATAGCGCGCTTGCGACGACTCACGCAATGCAACGTTCAGGAGTGAAACGGCTCGTGATTCTCTCAGCTGCAGCGCATTTCCCTGGCATCCCAAATCGCATTGTCAGTCTTATTCTGCGAAATCACATGCGCGATTCCCTTGCCATGGAGGAAGTCGTGCAAAATGGCGGTCTTGACTGGACGATCGCACGGCCTCCACGTCTCACCGAGCAGGACTATACCACCTATCGCAGCCGGGAGGATGCCGCACCCAAGATGGGTTTTAGTCTCTCCCGCAAAGCGGTTGCAGCATTCATGCTCGACGCGATCGAGCAAAAGAAACATTTTCACAAAATCGTAGGCATTGCGAAGTGATTATTGGAGGACGCCATGTTTACCGCCTACATCGTTGTCACTCTCCTGGCCGCTGCGGCTAATATCTTCTCGGCCACACTCGATTTCATCCGCTTTAAGCCCATCCTCATCAACATGGCCAGGGTGAGTGTGTCGGAATCGTGGATAACCACGCTCGGCACGCTCAAAGCAGCAGGGGCGCTTGGACTGCTGGTTGGAATAGCCATGCCACTGATTGGAGTCGCGGCCGCAGGCGGCCTTGTCTTGTTCTTTGTGGGTGCCATCGTCACGCACCTGCGAGCTCGCGACTACTCGTTCGGTCTGGCGGTCGTGTTCCTCATGTTGGCCGTGACCGCGCTTATATTAAGGCTCGCTGCGTCGTGAAGGAGGGACCCGCCTTCTTCAAATCAAGACGCGGCAAGGAGAGGACAGACGCACACGCCTAGCTGCGAAGCGCTTTGGTGAATCGGACTAGTTCATCTGCCACGATTTCGGTACGCGCGATGATTTTTTTGTCGGTAATGTTGTCGCCGTCGAAGGCGTCGCTGGTGGCAAATACGAACCGGGGAATAATCACGCAACGAAAATCGAGCATGAGACTGTTCGCATAGGCCATAACCGACATGTAACTGGCAGTGCCGCCAGCCGCGCAAAGAAAGCCGACGACCTTGTTTTCCCACGCGCTGCCGGCGAGTTCGATCATGTTTTTCGCCGCCGCGGCGACATCATAATTGTATATCGGCGCCGCGACCAGGACCCCGTCCGCAGCTTTAATTGCGGCGCTTAATTTCTTCGAGCCTGGCATTCCGTAACATTGGTCTGCGTCACAGAGGGGCAGGTCCATTTCGCTGATGTCGATCCACTCGCAGTCCACTTTTCGCTTTCGCAGGTGCGCCAGCGCGACACGGCCAATGCGGCGGCTGTTGCTGTCGGGGTTACCGCTCGTGCTAATGACAAGATACTTTGGCATTGGCAACGAATCAGTCAGCCTGATTGCGATCGTAAGGAACAATGCTGTCCCATTCGTCGGCAGATGAGCGGGCGACGAAGGCGACGACGGGTTCGGTGTCGCTCATATTGAAGACTTCGTGAGGCACCCCCGGTTTTATGTAAATGAAATCGCCGGCTTTGTTTTCAATCGCTTGCTTGAGGCCGGGTCCAAATTCGTGGCGCACTTTTCCTTCGAGAATGTAAAGGATTACCTCGAACCCGACATGAATATGGGCATAGGCGACGCCACCAGGTGGGATCGTCGCGATGTTGGCCGACAGGCTCGTTGTGCCCACATTTTTGGCGGACATGCCCTGCTTATAGTGAATGCCGTTCCAATGCCGGCGGGCGCCGCCGCCACGAATGGTCAATATCCCATCGTGATCTTCTACCGCGCTGAGTTGGATGTTGTCTTTGTCGTCTTTCATAACAGCGATCTCTGAATCTACATCATGATCACGATTCTTTTGTGGGGAAGCAGTTTCCTTCACGACGACATTGGGCGGGACGCCACCAGCGTCCCTTCAGTCCAGACCAGCGTTTCAACAGAAGGAAACGAAGCTAGGAAAGAGCGGATCGCAAAAGTTCACCTGGCCCTTTGTTCTCTTTGTTGCCTCCTGTTCCCGTCTTCTGAATCCTGTTAATCCCGTAAATGCTGTCCGTTTTTCTTTTCCTGCGTTCCCGCCACGGCGGGCAGGCTCTGGTCTCCTGATTCAAATTTGTGTAAATCTGCGGATTAGTTTGTTCTGTAGTATGCTTTGTTCTCGGGATGAAAAAGGGATACGGCGAAGATCGACATCTACATGCGCGATGTCGATCGCACGTTGTTGCGCGAGAACCTGAAACTGACCCAGGCACAGCGGCTCGAGAAATTCGTGAAATTTGTCCGCTTTACATCCGAACTTCGACGCGCAGGCGAAAAGGCCCGGCATCACGGCCAGCCGGGACAGCGCGAGCAGTGAGCGCGGAGTTCGAGAAACTCCTGCCGGTTCTCGTAAACGGTGGCGTCGATTTCATTCTTATTGGCGGTGTCGCTGGAGTCGTGCACGGCTCGGCGCGCGCGACATATGATGTCGATCTTGTTTACTCGCTCACGGATGAAAACATTAAGCGTCTGGTTACTGCCTGCGGGAAGATCGATACATTTGAACCGCACACTGAACGCTTCGACGTCGAAAGGATGTGGGAGCAAATCGAACAAAAGATCACGAAGCGCTCGCTGAGCTGCGAGCTCTTCTAGAGGAAAAGGGCGCAACGATTGAGCGCTTCAATCCGGCTGGCTGCGGTCGTAAGGAATAATGCTGTCCCACTCGTCGGCAGATGAGCGGGCCACAAAGGCGACGACGGCTTCGGGTCGCTCATGTTGAAGACCTCGTGTGCCACGCCTGGCTTGATGTAAATGAAATCCCTGGCTTTGTTGACTCACGAGTTCCCGTCGCTCGGTCGCATCCCCATGCGACCAGTGCAGTCTATCCACCGGCGTCCCCCGCACGGCGTATTCTCCAACGCCTGTTTGAGGCCCGGGGTCGGCAGAGCATCCGCAGGGATGTCTCCTTGCCGCTCCATTGGGACCAGCTGGCGAGAAGCTTTGGCCAGAAATTTTATTTGCAATGGTGGGTTTATTTGGCTAGATGTTTAACCAGATGGTTAAATATTCTTCAAACCCACTGAACCGCACGTTCGCCGCATTGGCTGATCCGACCCGGCGCCGGATACTGGGTCACTTGGCGCGCGGCGATAAATGCGTGACGCATCTGGCCCGGTCGCACGCGATGTCGTTGCCCGCGGTTTCAAAACATTTGCGCGTGCTCGAGAAGGCCGGGCTGCTTCGGCGCCGGCGCTATGGACGCATTCATGAAATGCAGTTAGAGGCCAGGCCGCTAAAACAAGCGGCGCAATGGGTGGAGGAGTACCGCAAATTCTGGGAAGGATCGCTCGATCGCCTGGCGGACTACTTGGAAAAGGCGAACCAACAAGCTGGCAGAAAGGCAAGGGGATAATGTGTCCGGTGTGCTTAGCCAACATTGCCCTGTTCGCCGTCGGGGCGACCTCGAGCGGAGGACTGGTTGCGTTCACACTGAGTAAGTTTTGCAGGAAGAAACAAACCGAAACCAAAGGAAAACAAAATGAAACTAACAGAGAAACAAACGGAAATCGTATCGGAAGCTGAGTGGTTGGTCGCTCGGAAGGATTTACTGACGCGAGAAAAGGAGTTTTCTCGTCAGCGGGATGCGCTTACCGCGGCGCGGCGCAAGCTGCCAATGGTCAAGATCGAAAAGGAATATGTCTTCGAAGGGCCGAATGGTAAGGAAACGTTGGCCGACCTGTTCGAGGGTCGCAGTCAATTGATTGTTTATCATTTCATGTTCGGCCCGGGCTGGGAGGAGGGTTGCAAGAGCTGCTCGTATCTGGCCGATCATTTTGACGGGGCTAACTGGCATCTGCCGCATCGGGATGTGACCCTGGTGGTCATCTCGCGAGCGCCGCTGTCGGAACTCGAAGCGTACAAAAAGCGCATGGGCTGGCGCTTCAAGTGGTTGTCATCGCACGGCAACGATTTCAATTTCGATTACCACGTCTCGTTCACCAAAGAAGACGAGAAGAAGAACAAGATTTACTACAATTACACCGAGGGAGAATTCATGATGGATGAACTGCCCGGGCTGAGCGTGTTCTATAAAGATGAAGACGGTGCCATCTTTCACACGTATTCGACTTACGCGCGCGGGCTCGACATCCTGGTTGGCACTTACAATTTCCTCGATCTAGTACCGAAAGGACGCGACGAAAACCCGGATTCAACGATGGATTGGGTTCGCCGCCACGATCAGTACCATGCCTAAACAGAAAGCTGAACAGTATGACTTCGAAGAATCAATTAGCGGAAGCAGTGGTCGTGGAACGCACGTTCAACGCGCCGGTGGCGCGGGTTTGGAATGCGCTCACCGATGTCGAGGAGATGCGGGCTTGGTATTTCGATCTAAAGGAGTTCAAACCTGAGGTCGGCTTTCAATTTGAATTCACCGTCGAGCACGAAGGGGTGAAGTATCATCATCTTTGCGAAGTCACCGAGGTGGCTCCGCAGAAGAAACTCGCCTACACCTGGCGCTACAAAGGTCAACCCGGCGATTCGTTGGTGACTTTTGAATTGTCCGCCAAGGGCGATAAAACGCGGCTGAAACTTACGCATGAAGGCTTGGAAACTTTCCCGAAAACAGCCGCTTACGCCCGCAAGAATTTCGAAACCGGCTGGACGCAAATCATTGGTTCATCGCTAAAGCAATTCGTGGAAAAAACGCAGAAAGGAACGACATGACTACGAAGGGATCGGAAAAGCTCTCACTTGAAATCAAACGTCTCATCAAAGCTCCACGCGATCGTGTCTACGCCGCCTGGACAGATCCGGCGCAACTGAAACAATGGTTCGGTCCTGAAAATGTCCAGACTCGCGAGCTGATCGCGGACGCGCGCGCGGGCGGCGCGTTCCGCTGGGATCTCACCAATTCGGATGGCGAAAAGATGACCATGCGCGGCGAATACCGCGAACTGCAGCCCGGCAGGAAAATCGTCTTCACCTGGCAATGGCAAGACGATGAGGATTGGGAAAACCACATTAGCATCGTGACCGTGGAACTCTCTGATCGCGACGGCGACACGGAGCTGCGCTTGAGCCACGAACAATTGCCAAACGAAGCTTCGCGCGACGGTCACACGCGAGGCTGGGAGCGCGCGCTCGATAAATTGGAGAAATTCTTTAATAAGTAAATTGTTGATCTAAACAAAGGAGGAAAATGAATACGGAACAAGTTGCACAGAAAGTGGTGGAGTTGGTTCGCAAGCAAGCATGGCACGAAGCGCTCGACGCGCTGTATGACAAAGACATCGTGAGCGTGGAAGCGCGTACCATGGACGGCAGTTCGCCGGAGACGCGCGGCATCGACGGCGTCCGCGGCAAAGTCGATTGGTGGTTGGAAAACATGGAGGTCCACAGTTTTAAAGCGGATGGCCCATTCGTGGCGCATGATCGGTTTGTCGTGCAGTACGACGCCGACGTAACCGACAAAAATTCGGAGAAACGAATGCAGTTGTCGGAAGTCGGCGTTTACACGGTGAAGAACGGCAAGATTGTGCGGGAAGAATTTCTGCCGCGCGTCTGATTGACGTTTACGATCTGCTAAGGCCGGATCGCTGTCGGAGGACGGTACAAATCGTTTCCGTGTCACTAACCAGTGTGTCGCCCGCAAATTTTAAGCTTTCGATCGACCGTTTGGCGGCTTCTTCGTTGCCGGCGCCACATGGGTCGGTAACAAGCACGGGAATGTAACCGAGGTCCGATCCATGGCGTGCGGTTGGTTCGATTCCGACTTCAGTCGCCACGCCAACGACGACGAAGGCATTGATCCCGCAATCTCGCAAAGCGAAGTCGAGCCACGTCCCTTCGAAGGCCGACATCGTTAGGTTGTCGAAGATGCCTTCAGTGGGACGTGGCAACAATTCCGGCGTGATCTGAAATCCCGGAGCATCACGCAAAAACCAAGGATTCACCTGGTCTGGTGAATCCGCTCGTTGCTAAGTCATGGCCATCCGGAACTGAGACATACCCATCAGTTCTTTTGGTAACGAAAGATGTCGAGAAAAGAACACACGCACTCCGGCGTCGCGAGCAGCAGTGAGGACTTTGAGAACCTGTCGCGTGACTCGCTCAGCATTTTTAATCTGACTTAAAATTCCAACCTGCATGTCGTAAACGAGCAAAGCGATGCATTGCGGATCGCATACCTCTTCAAGAGTTTGAGGAATAGTAAGTCCGAACGCCGTTTTCATCTCGCCTTGACAGTCTCTCAGTTCTTGACCGCGTATTTGTTGATCAAAGTCTGGAAGCGCGGGTCTTTGCGGAGCGGGTCCCAAGCCGGGTCGAGCTTGAAGATCGGGACGGTGAGACCGCTGCGGATAGTGAGCAAATGATCGAGCAGACGAAATGCTTCATCAGATTCTCCGGTCCAGGCAAAAATTTGGGCGAGGGCAGCAGTTTCTTGCGGTCCATCAAAAGCATCCTGGGATTCGGGTAACAATTCGACTGCGCGCTTGCCTTCAGCGATGGCTTCCTGTTTTTGACCCAACGCCGCAAGGATAAGGCCATGCTGTGCATGTCTAGCAGGGTCCTCAGGAGCTTCTCGCAGCAACTTTTCCGAAACGACGCGCGCGTGCTCCAACTCTGCCTTCGCCTTGGTCTTATCGCCCTGTAGCAGGTGAATCGTGCCTTCCAAGAAAGCCTTCGGGGAAGAAGCGGTGCTGTAGGTAATCAATGTCTCACCGCGGAATTTTTGCAGGACCTGAAGGGCCTCGGGAAACTTCCGCCCTAGCGTCAGAACCCAAACATGCGCCCAAGTCATCAGCCCTTGCGGGTCGGCTCCAGGCGGGACTGAAGAAAATACTTTTTCGGCCACGCTAAGATCGCCTTTCCAAAGGATCGCCACTCCTCCTTTCACGAGAGGCGCCTCTAACGACTGTGGCGCTGCGACAATGACGCGATCAAGAATCTTGTCAGCGGTTTCGAATTTGCGCTCTGCCATGTAACTGAAAGCAAGATTGCGCAGGATATCTGCGTTTTTCGGATCGAGTGCGGCGGCCCTTTCCAGATTGGCGGTTGACTCTGTCCACTTACCCTGCCGGCGCTGAATGGAGCCGATGGCCAGATAGGCCTGAGCGTCATTCGGGAGCCCGCGTTTGGCGATTTCAAATTCGGCAAGAGCGCGCTCGTAATCGCGATCACCATAATAATAAGAAAAACCGAGTGCGAGATGGCCTTCGGGAAGATCCGGTTGCAATCGCAGCGCTTCATCCGCGTTGAGACGCGCCTTTTCCCGCCGGGCCGGCACCGGATCGGAGCTGTGGTACAGCCAACTCTCCACCATGGAGAGACCGGCAAACGCCAGGGCAAAGTTTGGATCGAGCTTGATCGCTTGTTCGAAAAGCGGCTCGGCCTTCAGCGTTGTGTCGCGAAATATGTCCATCCGGGTGGCGTAATCATGCGCCTGTACGAAGAGCAGATAGGCGTCCGGATTTTGGGTTGGCCGGTTATCAAGTCGCGCTTTTTCGGTTGGGGAAAGCTTCGCCTGCAAAGCAGAGGCAATTTTTTGCGCGAGATCGGTTTGAATGGCAAAGACGTCGGTCAAATCGCGGTCATAATCCTCCGCCCAAATGTGCTCGTCGTTGTTCGCGTTGATCAACTGCACGTTAACCCGGACGCGATTGCCCACCCGACGGACGCTGCCTTCCAGAAGTGTGGCTACGCCCAACGCCTTGCCAATTTCGCGGGCGTTGCGCACGGCATCGCCACGATACGGCATTACGGAGGAGCGGGAGATGACCTTCAGATCGCTGATCTTCGAGAGGTTGGTCAGGATATCGTCCTGCATGCCGTCGGCGAAATAGGCGTTCTCCTTTTCATCACTGAGGCTTTGAAAGGGCAGGACGGCGATCGATTTCTCGACGTTGCGCCCGGAAGCGCGCGGGAACAGGAAAAATCCGGCAACCGCCGAAACGGCAAGCCCGGCGGCAATAAGAGTAATAATGTTGCGGCGCCGGTGCGTTCCCGCTGGAGCCTTGGCGGTGACCTGAATTCCTTGCGGCGTGACGTCGTACGCCCAAGCCAGAATCAGGGCGACCGGAAAACCGGCCAGCAAGAGCACGACGACAAGACGCAGCGTCCAGTTCGGCAATTCCCACGCTGGAAAAACTGCCGAACCGATCTGAATGATGAATCCCGCTGCGATGATGTAAGCGGCGGCGACGCGATAGACCTTTCGGCGCTGCAACTCCGCAAAGAAGCCGCTCATAAAAGGGATTTAGATGCATCGCGCATCACAATCAAAATTCAAGTCACTGGAATACGGCTTGTGCACGGGTTTGGCGAGCTGCTTCTTCACTTGCGGTGACGTACACCACCGAGTTCCGCGTGTCGCGGACATGTCATCAAGTGATCGTTGACCATGCCGGTCGCTTGCATTAACGCATAACAGATCGTGGAGCCGACGAATTTGAATCCGCGCCGCAACAGATCGCGGCTCATCGCGTCGGATTCGGCTGTGCGCGCGGGTACGTCGGCCATGCGCCGCCAACGATTCTGGATTGGCTTGCCACCGACGAAACTCCACAGGTAAGCATCGAAACTCCCGAGCTCTTCTCGCACGGCGAGAAACATCTCCGCGTTCTCGATTGTGGCCGCGATCTTCAGTCGGTTCCGCACGATCCCGGCGTCGCGGAGCAACCGCTGCACATCGCGCGCACGGTAGCGGGCGATCTTTTCTGCCCGGAATCCATCGAATGCCTTCCGATAGCTCTCCCGTTTGTTTAGAATGGTGGTCCAGCTGAGTCCGGCCTGCGCGCCTTCAAGGATCAGAAACTCGAAGAGCAGTCGGTCGTCGTGCACAGGGACGCCCCATTCGTTATCGTGATAAGTAATGTTTGGCTCAGCAGTAGCCCAGGGACAACGCGGCATAACGTTCACAGATTAATCGAAACCATCACCGTCGTCGCTCGCACCGCAACCAAAGCTTAGAAATGGAGAAGGCGCGTCCTGGCGTTCGTTCGCCGCGACGCCGCAGCCGCCGTCAGCGTCGGTGCCGGCTCGACGCAGGATTGTCCGGATCGTATTCGTACAGCCGCGACGGATCGCCGAAGACCGCTCCGAGCACACGCTCGGGCCAGATCTCGAAATAGCTCAGTAGCAGCGCCATTAGCGGCACCAGAATGAAGGCGAGGCCGTGGGCGGCCATCATGAACATCGCCAGCGCGCGCAGTATCAGGAGATACACATCCCAGCGCACCCGCTGCTTGAGCTCGTTATCGGGCAGCGCGTCATACCCCAAGTGAAACGCCTTCCAGAAATGTCCGGCCGCGAGCGAGCCGAAGGTGAACCAGAGTGCAGGAGAATGCGCGAGCTGACGGCGCAGTTCGTCGCCGAGTAGCAGATCGTGGAGCGGAATCAGTACGATCCAGTACGGCAGACCGACGATGCCGACGAGGAAAATCCACGTGACCGCGCCGCGCACGAGTTTCTCCGCCGACGTCGCGCCGAGCGATTTCGGCTGCGTCTCGCGCAGCGCGCGGGGAATCAGCGCGGCGACGATCGCGGCCAGCGCAGTCAGCCCGTCGAACCAGTAGTTAAACACGGCGAGCGCCGCGGACCAGCCGAAGCCGTAGATGCCAACGACCGGAATCAGATTGCGCGCGAGCACGAGCCATGCATCGCGCCGCGATGCCAGCTCGCGCAGATGCTGCGAGAGCGGCGGCGGCGCGACCGGGCGCGGCGCGGTCGAGCTTGTCTTTTCCCCAGGCTTCGCCATCTCGACAGATTAGCAGAACATTATTCTCTCCAGGCTCCAGCAGGGAGTATGATGACCCACGCAGAAAACCGCGTGCACTCACAAGGTGCATTACATCTGGAGCGCGGCGCGAAGATGTGGAATCAGGCGTTTGCTGAATTCGACTGAGTCGCCAGCGGATAAATGTGACCACTCGGGGCAATTGAAACCCGCTAGTTCGGGAAAGTCTTCGTAGTAAATTCCGGGTGCGGCCGTGTCCTTAATCACTCGGTCCCAGACGGCAGCACGCGGCGTCTCACGGTCTTCAAGAGCCTTCAATCCGCCACTGTGAGGAAGGCGAACAAAAACAATCTTGCCGCCGCGGCTCCGGAGTTTTTGCACAGCTGCCGCAACGTCATGAAAGCGTTGTTCGATCGCCTGGCCCATCCTTTTCGCAAACTCTTCTTTCGGAATGTAAGTCGGCGGTGGAGGGGGAGTGAAAAGCGGCAGCCAGATTTGCTGAATTGTGGTCTGCAATTTTCCCGGCTGGGCGCATCCCTCAATCATGCGCGCGCGACGCTCGCGATCCAAAGTACCGAAGTACGGCGGAATTCGCGGCGAGACCAAGGCATAAGGACGATTGGGAATCGGCAGACGTTTCACTAGATCGTCGAGAGTTAATTCTTGCTGTTTCAAAAACGCGACATGTTCTTCCAATGGCATGGCGAGATATTGGCTGACACGCTGCGCGGGTGTTTGAGTATGAGATCGCCGAACCGCTTTTTCAGCGCGCTCCATGGGCGGCGTCCCCGGTGGTGCGACAAACAAACGCGGAACGACACTGCAAATGATCGTGCCGTGAAAATTTTCGTCATTAGCCAGGTCGGCCAGAACCGGATAAGCGCAACCGCCGCCCATTGCCAGCTGAACGGGACGTTTGCCTAATCCCTTTTGAAGTTCGTCAAGATCGAGATCGAACCAACCGCGCGAATCACCGATGACGACGATGGAGTCAGGTTTCACGCGCCGGCGAGCCGATGTCCAAAGATCCTCGCCATCATTGAGCGTCGGTCCGTAGCCGATGGAGCGACAATAGAATTCCCATGCGCAGGTGGCGGCGATAACCATCAGCACAACAACGGTTGCTATGCCACGCGAGGGCACCTCTGGAATCGGCCGCTCGTACTCAAGAGGAGGGCCGCCATGCACCCGCTCGATTTCCGGTGGCGTACTGAAGAACAACCGCGGCAGGCGAAGCTTGCGTTTAAAATTGGAAGTAGATGAAGGCATTGCTGTTTCCTTGAGTGAGGATGATGGCACAGGCCATGAAGGCCCATACCGCTGTTACAATCCAGCGCGGCAAACGCATCACGGCTGTTTCGATATTGCTATCGCGCAGCGACCAGTGCACGAGAATCATGCCGGCAGTGACGAGCGCTATCTGCAGCATTTCACGCGTGGTAAGAATGGCGTCGCCGTGCGGATGTCCGCCAAACATGCCGCCCAACATGCGCGCGGCAATCGTGAAATCGGATGCTCGAAAAAATACCCAGGCAATGCAGACGGCGGCGTAGGTGGCGAAGCCGCCGAGGAGTCGAGTCGCGAGGTTGTTGGTCCGCGCCCTGTTCTCGAACAAAACGCGAATGACCCGTTCCACGACAAGATACGAGCCATGAAGCAAGCCCCAAACTACGAACGTCCAGGCCGCGCCGTGCCAGAGACCACCGAGAAACATGACTATGACAAGATTCGTCGCGGCGCGAACCGGGCGGACCTGATTGCCGCCGAGCGGAATATAAAGGTAGTCGCGCAAAAATGTGGAAAGCGAGATGTGCCAGCGTCGCCAGAAATCGGAAAAACCGATGGCCGCGTACGGAAAACGAAAATTATCCTTGAGATGAAAGCCAAGGCAGAGCGCGGCGCCGATGGCGCAGGTAGAATAGCCGGCGAAATCGAAAAATATCTGGCCGGCAAATGCCATGACGCCGAGCCATGAATCAAGCGCGACGAGGGGACCGGCGTAACCAAAAATGCGGTCGGCTGAACCGGAAAGCATCGTGTCGGCGAGCACGATCTTTTCGAACAAACCGAGGGTCATGAGCAACAATCCCCAGAGAAACTGGCCCGCGCGCAAGGCCGGCGGCCTAACAAGTTGCGGAAGAAAGTCGCCGGCGCGCACAATTGGCCCGGCGACCAACTGAGGAAAAAAGGAAACGGCCAGGATGAAATCGCGCAGCGACTTCGTCGGTTTCAAAACGCCGCGATAAATGTCGAGCGTGTAGGAGAGAGAATGGAACGTGTAAAAGGAAATGCCAACCGCAGAAGAATGTCCAAATGCGGTGGTTGATAGATGATTCCGAGGCGCGCGAGCAGCCACTGAAAATTTTGCAGCAGAAAGTTCCCGTATTTGAAAAACCCGAGCATGCTCAGGTTCATGCAGACGCTGCCAACCAACCACCCGCGCCGCGAATGGCGTCCCTTGGCCTTGGCAATTCGTCTGCCAAGCCAAAAATCCATTGCCGTCGTGGAAAAGAGCAGCGCCGCGAATGGCGGATTCCACGCGCCGTAAAAAATGTAGCTTGCGACCACGAGGAAATTTTTCCGCGCGTTCCAGGAACGCATGCTCCAATAGGCGGTGACGACGACTACAAAAAAGACGACGAAGGTGAGCGAATTGAAAAGCATGGCCGGCGCGCGATTGCTTATCTAAGTGACATGCCAATGGCCAGTACATTCTGCCGGATCATTTCCCAGATTGGCAAAAGCCGAGTCCCCAACGTTCAACGTCCAATGCGGACGAATCTGGCTTCGATAACAAAGCTCGGGTAATGAGAAACCATGACCCGTCCACGCCTCGTGCCTTCGCCGAAGATTGACAATCGATCGGACGACGAGCTACTCAGGCGCGCATTGACAATCGTTTCAACGCAAGATGCGCGCTGCCATATAGAGTTTATCTACTCATTGTCCCCGCGCTGTTTTGATGCGACGGCTAAACCAGTCGGCTTCATCGATGAAGCCGACGGTGCGGCTGATCTGCTGGAGCGCCGTGTAGCGTTCGAGCACGTCGAAGCCGATGCTCGATTGCAGCTTGCGCAAGCACACCGGACAGAGATGCAACGGCCGGCGATCGCTTTCGGCCAGGTGATTTGATCCGTTCATCAGGCAGTTGAAGAACGTGCAATGCGCGAGGCCGAACATGTGACCGGTCTCGTGCGCGAGCACTTTGCAGCTGCGACGTAGCAGAAGTGTCTCATAACCCGGCCCGCGCGATTGACAGTAAAATGCCGGGTCGTACCGGGCAAAGCTGTAAACACCAACACGATCACGCAGCGAAGCCTGGCCGAAGACGAAATTCCACGCCGGCTCCGGATAAAGATCTTCCATCGTGATGGCAAGAATGCAGAAAGCATCCGCAGGAAGGCGGGTCTTGAGAAAGTTAAGCACGTCGCCGGTGAGAATTTGCGAGTTGCCGGTATACGGATTGCGGCGCTTGGTAAACTTCGAGGCGTCGATGTTAATCGGCGGAAGCGACTTTACTTCCATCGCGAAGAATGCAGCGGCAAATTTTTGTAGCTTGTTGATGGACGGGCTCCGTTCAGGCGCAAAATCGCCGAGCGGCTGGAGGTAAATGACACGTCGAGTTTGCGTGGGCCGATTCGTCTGCGCCGCTTTGAATTCGCCGAACGTCTGCCCCCGTTCCTCATGCACAGCGAGCCAGTCGCTAGGCCCCGGTTTCGGAATCGGATCAAAGCTATTGATGTCCGGTGTCAAGGCGCGCTGGAGGACAGCTGACAATTCGCTCAGATCGCCGATCGCGTCGCGTCTTGTCTTCTCATCTGGTGGTGTGAAAGCCATAGCAATTGAAGACAGCAATACCGTAATAGCGGCAATCGTCCGCATAAGACGAAGGAGATTATCAGAGTTCGGAGTTCAAAAATCAGCGGTCAAAGTTGGGGATTCTGAAGTAGGACTTGCGTCACGGGCGCTGAATTGAGCTAATCGAGAAATGTTTGTCGGGCATTACAGTGTCGCGTTTGCGATTAAGAGCGATAAAAACAGAATCCCGCTTTGGGTTTTGTTCACTGCTGTCCAGTTCCTCGATTATATCTGGGCGACGCTCGTCCTTCTCGGGATTGAGAAGCTGCGCGTCATCAAAGGTTTCACGGCAGGCAGCATGCTCGACTCGTATTACCACCCGTATTCGCATAGTTTGATCGCGGCGATCGTCTGGAGCGGCATTGCTGCTATGATCTATAAATCCGTGTGGCGCGCAAAAGCTTCCAAAGCTGCCGCTTTGCTCGTGGGCTTGGCCGTCTTTTCTCACTGGATTCTCGACTTCATTGCGCATCCTCGCGATCTCGCCATCTATGATAACACATGGAAAGTCGGCCTTGGGTTTTGGAATTATCGTGGCCTCGAGTTTGGATTAGAGGTGGCCCTACTTGCTGGCGGAATTGTGTCTTATCTGCCACGGAACACGATCTCAGCAGCTCGCAAGACGGCAGTCATCGCCTTTGGGCTTGCGTTAATCATAGTCCAAATAGGCGACACGTTCGTGCCGCGCGCGCCGTTGTCCGATAAAGCTACTGCCATGGGCGTTTGGATTTTCTACACGCTCTTTGTCGTTGTGGCCTACTTGCTTGAGATGGGAGCGCACGCGAGAATCTTGAATCATAAACAATGGTCGCAGAGCTGACACAATCTGATCATCCCGGGCGCTGGTGGATGATCCTGCCCGACGGGCGCATCGAGTGCCGGCTTTGTCCGCGATTTTGCAAATTGAATGACGGGCAGCGCGGATTTTGTTTTGTGCGGCAGCGTGTGGGCGATCGAATGCTACTGACGACTTATGGCCGGAGCAGCGGGTTTTGCGTCGATCCGATTGAAAAGAAACCGCTGAATCATTTTCTCCCTGGCACGAGCGTGCTGTCATTCGGCACGGCGGGATGCAATCTTGGCTGCCGGTTTTGCCAGAACTGGGACATCTCCAAAGCCCGGGAGTGGGACAAGCTCGCCGATGCCGCGTCGCCGGAGGAGATCGCACGCGCGGCGGAACGGTTCGGGTGCCGCTCGGTCGCGTTCACCTACAATGATCCGGTGATTTTTGCCGAGTACGCGATCGATGTGGCGCAGGCGTGCCACGAACGCGGGATTAAAGCGCTCGCGGTGACCGCCGGTTACATTACCGATGATGCGCGCCCCGAATTTTACCGGCACATGGACGCGGCGAATGTCGATCTTAAAGCGTTCACCGATGCGTTTTATCACCGGCTTTGTTTTGCTCAGCTTGGGCCCGTGCTCGACACGCTGAAATATCTCCGGCGCGAAACGAACGTCTGGTTTGAAGTCACTACACTGCTGATTCCAGGCGAGAACGACAGCGACGCGGAGCTGCATAACGCGGCTGAGTGGTTCGCGGAAAATCTCGGGCCCGATGTGCCGTGGCATTTCACTGCGTTCCATCCCGATTTCAAAATGCTCGACAAACCGCACACGCCACCCGCGACGCTGAGACGCGCGCGAGAGATCGCGCACTCTAAAGGGTTGCACTATGTTTATACCGGAAACGTTCATGATCGCGAAGGCGGCAGCACGTGGTGTCCCGGTTGCGGTCAGCTGCTCATCGAGCGCGATTGGTACGAACTCGGCGAATGGAATCTTGGAAACAGCAGGTGTCGATCTTGCGGTTACAAAATCGCCGGGAGATTCGAGCAACGCGCCGGCGATTGGGGCGCGCGGCGTCTGCCGGTGAAGCTCGCGGCGCGAGCGTAGATCTGTAGGCAAAGCAGTTTGCTTCCCGATTCTATCGGCGGGACGCCGGCTCGAAAATTCTTCGTGAGCACGCAGTGTCCCCTACAGTTCAGACCAGCATTTCAACAGAAGGAAACGAAGAGGAAGGTGGGTTGCAGAAGTTAACCTTGGCCTTTGTTCTCTTCGTTGTCTTGTGTTTATACTTTTCCGTTATCGCCCGGGGCGAGGAGATTTCCGAAGAGGCGGTCGGCGATAAGGAAGATGCTGGCTGTTCCGATTGAGAATTTCAACAGAAGGAAACGAAGGTAAGAAAGGGTAGATCCTTGGGTGTTTCCCAAGTCCCCTTTGTTTTTTTCGTTATCTTCTGGTCAGATTTTTCCATTCCTGCGTTTCAGGTGCGGCGGGCAAGCCCCTGATTTACTTAGCGATTAGTATCGGATCATTTCCGGTTGCCGCAGGTGTGGTGAAGTTAGATTCTCGTAAAACAACCCGAGTATGTGTTGAGTGATTGACTGCTTATAAGACCTGCCTCTATCGGATGGTCGTGACAAGCTTTTCACGAGTGACCATTGCGCGAGCCAGAGTGAATACACCAACGATCGATCAGACCGCTTCTGAAGTGCAGCTGCATCGTGTGCTGTACGTTCTCAAATTTCTTCGGGCGATGTTGTTGCATGTCTTTCTCGCTCTGTTGGCAGTATTGTTGTTTTTCTCCGCGGGAATCAATAATGTCTATCCACTTGCCAATGATCTGATCCGCGCGGTCCGGGCGCAGGTCATCCAGAATCAGCTTCAAGGCCAGGGGGTTGGTCCGGTAGGTTTTTGGATATTCACCGCGGTCCTCTTCGCCGCTGCCCTGAGTTTCCTGATATGGATTTACCGTTCGATCACAAATGTCCGGCGTTTCGCGCTGAGGATTCAAGCAATGTTGCTTGCGCTCGCGGCGATTTTGATGGTTTTCACAGCGTGGCCGGAATTGAAATTTGCGTTTCAAAACCTTAGCTTTGGCTTCGCCGTGCTGGCGACGTTAGGGACTGCTACGATCGTTGTTTTTTCATGTAGCGTTGCGGTTGCCTTGTGGGGAGTCGCGCGTCTGCGCGAGCGGTCGAGTTTGTTGGCCACGCTGGATCCCCGGCTGGCCCCGAATTTTTAGGTCTATTTGAAGAAACTCCTCGATCTTCCGCGCACGCCATTGCGCACGGTGCGGACAGCGGCCAGCTACGTCCTGGCTTTGATCGGTGCATTCTTGTTGATAGCGGCCGTAATGTATTTGCTCACCGTAGGCGCAACCTCGAACAAATTGGCGGCACTCGCGACAATCTGTAACGATAGTGTGATGGCCGAAGGCGTCGCGATATCAGCGGCCTGAGCGCGCCAAGTCCCGCTTTGGCTTCTATTGGCGCTTGTTGGCGTCAAGGTTGCAGGTTTGCTTCAGTCGACCGCGAAGCGGCTCGGCGGGCTGAGCGTTTCGGACGTGATCAAGAAGTCCGATCAGCAATTCGTGCTTTATCTGCGGCCATTTGATGCGGACGACGTCATCTTGCCGAAGCCGCGGCTCCCGCTGTTGAGCAGGCTCTTTTCGTTTACGCCGTTTCCAGTGCGGATCGAGCAGGAATTGTTTGACGTTGCTGATGGTTATCGGCCCCTGATCGCAGTCGGCAAACCGGGCGAGAAGACCATGCGCGGCGGCGTAGCGTATCGCACTTACCTCGATGATTCTGAGTGGCAGGAATGTGTAACGACCAAGATTCGTGCGGCCGATCGAATTGTTATGGTGTTGAAGGATACGGACGGCGTGCGCTGGGAATTTGGCCGGGTGATCGATGAGGCGGCCACCATGAAAACGCTCTTCCTCGTAGATCCGGCTGTGAGGAAGCCAACGGACTGGGAGATGCTCGAGAAGATGGTTGCGCCTATGTTGCAAAAAGCCGGTGTGGCGCCGGAGGGCTTCGAGTTAAAGTTGCAGCCAATCGGATTCTTTTTCCAGAGGGGACGTCTCGTGGAGATTATCAATACCAATCGGACGGCTACGTCCTATCAAACGGCATTCTCGCATTTTCTAGCAGAACGCCTGGACTGAACCTGCGAAACCAACAGAAGACAACCTAGCACTGTTGAAAAAGCTGGCGAATCGCGTGGACGCGAAGCCCTCGTCGTTTTTGCTAGAACAAGAAAGCGGCGGGGACGCCGCTTCTACTTTGCTCTGCCGAACTCTTCAACAGAGCCAGATAACCTGTAGATGGAGAAGACAGCTATGTTGCGCGCTTTCGTTTTCGCCCGGCGCCACCAGATGACCGAAGAGGCGGCCGGTGACGCCCTACCCAGAGGATGAGCAAAACGTCTGTCGCTGCATCGACTGCCCACCACCAAAGGTTCCCAAACTTTTTCTTTACGCCTCGCCTTCGATCCGATAAAACCGTTCTAAAAATCAGTTATGTTAAAATATCCTCGTCTTCTTCTGACACCGTCCAGCGTCGCGATCTGTGCAATCGCTCTTTCACTCTGTTCCTGCGCCACGGTCACCAAACCCTCGAGCCAGGTTCGGGTGCAACAGCTCAAAGATGCCCATCTGGCCTTTATCGACCACCATACGTGCGTTGAAGGCACGCCTGCGACATGGGATCGGGCGAGCTTCGACAGTGAAGTGGCGAAGATTACACAGCAATTCACGGATGCGGAAGCCGCTGAATCGAAGGCGGTGCCTGCGCGCAAGGAATTCATCAAGAATTCCGCCAAGCTCTTTCAGCGCGATGCTGCCCTCGTCCGGAAACAGCATTGCCTAAGCCCAAGCTTCGCCGCCAACAAAAAGAAACAGCTCCAGCAAAATTACGATCTTTTCCTGCAGCAGCAAACATCGCACTGAGTTCAAACCTATGTCGAAACTTCAAGATGCACTAAACCAAATCAAGGATCCGACCGTAGCCGACGCAAAGACTCAGTTCGAACAACTGATCAACGAAGGCAAGGCCGCTTCCGAAGCCTTCATCAAATCCAGCGCGGAGCAACTCGAACAATGGACCATCGACGTCAGTAACAAAAAAATGAGTCAGGATGAGTTTGACAACTTGGTCAGTTCGCAGACGATTCTCGCGAAAAACTTCGTGGCCAGTCAGGCACTCGCCGCGCAAGAACGCGCCGAAAAACTGACCATAGAAACGGCGGAGCTCGCCGCTACGAAGATTGTGCCATTACTTATTGCTGTGATTTAGCGCGGACTGAACCGCGGCGCTTGTTTAGATTGGCTCACGGTACCGTTCACTCGATAGTGCAATGTGGTCGTGATTATTTTCGGCGTCTCAGGAGCGGGAAAGACTACGATTGACAAACTGCTGGCGGAAGAGCTCGACTGGGCATTCTATGAGGCCGACGATTTTCATTCACCGGGCAACATCGAGAAGATGCGTCATGGCGTTTCGCTGACGGACGAGGACAGATGGCCCTGGCTGAAGAGCTTGCGTGAGTTGATCACACGCTATCTGGCCGCAGGAGAGAATGCAGTGCTCGCTTGTTCCGCGTTGAAGGAAACGTATCGCGGTTACCTACGGGTGAGTTCGGACGTGAAGTTCGTTTTTTTGCGAGGCGATTACGCGCTCGTTGCCAAGCAATCGCGGCGCAGGCGCGGACACTTCATGAATCCCGCGTTGCTGCAAAGTCAGTTCGCTGATTTGGAAGAACCGCAGCCGGCCGAGGCTGTGCTAACGATCGAGCTAGGACGGACTCCGCACGAACTTGTCGAGGAAATCAAAACAAAGCTGCGCCTGACGAGCAAGGGTTAGATCGACATTGCGCGTTCAAGCTCATCGGGATTCTCGCGACTGATCTGTGTGCAGCGTGTACAGATTGTCGCTCTCGACGTTGAAGATTCGATTGAAACGGGCACGATAATTCTCAAAGGCGATCTGCCCTCCCAACTGCAATAGTTGTTCTTCGGAGAATTGATCGCGCAAACGTGCGTACAAATCGTCGGAAACGTTCGATGGGGTCTCTGCCATGGCGTCAGCCAGTTCAATCACCAGTCGTTCGGTGTCATTAGAAGACGTCATGTCGTCGCCGCGAACGGCGCGCAGCTTTTCATCGCTCAAGCCAGCTTTTCTGCCCACGGCAGAATTGATATCTATTCAGAAGGGACAGCCGATGCGCGCCGCGGTGCGTACTTTTGCCAATTGAATATAACGCGGGGAGAGAAGCCGTTTGCGGCCGAGACCGGCTTCCATGGCGATGCCGCCCCAAACGAGTCCCGGCACGCGCATCTGCACTCTCGCCGGAGTAAGATCTTTCCCGGACATCTTGCGCATCGCTCCGTAGAACCACCGCAAATGCCACGGCGCCTGCTTTCTCTCCAAGCCGGAAATTCGAGCCATGACTAATCTATATCGTTCCGCTCAATGCGGTCGGTCTTGACGTAGGAAGCTCGGGCGCGCCACTTCGCCGGGCGCACAGACTGGAATTCTATGTTCCGCTCGCTGTTTTCCTGGCTGAGACGAGTTTGTTCACTAACGTGTTGGTCGCTTTTTCCAAAAGCATTCCCCACGCGCTGAGCACGGCGAGCGTTGCCACTGCGATCAAGAGAAACATCCAGATTGGTTGCTCGCGAATGCGTAGTCCGAGCCAGATTACATAGGGTTGATGAATAAGGTAGAGGCCATAAGAGTAAACGCCGACGACGCCGAACACTTTGGCGGGCCCTTGAAACAGCGAAATGATCCCGGCGATGCCGATGATCTCGAGCATGCAGCATGTGCCGGTGGCGAAATCGACAAAAATGTAATCGTAGACGCCATGATAGAGCTGCAGTGCGGCGGGATAGAGGATTAATCCGAGAACGAACCCCGCACCGCGGAGAAGAAACCATTCCACACGCGCAGTCGATCGAGTGTGCCACATGGCCAGCGCCATGCCGAGCGCGAATTCAGGCAAGCGACAAACAGCGAAACCGCCAAGCACCCACAGTCCGTTTTGCGGCCAAACTACGAGCAACAGATAGCGGGCAAAAAATCCGGCGGCACACCCAATTAACAAAAAGCGCCATGGTCCAAGACGGCGCGCTATCCAAAAGAGCAGGGGAAATATCAAGTAAAACTGGATCAGCATGGAGAAATACCACCACGCCGCGTTGAGGTACATGAAGTTCATCTGAATATCGATGAACTGCAGACCGAGGAGGCTCAGGATAATGCGGCTATCCACCGGTTCGAGACGCGCGACGAAAGGTGAAAGCAGGTAAACGAAATGCGCGACCCAGTACATTGGATAAAGCCGCAGAAACCGCGCGCGATACCACGAACCCCAGGCGATCGCGCCCGATTCGGCCCGCCGCGCGGTTGATTGCATCAGCGTCCAACCGCTCAGGATGATGAAAACACCGACGGCATGGAAACCGAGTCCCGATACTTTGAACCACACCAATCTCAGGATGGTCAGCACGCTCCCTGCGAGGTTGCTCCAGTCGGCTGGCGGAAGAACGCCGTACTGGTAGTAGGTCCTGAAAAAATGAAAATAAGCGACAACGAGAATCGCCAGCCCCTTTGAGATATCGAGCCAAAGGAGCCGTTTCATCACATCCGCTTAACAGGGGCAAAGCGGTACGGTCAAGGCGCCTATGCCTAAGCCGGCATACTTAGAGCTCGCATTTCGTTTCCGGAACTGGGGAAATGAGAGGATGTTCGTCGGACTCGCCTACGCCTAGGCGATGCTACGGCGTGGCAGGCAGAACCGAGAAATCAAAGCTCAGGACGAAATGTTTGTTGGGCATTACAGTATAGCGTTTGCGGCCAGGACTGAGAGAAACAAAATCCCGTTGTGGGTTTTGTTTGTTGCCGTCCAGTTGCTCGATTTTCTGTGGGCGCCGTTTGTTCTTCTTGGGATTGAAAAGGTGCGAATCGTTCCGGGAATTACCGCGACGAGTCCGCTCGATCTATATTACATGCCATACACGCACAGCCTCATCGGCGCACTGGTCTGGTCGGGAGCTGCTTTCTTTATCTATAAACTGATGCAAGGCTCACGAGCTTCGAACAGCGCGGCGTTGATCGTTGGCTTGGCCGTGTTCTCGCACTGGGTGCTCGACTTGATTGTGCATCGGCCTGATCTCGCGGTTTACGACGACACGCTGAAGGTCGGTTTCGGTCTTTGGAATCATAAAGGCGTTGAATTTGCGGTGGAGATCGGGATTCTCGCGATCGGTATCGTTCTTTATCTAAAACGAAACGTCATCACCTCAGTCTCGCGGAAGATCGGCATCGTCGTTTTCGGTGCGTTCCTGATCCTCGTTCAGACGCAGACCACGTTCGGAAGCCGGCCGTTTTCTTCGGGCCGTGTCGTCGCAATTACCGCGCTGATTTTCTACACGCTGTTCGCCGCAGTTGCGTTCTTGCTCGAGAAACAACAGCGAACACGGGCTCTTTGACGCTGCGCCAAGTGGTAGAAAACGTGCAACCCGCCTTCGCAGGATTACGGGCGCGGCAGGCCCCCAACGCTCCAGCGTCGAATTCAGAAGGGGCTGATTGACCACCGGACTCGGAGTCGGTTAGATCGCCTCGTGATTGTCGAAAGCGCGCGTGAAGTTTCGATCGAGCGCGGTCGTTTGCGTGTCGTGCTTGCGACGATCGTTATCAACATCGTCGCCGTTTCGCTGCTGGTGTTTGCGCCTTGGTCGAACTGGCGCACGGGTCTCGCGCTCAACCTTGTCGACAATTGTTTGCTCGTGGGGTTTGCGCTGGTCCCGGCGCGACGAATTGCTTGCGCGGTTTCTCGTTTTTGGCTTGGCGGTCGGCATCACCGAGCTTCCCGCTGACGCCTGGCTGGGCGATTACACGGGCACGCTCGATTATTCAGTGGGCGGCGGGCCGATGATTTGGCGTTCGCCGCTTTGGATGCCGCTGGCGTGGGAAGTGGTCGCGCTGCAATTCGGATACATCGGGCTGCGATTATGGGAACGGTTCGGTCGGTCGGGTCTGCTGCTGATCGCGCCGCTGGGCGCGGTCAACATTCCGTTCTACGAGGAGATGGCGCGAAAGATCCATTGGTGGCAATACATCGGTTGCCGCATGGTCTCATTTACTCCCTGGTACATCATTCTCGGTGAATTTGAGATCGCGCTGGCGTTCGCGTTGCTCGCGCGAAGGTTGCGGCGCGGATCATGGCGCGCGGCCGTTGTTGCAGGTATCGCGGGAGGATTGTTGACCTTTGCTTGCTACACCGCCGCGTTTTTCATTACGGATCGATTATTTCCGTAGATTTACGATATTAAGCTCGGCCAAAGACATCACGCAGTTCGTCTTTGGCTCGTTCCAAAACGCGCTTTTGCTTTTGTGGAAGATTTTTGCCGGCGCGATTGATGTAGAAATTTAACATCGACATCGCCGATTGATACGGCGTGCCTTTGCGCCGTTTGCTTGCTTTGGCCGAACGCTTCAGCGAGAGCGCAATTCTTCTCGGGTTTGTCGATCTAAAAACTTCCGGCTCAAGATCGAGGGCGTTGCTGCGTTGTGTGACTCGGGCCGACCACCGCCGGCTTTTCGATGATTTGTTTCGCAATTGAGTCATGTCGAATAGCAATGTCTCACACTTGTCTTCGCATGGTGACGCTGCCTTCGCCTTGGCTCACGATCTTGAATCCGAACCGCTCGTAGAGACGTACGGCAGGATTTTTCGCAGAGGCGCGGATGGAGATCGTTGATTGTTCCGGATACGCTTTCACCAATTGCGTGAGCAGTGCGGCGCCGATGCCGAGTCGGCGAAGACCGGGTTTGACACCGAAGGCGAGGTCCGGTGGCGCGTTCGGCTGATCGCTCACCTGCCGGATCCAAACAGCACCGAGCAACTGACCGTTCGCTGTGTCATGCGCGACGAAGCCGGCATCGTTGGGGCGGCCCCAGCCTTCGACATACCGCGCGAACTCGGGCTGCCGCACGACCTCTCGCGGCGGTCCGCCCTCGGATGTGCGGAGCGCTTGATACAACATCTCCCACAAGATTTGTTCATCCGCAGCTGTGAGCCGGCGAATCACGTAATCCATTGCTACGGAAGTAAGCGGTTTAGCTATAAATCTACTGATTACTTGAAGAATTACGAGCGTGTTCTGCGAGACTACCGATTCTGCAAAAAGAAGGAGCAAGGCCCTCCATTTTTCTTCCGTTTCGGGAAGCCAATTCCGTTTTGCCGGAATTAGTGGAGTAACCTTGCCTACTATTTATTTCGCCCGCTAATGCGGCCGTGCGCGTATTTTTCTATCCGGATTGGTCTAAGTTCGCAGCCGAATGCTGATCTCCGATTTGAGCGTCCGATGAACCGGGCATTTCGCTGCGATCTCCGTCAGTTTTGCGTGTTGCTCCGGAGTCAATGAGCCGGTCAGCTCGATTTCTGTGTCGATTCTGTCGAGCATACCTTCTTTCGTCTCGCACTCTTCGCAATCTTTCGCGTGGATGCGCGAGTGCCAGAGCGAGACAGTGATATTCTCCAGCGGCCATTGTTTCCGTCGCGCATATAAGCCGACCGTCATCGATGTGCAGACGCCCAGCGCGATGAGCAGATAGTCGTACGGCCCCGGGGCGGCATCGCTTCCGCCTGCGGTCGCTGGCTCGTCGGCGCGTAAATGGTGCTTCCCGCTGACGACGTCCTGCAAAAACTCGCGTACACTGCCGCGCACGACAACGTCAGCCGTTTTTATATTGTTTTGTTCAGTCGTAACCTCAGTTGACGTGTTCATGTCTGGAGCATACCTCCTGACGCCACACGACGGCGATAATAAACGAGCGGTAGGCGCGCCGCCTTAGTGCGGACCAAATGGAGCTCCGCCGGCTGCTTTTCTTTCTTTCGGTCTAATCTAAATTAACGATCCGGTTTTTCGCGAGTTTCGTAGTCATGCACTCCTTTCAATTTCATCCCGCGGTCGCGCAGTGGTTCGAGCAAACGTTCCGCTCACCAACCCAACCGCAAGCGCGCGGCTGGCCAGCGATTCAATCCGGCCGGCACGTGCTGATCTCTGCGCCAACAGGTTCAGGCAAAACGCTGGCGGCGTTTCTTGCTTCGCTCGATGTGCTGTTTCGCGAAGGCATAGAGGCAAAATTGCCGGACGAGACGCAAATTGTCTACGTGTCGCCGCTCAAAGCGTTGAGCAACGACGTTCGCAAGAACCTTCAGGAGCCGCTCGCCGGAATTCGCGCGTCATTGCACGAAACAGAAGGTCGCGAGATCGACGTGCGCGCTGAAGTTCGGACGGGCGACACGACTGCCGCGCAGCGCCAGGCACTCATCAAGAAGCCGCCACACATTCTCGTCACAACCCCGGAATCCTTGTATCTATTACTCACTTCCGACTCCGGCCGCGGCATGTTGAGCAACGTGCGAACGCTGATCGTGGACGAGATCCACGCTGTGGTGGATGACCGACGCGGCGCGCACCTCGCGCTGAGTATCGAACGTTTGGCCGCGCTAACGAAACCTCCGCTGCAGCGAATCGGTTTGTCTGCGACGCAAAAACCGATCGAGGAGGTCGCGCGTTTTCTCGTTGGCACCCGTGCAGTGGACGAAAGGGGCAATCCTGATTGCGCGATCATCGACATCGGCCATCGCCGCGAATTGGACCTGGCGATTGAAATCCCGAAATCGCCGCTGGAAGCCGTGATGTCGAATGAAGTTTGGGAAGAAGTTTATCACCGCCTCGCAGAATTAATTCAGACCCACCGCACCACTTTGGTTTTTGTGAATACGCGCCGGATGGCGGAGCGCGTGACACATCATTTGAGCGAACTACTCGGCGCAGACGCGGTTGCGTCACATCATGGAAGTCTCTCCGCCAAGCTACGTCTGGATGCCGAAGACCGCTTGAAGCAGGGCGAGCTAAGGGCGCTCGTTGCCACGGCTTCGCTCGAGTTGGGTATCGACATCGGTTCAGTTGATCTTGTTTGCCAGCTTGGCACCACGCGCGCGATCGCCACACTGCTGCAACGGGTTGGTCGCGCCGGACATAAACGCAGCGGTTTGCCGAAGGGCCGCATCTTTCCATTGAGCCGCGATGAACTCGCCGAATGCGCTGTGCTGCTGCGTTCTGTTCGACGCGGCGAATTGGACCGTTTGCTAATCCCAGAGAAGCCGCTTGACGTTCTTGCCCAACAAACAGTTGCGGCGACGTCCGGCGAGGATTGGGATGAAGCCAGATTCTTTGAACTCGTCCGCGCCGCCTGGCCTTATCGAAATCTCACGCGCGAAGAATTCGACAGCGTCGTGAAAATGCTCGCCGAAGGTTTCAGCACCAAGCGCGGCCGGCGCGCGGCATTGATTCATCACGATGCAGTAAATCATCGGCTACGGGGCAGGCGTGGCTCGCGATTGGTCGCACTGACTTCCGGCGGAGCAATTCCCGATAACGCCGACTATCGTGTTGTTCTCGATCCATCCGAAACTTTCGTCGGCACAGTGAACGAGGACTTCGCTGTTGAAAGTTTGGCTGGCGACATCTTTCAGCTCGGCAATGCGGCTTGGCGAATTCTCCGTGTAAATTCCGGTGTCGTCCGCGTCGAGGATGCCAAAGGACAGCCGCCGAGCATTCCGTTTTGGCTTGGCGAAGCTCCCGCGCGCACATCAGAGTTGTCGCAGGCTGTATCAGATCTGCGCACGGAAATTCAAATGCTGCTGGCGGAAGGCAAAAATATTTCTGAATGGCTCGTGAAGGAAATTCACTTGCCGACCCCCGCCGCTGAACAAATCGCCGATTACTTTGCTAACACCTATCGCGCGCTCGGCGCAATTCCGTCGCAACAAACTTTGGTGATGGAGCGTTTCTTTGACGAATCGGGTGGAATGCAACTCGTCCTGCACTCACCGTTCGGTAACCGTATTAATCGCGCGTGGGGACTGGCCTTACGAAAACGTTTTTGTCGGTCGTTCAATTTCGAGCTGCAAGCAGCCGCCACAGATGACGCAATCGTTATTTCGCTCGGCACGCAGCATTCATTTCCGCTCGAGGAAGTTTTTCGTTATCTGAATTCGAAAACTGTCCGCGACTTGCTTGTGCAAGCGTTACTCGATGCGCCAATGTTCACGATTCGCTGGCGCTGGAACGCCACACGTTCACTGGCCGTCCCGCGTTTTCGCGGCGGCTCAAAAATCGCAGCGCCGCTTCAGCGTATGGAATCTGAAAATCTCTTGGCCGCAGTTTTTCCCGACCAGCTCGCTTGTCTGGAGCACATCGTCGGTGACCGACAGATTCCTGATCATCCCCTGGTGAAGCAGACCATCGACGATTGCCTCACTGAGGCGATGGACATTGACGGCTTTCAGGAAGTGTTGCGCAAGATTGAGCGTGGCGAGATTCGTTGCATCGCGCACGACTTGCCAGAGCCATCACCGCTCGCCGGTGAGATTCTGAACGCGCGGCCTTACGCATTTCTCGACAATGCGCCTTTGGAAGAACGCCGCACGCGAGCTGTCTACACCCGTCGAGCTTCTGAACGCAACGGTAGCGATGGTCTCGGCGTCCTCGACGCGACCGCCATCCAGAAAGTGAAAACACAAGCATGGCCCGAGGCGACAAACGCTGATGAATTACACGACGCGCTGATGCTGCTCTCCGTCATGACCGACGCAGAGATAGGACGAACAGTTTCGATTCGTCACGAAGAAAATGGCGTATCGGTCGAGCAGCTAATCAAAGAGCTTGTTGCATCTAAACGAGCCACACGCATGCGGCTCGCGGAAAAAACCTTTTGGGTAGCTGCGGAGCGTTTGTCGATGTTGCGAACGGCTTATTCTCAGCTCGCGCTTGAACCTGAATTGTCCGCCCCTGAATCTGCTCAACGACAAACATGGGAACGAGCCGATGCGATTCGCGAATTGCTGCGAGGACGAATGGAGGTTTGTGGGCCAGTCACAACCAACGAGCTAACAGACATATTGAATCTGTCACATTCAGAAATTGACGCGGCGCTGCTGGCGCTCGAAGCGGAAGGTTTTGTTCTTCGCGGGAAATTTCATCCGAATGCGGTGGAACAGGAATGGTGTGACCGCCGGTTGCTGGCGCGAATTCATCGGCTCACGATTGATCGGTTGCGTGCGGAAATTCAACCTGTCTCGCCTCAGGATTTTTTCCGCTTTCTTTTCGCCTGGCAGCGCGCTGATGCCGAACATCGCGTTGAAGGTCCGGAAGGTTTGCAGGCGGTTCTGGAGCAACTTGACGGCTGCGAGCTGCCGCTTGCCTCGTGGGAATCGGCCGTGCTTAGTGCGCGGGTTGCTGAATACGATCCAGAATGGCTCGACCGCCTTTGCTTTTCTGGTCGAGTTGGATGGGGAAGACTAAGCGCGCCGCAAAATTCGAGGGCGCGTGCATTCGCGCCGCTGCGGACAAGTCCGATCGCGCTCTACCAGCGGGAAAATCTCCAGGATTGGCTGCACTTGGCTCAATCGACTTCGGCCGCGGAGCTTCCTGCCGGCGGTCAAACTGTGTTCGACGCGCTTGCATGCGGCGGCGCCCTATTTTTCACGGAGCTCGTCCGACGAACCGGTTTACTGCCATCTCAAGTCGAAGAAGCTTTGTCTGAGCTCGCGGCGCTCGGGTTTGTTACGTCCGACAGCTTCGATGGACTGCGCGCTCTTCTCATTCCCTCCAACAAACGACCGACGTTCGGGCGAAACGTCGGCAAGCGCCGTCGCAAAACGAATCTCGCGAGCATTGAATTTGCAGGACGATGGTCATTGCTGAGGAGGCAACTCGCTTCGGAATCGCAACCATCAGGCAATGGCGCGCTGACAAATACGGCTCCACGCGATGCGGCTGTCGCAAAATTTGCGCGCGTGCTGCTCCGCCGCTACGGCGTTGTCTTTCGTCGTTTGCTTGAGCGCGAGAGTTTCAAGGTGACGTGGTACGAGCTGGGCCGTCTTTATCGGCGCTGGGAGGCGCGGGGGGAGATTAGCGGAGGTTATTTTGTTGGCGGCGTAAGCGGCGAGCAATTCGCGTTGCCTGAAGCTATTGGACTATTGCGTTCCATCCGTAAAGCATCCCCCAAAGACGAACTGATTACGCTCAGCGCTGCCGATCCGCTGAATTTGCAAGGCATTCTCACACCTGGATCAAGAATTGCGGCGCTCACGGCAAATCGGGTTCTAGTTCGCGATGGATTGCCGGTTGCTGCGCTGGAGGGAGGAGAGATTCGCAGACTTTCCGATGATTCCGTTTTTGACTCGCAAATTGGAACCGCTCTCAAAGTGGGAAAGCTGCGGCCTTCACTGCGGCCCTACTACAAATAAAAACGCCGCGCACGATCGACCAAGCACGGAGCTGAGGTATACCCTACCGGACGAATAGAAATAGGCGCCTACACTTCCGGCATCAGTTTGCGCGAGTGATCAAAGGCTCCTTCGTCCAACCGGCACAGTGATCCGCTGCCGCGGGTGAATTTCCAGTTGATTCTGGAGATGCAATCTAGCGTCCGGCGCGGACACATATCGAAAATCAATTGTGGATTCCGGACGAGTCCCGCAGAGTGCTGTCAAATTGGCGATTGCCGCGAAGGCAAAGGGATGGTAAAAACCAATCAAAAGCCTAGGAGGCCATTTGGGGCATGAATACACAAATCCCAAACATTAATGTAGTTCGATCTGCTTGGCGCCGAGTCAAAAAGAACATCACAGTTCGTGACCTGCAGCCAGTAAAAGACGTCAAAGGTGGCGGCGGCGTTAGGAGCGAATCCAAACCCATCACAGGCGGCACTGGCGGCACGGGCACCACAGGCAGGCACTAATAAAGTAAAGAGTCGCACCGTCGTTCTCTTGTTTCGGTGATTCATCGTAACTAGCCGCGGTCTTTCGCGTTTTCCCGGCTGTTTTAGTTATGAAAATTAGCGGGTGAGGGGCACACTGTAGTCGATACGCTCACCCGATAGGTCGAGGCAATTCTTACGGCTCTTTGAACTCGCCTGCTTGATCGCGCGCTTCAATCACATTGCCCGTTTCATCGTAAACGCGAATCAGAGCGTCCCAATTCGTCTTGCCAAGTTGGCCAGATCCTTTCAAAACTCTGCGCATATGAAAATGACAACTCTCCTATTAAGAAATTTAATGAACCGCTCGCCTTTGCGCGCGTCCCTTCTCATCGCTCTCGCCCTCGGATGGCTTGCGCTTGCGCCGACGGCCAGAGCGGTGCGCCCACCACCCGACGGAGGCTATCCAAACCAAAACACGGCTGAGGGCGAGGATGCGCTCTTCAGCCTCACGACCGGTACCGATAACACGGCCATCGGTTTTGATGCGCTTTATAGCAATACCACCGGCATCCAAAACACTGCGACCGGTAGCCAAGCGCTCTTTAGCAACACAACCGGCAGCGGCAACACCGCTGTCGGGTTTCTTGCTCTGCCAAAAAACATCATTGGCAACGGTAATACCGCGGCCGGTATGGCTGCACTTTTGAGTAACACCGCTGGCGACAGCAACACTGCAGTGGGATTCTATTCGCTGAAGGAGAATACGGCGAGCTCGAATACGGCGATCGGTTTTCAGGCACTCGGGAACAACACGGCCGGAAGCTTCAACGCAGCACTTGGGGCCAACGCACTCGAGAACAACACAACCGGCTCATCGAACACGGCCAGCGGGGTTCGGGCGCTCGAGAACAACAACGGCGGCGCGAATACGGCCACCGGTACTGATTCGCTGGGCGCGAATACCATCGGCAGCGCTAATACGGCTATTGGGGCTGGATCGCTCTTTAATAACAGCACCGGCCAAAACAACACCGCCACCGGAGTAAATGCGCTCTATTCCAATACCACAGGCTCGGATAACATCGCTATCGGCCTTAATGCAGGTTTCAGCGTTACCAGTGGAAGCAATAATATCGACATTGGAAATCGTGGTCATGTCGGCGACTCCCAAACTATTCGCATAGGCACGAGAGGAACTCACACCAGCACTTATGTTGCTGGCATCAGCGGAGTAAGCGTTCCACAAGGTGTAGGGGTAGTTATCGATACCAAAGGTCACTTGGGCACCGTTGTTTCCTCGGAACGTTTCAAGGACGCGGTCAAGCCGATGGACAAGGCCAGCGAAGCGATTCTCGCACTCAAACCGGTCACCTTTCGCTATAAGCAGGAGCTTGACCCCGATGGCATTCCGCAATTTGGCCTCGTGGCTGAGCAAGTGGAAAAGGTAAATCCCGACCTAGTGGCGCGGGATAACGAGGGCAAGCCTTACACGGTCCGCTACGAGGCGGTGAACGCGATGTTGCTAAACGAGTTTCTTAAAGAACATCATCAAGTACAAGATTTGAAAGCGATTGTCGCTGAGCAGCAGAAACAAATTGAAGCGCTGACTGCGGGCTTGCAAAGGGTGAGCGCCCAAGTCGAGGTGACCAAACCCGCGCCGCAAGTGGTCAACAACAATCACTAAAGCTGCGGAACCCCAAGCAAACAGCAGCATTTCGCAATCAGCCGTCGCGCTTCAGCGCGGGGCGGCTTTTTGTTTAGCGAGCAACGCTCACCACTCTTTGAAATCGCCGCGTGCTCGTGCGTTTCAATCACGTTGCCAGCTTCATCGTAAACGCGGATCACGGCATTACTGACCAGCGATTCTGGCCGTGATTGTCGCGACATTCACGGGGCGAGAGAAACGTCACAGGCAACGATTCTGTACTGCAAAGAATCGCAGCGATGATGAACGTTGCGGCCCGCGTCATTTGCTCGTTCCATATCATTTTGTCATTGCCGTGTGGAGAGCAAAAGAGGCACAATTGGAAGCGCGCAACGCAAAATAATTGTGAACAATTGTGAACAATTGCAAATGACTATCGAAGAGAGACGAGCTAAGAACGCCGAGCGGATGCGGGCGTGGCGAGCTCGTAACCCTGAACGAGCAAATGCAATCACCGCTGCTGGTCGCAGACGCAACCGAGCGAAGATCGCTGCATACTGGAAAATTTATTACGAGAAGAATAAAACCACGCTCTACGAAAAGAAGAAATCTTACCTTGCCCACAACGGCGAAAAATTGAGGCAGTGGAAACACGCGGATTACGAACGGCATTCGGAGAGCTATAAAGCGCGGGCGCATAAACGCTGGCGCGAGAAGAACGAAGAATGCCGCGCCTACGAAGCAAAGCGTTACCAGCGAGACAAAGCGATCATTTTCGCGCGACACCGGGATTACGCGCGCCGCAATAGAGAGAAAATTCGAGCCTGGCAGTGTTCGTACCGCAAGAGTCCTAGGGGGCGCGCACTTCGCGCAGCATCGGATCGACGCTGTGTAAAACGAGCGACCGCCTACAAGAACGCGTGGGCGCGAATTCGCCGCAGAACCGATAGGTCGTACGCAATCGGAGTGAACCTTCGAGCGCGCGTCGGCCTGGCGCTTCGCACGCACCCAGCAACGCAAAGCGCAAGCGTAACGGCGTGGATCAGAGACCTTATAGGCTGTACAATTAGTGAGCTAATCACTTACCTTCAATCTAAGTTTTTGCCGGGAATGTCGTGGGAGAACTATGGTAGAAAAGGATGGCATATAGATCACATTCGACCACTTTCTTCGTTTGATTTGACCGATGTCGAACAGCGGCGCATCGCATTCCACCACACGAATCTTCAGCCACTATGGGCTAGTGATAACTGGGGAAAGGGCGGACGCTACGACACAGCGGAGACCACGCTTCGCAGCAAGGCCCGTACTGGGAAATCATCGCTAATAATCTCGGCAAAGCCGGTTGGGGTTGGGGCTGCGTCTCAGCCGTGGGTTCCAACGAGCGAACAATCTTCGTTGCTGACGCGCATCGCGACGACGGAAAGCGTTACGTTGTGCGAGCGGATGAAAAGTTGACCGCGTTTATGGAGATCGAGTCGGCGACTCGTGGTTGCAGCGAATTCGCTTGACAAGCCTGACGAGATTTTTCCAGACTCATGTCATCAAACGGATCTGAATCAGGCGGAGGACATTAGTGGTTCGCGCCTCTTTACCTTCGCGCGCGCAAGAGACAAGCAGAGCTAATTGCACAGAGTTGTCTTGATCTCGATCCGCAGGATGGTCAGCCGGGCTCGAACGGGTTGACGTTTGATCCAGAAGGGCGCCTAACAATCGACCAGCACGGCAATCGTCGCGTAGTGCGTCTCGAGAGCGATGGTCAGCTCACCGTGCTCGCCGACAAAGTCGTCCAATAAAGTTGCGAGTGTACATACCGCTGCCGCCGCCACCGAGCGTGGTGAAAGATCCACCGACCAGAATCTTTCCGTCCGTCTGCACGGTCACGCAAATCACAGCTGGCCCACCCCCCGCGCCAGGGTCGAAGCTCATGTCGAGCGTCCCGTCAGGCTTAAGTCGGCCGATGAGGTTGCGCGTGAAGACGCCGGTGCCGCCCCCCCCGAGTTTTAAAAAATCGCCGACCACCAAAATTTTGCCGTCGCGTTGCACCGCCAGTCCTTTGACGTCGTTGTTCGCACCGGGATCATAGCTCATGTCGATCGTGCCGTCGAAATTCAGGCGCCCGATCTGGCTGCGTGGAAAGTGGCCAGTGCCGCCGCCCCCGAGGAGAGTCAATTCTCCGCCAACTACGATTTTGCCATCAGCTTGCACTACGATACTAAAGATTGTGCTGTCTTCCGAGTGGGTACCGCGCCCGCTTGCACCGGGATCAAAGCTCATGTCGACGGTGCCGTCGGGATTCAGTCGCGCGATGCAGCTGCGCGAGACGGTGCCGGAGCCGCCGCCACCGCAAGTAGTGAAATTTCCTCCGACCAAAATCTTGCCGTCCGGTTGCAGCGCAATAGCTGAGATTCTTTCGTTCGCGCCGGGATTAAAGGCCATGTCGAGCGTCCCATCGGGATTCAGCCGCGCGATGCGGTTGCGCACGAACGTACCGGTGCCGCCGCCACCGAGAGTTGTAAAACTTCCCCCCACCAATATTTTCCCATCTGCTTGTAGCGCCAGACAGGTGATTTCCGCGTTGGCGCCGGGATTGAAACTGGTATCGAGAGTCCCGTCTGGGTTTACGCGTCCAATATGATTGCGAACGCTTGTGCCGCTGCCACCGCCGCCGAGAGTGGTGAAAAATCCGCCAACTACGATCTTGCCGTCCGTTTGAATCGCCAGGGCATCGACAACATCGTTCGCACCGGGATTGAGGGTGTCCACGCTGCCGTCAGGGGTAAGTCGCGCGATATGCTTGCGTGTGGTTGTGCCCGTTCCGCCACCGCCAATGGTGGAGAAAGTTCCACCGACCATGATCTTGCCGTCGGGTTGCACCGCCAACGCTTTCACATTGCGGTCAGCGCCCGGATCAAAATCATCGATAGCGCACTGCGCTCGTCCCTCTTCTGCCAGCAACGCAATCGGCATGAGCAATGCCAGGACCATCCATCCTTGAACACGTCCTACGCCTCGATAGGCTTCGCTAAATCGCGGCTTCGTGATGCCTCGCAACTCGTGTTTTTTTGTTGTCATTGTTTGCGATCTTCACCGGGTGGCGCCGTAAAGAAAGACGTTCACGGCCTGTGGAGCTTCCAAAACTTGAAAACCAGTCTGGCGAATCAGGCATAGATTCATATACCTCCGGAAACAGCAAGTTATGGAGTAAGGTGAGCTAGCGCAAGCAAAAACGCTCAGCTTTCTTTAGCCGAGTGTTCCTCCATGCCACGGGTGCTATACTCAACGCGCGGATGCAAACAACTTTAGAGGAAATCACAAGGCTTATTTGGAATCAAATCGTATGACCTTTGAAAGAAGCAAAGAGATTGCCCGCTCGGTCAAGCGTGAACTGATCATGTATCGGGCTTCTTGATCTAGATCCACAGGATAAAGACAAAGCGATAGCGGATCGGCTACGGTTTGACGTACGCAAATGGTATGTGGGCAAGCTGCTCCCGGCGCTTTACGGCGATAAACCTACCGAGGTTAATGTTGCCCAAGTCCGGGCCGTGATTACACCCGCTCAGCTTGAAGAGCTCCGGGGAAAACTGGAAGAGACCAGGAAGGCGCTACGAGAAAAGCATGAGTAGGTCGAGATAAATGCCCTTGGGTTCACGGGGGATTACACCCGCGCGCCTACGGGCGGGCGAGGGAGCGTCTTATCTTTACGTGACGCTCGCGCGTCTCGATCACGTTGCCAACTTCATCGCAAACGGGAATCACGGCATTGTGTGAACGGCTGCGAAACTTCGCGTAGCTGATTGCGTTGCTGACTGGCTCGGCATACGAAAAGCGCACCGAAGGGCAGGGCGTCGGAGAATATCATAGCGCTTCATCATACGCCTCGCGTCAACATACACCTCGTCAATGGCGCTTGTTGATTTGCGCCGAATAAGCTATTCTTAACGCCCGTGCCGTCTATGCATTCGAAGGCGCATTACTGCTTCATTTTCGAAAACGGAGAGCAAAAAGGGCCGTTCCCGCCAGGCAAAGTTCAGCGGATGCTGCGTGATGGCGAGATAACCGACGCCGCATTGGTCTGGCGCGAAGGACTCACAGACTGGCAGCCTATCGGTTCTGATCTGCCACGACTCGCTACCATTCGACAAAAGGAATATCTGAAGTTTCTCGGCCACCCTACTACTCGCGACATGACGTTCGAGGAGGCGCAATCACAACTCGATGCGCTAGTTCGCGACAATCCTGCGAAGAAGCTGGCGCTTGATCGGTGGGACGTGCTCGCGCAAAAGAGAGATGAAGTTCTGGGCTATTTTCAGCGCTCCCAAACAAAATGTCCCGTTTCAGATTTCGACATCGTTCCGATGTTGGAAGCAATTGAAGCGAGCAATCCAGAGCAATTCGCATCCATTCCGTCCTACGATATCGCGAGATTTTTCAAATCCCATCGCCAAATACGCGGATGGGAAGATGAGCCTGCGACTGATGCGCAGAAGGCTGTCTTGAGATCGAAAAGGATACCTTATGAGGGCTTAACAAAAAAACAGGCCAGTGATCTGATCGAGACGATCTACAATGGCGCGACGGAGGGCCAGGTTCGCCGACTTAACTTTTACGGGATTAATTCGGAAGGTCTTTCCAAGCGGGAGGCAGCCGTGATCATCGATGACTATATCGCGACACATCCCGACGCAGAGAACGCCTATCAACTGTGGAAAATGAAGGGCTGCCCACCGCTCTGAAATGTTAGGAGCGAATTCACCGGCGGTTTGATTTGACCGATCTAGAACAGCGACGCCTCGCATTCCACCACACGAATCTTCAGCCACTATGGGCTAGTGATAACTGGGGAAAGGGTGGACGCTACGACACAGCGGAGACCACGCTTCGCAGCAAGGCCGTACTGGGAAATCATCGCTGACAATCTCAGCAAAGCAGGTTGGAGTTGGGGCTGTGTTGCGACTATGGATCGCCAAGGGCGACTGATCTCCGTTGCTGATGCGCGTCGGGGTGACGGTCAACGCTTCATCGTGCACGCCGATGAAAAGCTGACTGCGTTTGAAAGTCTTGAATGTCGCAAACGCCGCTTCGCTTTATTCTTTGAAATCGATGTTGATGTTATCACCTGAAAGATTCAAAGGGTCACTCGCCTGAGAACAGAGCCGAATAATAAGGGTTGCAATCAAGGAGTTGGTTGCTTCCAAAGCTATCGCCTTCTGGCGACCTTCAACCGAAACCACAATTCCGGTAAGGATGGAATTAACGGAAACCACTTTACCCAATGGAATGACTCTATCTTCCTTCCCGCCGACGAATACCAACCGTTTGTTTGTGATGGTGAGCGATCCAGTATCTAGTTTAGCCCATTGTTGTGTACTTATGGAACGGCCACTTGTCCCGCCGACATAAACGCCTTTGGCAACTCGGAAGCCGGTATGGCCTGCTTGATACTGTCGGACTGCCCGCGTTTCGTACAAGGCTGATGGAGTTGAGTAAAAGGCACTTTCACCGGGCTTCAGGATGATGTTTGCAGGCACAATCGGCAAAGCGCGATTCTGCTGGACAGTGGCAGCGAAGTCACGAGCCTGCTTGAACAAGAGTGCTCTTTGTTCGCGTTGTCGTTTGGCGCGAATAACAGCCACGACGGCAACAATCACGCCGATAAAAATCGCGATGAGAATAATCGCGTTGACTAAGGTCATTGTGGAATCGTTGCCGTGCTCTGCCACCGCTACCAATCTCGTTTCTTGTTGACGGCGCTGGTCAGCCTGTCGACGAGCCTCTTGTTCCGCTCGTAACGCGATCTGCTCACGCTCCCGCTGTGCAGCCACCTTCGCTGCTTCGTCCGCAGCTTTACGAGAAGCAGCAACTTTCGCCGGGTCGTAGTTGTACTCCTTCTGGATTGCATCAGGCAGATTCTCGAAGGGAACTTTAGTTACGCCGGTCGAATGAGTGATGCTTAGGCCATCAGGGTAGACACCTGTTACTTTCGCGCGCTTATACGTCTTCCCGTCTCGTGTCGTAATATCTAACGAAAAGACCGTGCTAACCACTAAAATGGCGAGCAGTAAT
>Ga0209376_1000383_pt1 | contig 49554 bp, 47 predicted proteins | sample GraSoiAngelo_134_FD_185891 | JGI IMG/M metagenome (GOLD analysis project Ga0209376, IMG submission 185891) | Grasslands soil microbial communities from the Angelo Coastal Reserve, California, USA - 14_0929_05_30cm (SPAdes) (version 2) | ecosystem: Environmental > Terrestrial > Soil > Grasslands ...
AGGCGCGCGGGGGCGGCGGCGGTGAGAGAGGGGGTGTTGATTCCGGTGTCGACGAGGACGGCGTCGAGGCCGAAGTCGTGGGCGCCGCCGATGTCGGCTTCGAGCTGGTCGCCGACCATGACCATGTTGCGCGTGCCCGCGCGGCGGAGCGCTTCGGCGAAGATCGCGGCGTGCGGCTTGCCGAGCCGCGTGAAGCGCAGGTCGCTCCGGTGCGGGTACCGCAGTCGCAGTGCCGCCTCGAAGACCAGCGCGATGCTTCCGGCCGCGATGCCGAAGCCGTCCGGGGCGGGATAGATGAGGTCGGGGTTGGGCAACACGAGGTGGATGGCGTGTTGGCGGTCGATCGCGCGGAACAGTCCGCTGAGCGCCTGGTCGACGGTCTCGAGGAACGGATAGCCGAACTCGTCGGCGACCACCAGCACGTCGAACGATTCCCGAGGACCGACGATCGCTCCGCCGGCGCCGCTGACGTAGCGCCGGCTGTCCTCGGTGCCGAGCACGACGCAGCGCGCGCCGGCCAGGTGATGCGCGGCGAAGTGGCGCTCGAGCAGGAGTCCCGAGGTGATGATGCGCTCGGCGTCGATCGCCAGCCCGTAGCCCTGATAGCGGGCGGCCGCGGTGGCTGGCAGCTTCGACGCGTCGTTGGTCAGGATGTAATAGGGCTTGGCCGCGGTGTTGAGCCGGTCGACGAGCTCGGCGGCGCCCGGCAGCGCGCCCGCGCTGTGGACGAGCACGCCGTACGCGTCGAAGAGCAGCACGTCGTAGCGACGCAGCAGCGCGGTGACGTCGGTCTCCGGGACGGCGGTCACGACGCCCGGCCCGGCGCGGCCCTCAGTTCAACGTCTCCGGCGCGTCGTCGGCGGGCCGCCGGCTCAGCACGTGCGAGGCGTGATGGTGGACCATCCGCCATCCGTCGGCGCCACGCTCGAACACGTTCGTGGCGAGCACCGAGGTGACGGCGAGCCGGCCCTGAACCTCCGAGAAGATGTTCTCGGTGCACGTCACCCACGCGAGATCGCCGCCGGCGGCGGCGCGCACGTCGGACAGCGTGAACCGCATCTCCGCGGTGTTCTCGAAGATCGCCGCCCACGAGGCCCGGACCGCTTCCCACCCGATCAGGATCGGCCAGCCCGGATGCACGCATTTCACGTGCGGGCCGTGAGACCACACCAGATCCATCCGCGCGAGGTCGAGCGTCTCGAACGCCTGATAGAAGCGCGCGTTCGCTTGCTCGATCTCGTCGAGGTCACTCATCAGGGAGGCGACGAAGCGGGCAGGCGGACGACCAGCGTGTCACCGTCGAGGGTCAGCGGGAGCGCGGTCAGCCGGTCGCCGACACACGGACCGGCGGTGCAGAGGCCGGACACCGGCTCGTAGAGGGCGCCGTGGGTCGAGCAGATCAACGCGCGCCCGTCCTCGGTGTAGAACTCGTTCGGCCACAGGTCGAGCGGGGTGCCGACGTGCGGGCAGCTATTGACGTACGCGCGATAGTGACCCTCATGGTTGACGACGAAGCCGTGGACGGTGCGCCCGGCGCGCTGCAGTCGAAACGTCGCGGTGCGACCGGGCGGCACCGTCGCCGCAACGCAGCGCCACTCGTCGGAGCCCGCCATGCCCGAATGGTATCATCCACCCGTATGCTCGCGATCGATGCGCGCGACGTCGAGAAGACTTTCCGCTCCGGCTGGTTCGGCCGTCGCGAGACCCCGGCGCTGCGCGGAGTCTCGCTGACCGTCGAGCGCGGTTCCATCGTCGGCGTCCTCGGGCCGAACGGCGCGGGGAAGACCACGCTGCTCTCAATTCTCGCGACGCTCCTGACGCCCGATCGCGGCCGGGTGCTGGTCCTGGGGCACGACGTCGTCCGCGAGGCTGGCGTGCTGCGGCGCCGGCTCAACATGGCGAGCGGCCGGCCGTCGTTCTTGTGGAGCCTGCGGGTCGGCGAGATCATCGCGTTCTACGGGCGGCTCTACGGTCTGAGCGGCGCTCGCCTGCGCCGGCGTGTCGACACGCTGATCGAGCTGTGCGAGCTCGGGTCGTACCGCCGCGTGCCGTACTCCGACCTGTCGACCGGTCTGAAGCAGCGGGTGGCGCTCGCCAAGTCACTGGTGAACGACCCCGAGCTCCTCTTCCTCGACGAGCCGACGCTCGGTCTCGACCCGGACGTCTCCGTGCGCGTGCGTGAGCACATCGCGCGGCTCCGTCGCGAGCAGGGCATCACCATCGTCCTCACGACCCACTACATGCGCGAGGCGGACGAGCTCTGCGACGAGATCGCCTTCATCAAGGCGGGTCGGATCCTCTCGCGGGGCACACCCGGCGAGCTGAAGCGACAGATCCGCCTGGGCGAGGTGATCGCGCTCCGTCTGGATCCGCCTGCCGTGACGTGGCTCGCCGAGGCGCCGGGCGTCCTCCGCTGCGTCGAAGCCGACGGCTGGGTCGAGTGCACGGTGGACGAGGCCGAGAAGCGGCTGCCGGAGCTGCTGCGCGCGCTCCACAACGACGGGGTCGTCATCCGGAACGTGCAGGTGCGCGAGCCCGAGCTCGAGGAGGTCTTCGTTGAGCTGGCGAAATGAGCTCCTCGCCGTCTGGGCGGTGACGCTCCGGAACGCCCTGATGGGCGCGCGCAACGTGTTCTTCTTCTTCGAGCTCCTGTTCTGGCCCGTCGTCGGCGTCCTCTCCATCGGCTTGATGTCGCGCTTCCTCGAGCTCACGCCGGCGCAGGCGTCGTTCGTGCTGGTCGGGACGATCGCGCTGTCAGTGATCAACGTGTGCCAGCTCGAGGTCGCCTACGCGGTGCTGCTCGACGTCTGGTCCAAGTCGCTGAAGCACCAGTTCCTGGCGCCGATCGGGATTCGCCACCTGACCCTCGGCTCCTGGGTGGTCGGCATGGTCCGCAGCTCCGTCGTGTTCTTGCTGCTGGCCGCGCTGGGCTGGTGGGCGTTCGACTTCGAGGTGCTCCGACCCGGTTGGCTTGCGCTCGCGACGTTTCTGCTGGGCTGCTTCCTCACCGCGTGGGTGGTCGGCGTCGCCGTCTGCGCGCTCATCACGCTCTTCGGCAACCGCGCCGAGGCGTTCGCGTGGGCGACCGTCAACCTGGTGCTCGTCCTCGCCGGGATCTACTATCCGGTGTCGGTGCTGCCGGAGTGGATCGCGGCGATCGCCCGGGCCATCCCGTTGACCTACTTCCTCGACGCCTACCGCTCGTACTACGGCTTTCCGTCGGAGTTCGCGGCGCCGGTCGCGACCGGGCTCGCGCTGTCGGTGCTGTACGGCGCGCTCGCCCACTGGGCGTTCCTGGCCGCGATCCAGCGCGCCCGGCGCACGGGGCTCCTCCTCAAGATGTCGGAGTGACGGACCCGCCGTTCGCGACGCGCACCGAGCGGGACAGCATGGGTCCCATCGACGTGCGCGCCGATCGCTACTGGGGGGCCCAGACCGAGCGTTCGCTGCATCACTTCGCGATCGGCGGCGATCGAATCCCGCTCCCGGTGATCCGGGCGCTCGGCCTCGTGAAGAAGGCGTCGGCGCAGGTCAACCAGGACCTGGGGCTCCTGGACGCCCGCCGCGCCGAGCTGATCGTCGGCGCCGCCGACGAGGTCGTCGCCGGCAAGCTCGACGAGCACTTCCCGCTCTCGGTCTGGCAGACCGGCTCAGGCACCCAGACCAACATGAACGTGAACGAGGTGATCGCGAACCGCGCGATCGAGCTCGCCGGCGCCAAGCTCGGCAGCAAGGCCCCGATCCATCCCAACGACCACGTCAACATGTCCCAGTCGTCCAACGACGCGTTCCCGACCGCGATGCACGTCGCGGCCGCGCTCGAGATCACCGAGCGGCTCTTGCCGAGCCTGCGGGCGCTGCGCGACGCGCTGGCCGTCAAGGCGCGCGAGTTCGCCGACATCGTGAAGATCGGGCGGACGCATCTTCAAGACGCCGTGCCGCTGACGCTCGGCCAGGAGTTCTCCGGCTACGCCGCCCAGCTCGACGCCGGGATCGCGCGGATCGAGGCGACGCTGCCCGGCCTGCTGGCCCTCGCGATCGGCGGCACCGCGGTCGGCACCGGACTGAACGCGCCCGCGGGCTTCGGCGACGCCGTCGCGCGCCGGCTCGCCGCGCTCACCGGCCTGCCGTTCACCTCGGCCGCCAACAAGTTCGCGGCGCTGGCCGCCCACGACGACCTGGTGATGGCGAGCGGCGCCCTCCGCACGCTGGCCGGGGCGCTCATGAAGATCGCCAACGATCTCCGCTGGCTCGCCTCGGGACCGCGCAGCGGGCTCGGCGAGCTGACACTGCCGGAGAACGAGCCGGGCTCCTCGATCATGCCGGGCAAGGTCAATCCGACTCAGTGCGAGGCGCTCACGATGGTGGCCGTGGAGGTGATCGGCAACGACACCGCGGTCGCGATCGCCGGCGCGCAGGGCAACTTCGAGCTGAACGTCTTCAAGCCGCTGATCATCTTCAACGTCCTGCGATCCGTCCACCTGCTCGCCGACGCGTGCGCACGGTTCCGTGAATTCTGCGTGGAGGGCGTCGAGGCGAACCGTGCGCGGATCGCCGAGCTGGTGGACCGCTCGCTGATGCTGGTGACCGCGCTCGCCCCGCACATCGGCTATGACCGCGCCGCCGCGATCGCCAAGCGGGCGCACGCCGAAGGCCTCACGCTGCGCGAGGCCGCCCTGGCCTCCGGTTACGTCACCGCCGAGCAGTACGAGCGCTGGGTGCGGCCTGCGGACATGGTCGGGCCCGTCTGACCTCGTCGGCGTCGCTCAGTCGGCGCCGTGCCGCAGAAAATCCACGAGCGAGGCCGCGAGGGCATCGGGTGCTTCTTCCGGGAGAAAGTGGCCACATGCGAGCGCATGGCCACGCACGTCGTCGGCCCACCGGCGCCAGACCGTGAGCGGCCCGTCGGCCAACGCTCCTTCCTGGTCTCCCCAGAGGACGAGCACCGGGCACGTGATCCGACGATTGGCCGCGCGGTCCTGAGCGTCCAGAGGCCGATCGAGGTGAAAGGCCGCGCGGTAGTCCGCGCACACCGCGGCGATCATCGCCGGGCTGAAGGCGCGCACGTAGACCGCGACCGCCTCGGCGGCGATCGCGCCCGGCGTCCCCGACCACGACTCGAGCGTGTGCCTCAGGAAGAACTCGGCGTTCGGCTCGAGGAGGCGCTCGGGTAACGGGGCCGGTTGGGCCAGGAAGAGCCAGGGATAGTAGTCGAGCGTCGTCGCGGTCGTCATGCGCTCGAACTGATCGACCGTCGGCACGACGTTGAGCACGACGAGCCGCTCGACCCGCGCCGGGTGATCGAGCGCCATCCGATAGGCGACTCGCGCACCCCGGTCGTGCCCCACGACCGCGAATCGATCGAAGCCCAGATGCTCCATCAACGCGACGAGCTCGCTGGCCATCTCGCGCTTGCTGTAGCCCTCGCCTCGCGGTCCGCCGGGCGGTGCGACCGTGTCCCCGTAGCCGCGGAGATCCGGCGCGACGACCGTGTGAGTGCTGGCGAGCTGCGGCGCGACCTTTCGCCAGCAGTAGTGCGTCTGGGGAAAGCCGTGCAGGAGCAGTAGCGGTGACCCCGCGCCGCCCAGCACCAAGTGGTAGCTCACGTCGCCGACGCTGACCTGCCGAGGCTCGAGCCGACCGCGGCTGGCGGCGCCGCCGACGCACTGCCTCACCGGTTCAGGAACTTCTTGACGCTCGCGGCGATCCCCGCCGGGTCGAGGCCGTGCTTGGCGTAGAGGCCCTTGGCGTCGCCCGACTCGCCGAAGCCCTGCACGCCGAGTCGCTTGAGGGGCATCGGCAGCACGTCGGCGAGCGTCTCGGCGACCGCGCCGCCCAGCCCGCCGGCGATCGAGTGGTCCTCGACGGTCACGACGTGGCCGGTCCGGCCGACCGAACGCACCAGCGTCTCGTCGTCGAGCGGCTTGATGCACGCGGCGTTGATCACGTCGGCCGTGATCCCGTCCTTCTCGAGCAGCTTCGCGGCCTCGAGGCAGTTGAACACGGTGCCGCCGGTGCCGATCAGCGTCACGTCGTGGCCCCGGCGGAGCACGAGCCAGCGGCCGAGCTGGAAGCGGTAGTCGGGCGGACAGACGGGCTCGAGGTTCTGGCGCGTCAGCCGGAGATAGAGCGGGCCCTGGTGCTCGACCGCGTGGGCGATGACCTGCCGGGTCTCGAGCTCGTCCGCCGGCTGGATGATGCCGATGTTCGGGAGCGCGCGGATGCAAGCGATGTCCTCGAGCCCCATCTGGCTGTAGCCGTCCTCGCCGATCGCGATGCCGGAGTGCGTCCCGACGATCTTCACGTTCGCGTTGGTGTAGGCCACCGAGATCCGGATGGTCTCGAAGCGGCCCACGACGAAGCACGCGAACGAGCAGGCGAACGGGATCTTGCCGGTGAGCGCCAGGCCGGCGGCGACCCCGACCATGTTCGACTCGGCGATGCCGAGGTTGAAGGCGCGGCCCGGGAACTTCTTGGCGAAGTTCACGGTCATGGTGGATTTCGACAGGTCGGCGTCGAGGGTGACGATGCGCTCGTCGCGGGCGCCGAGCTCGAGGAGCGCCTCGCCGAACGCCGCGCGGCTGGCCTTGGCCGGCATCACTTCTTCCCCAGGGTGACGAGCTCGTCCACGATCGCGCGCGTCGCCGAGTCGGTCTTCAAGTAGTCCTCCCAACCGCCTTCGGTGACCCCGAGGATCTCGCGGATGCCGGCGATGGCCTCCGCCGGCTTCGGCGCCTTGCCGTGCCACTCGGGGTCGTTCTCCATGAACGAGACGCCCTTGCCCTTGACCGTGTGGGCGACCACGAAGGTCGGCACGCCGCGCGTGGCTTCCGCCTGATCCAGCGCCTTCGCGATCTGGGGGACATCGTGGCCGTCGATCTCCACCACCGGCCAGCCGAACGACTGCCACTTGGTGAGGACGGGCTCGAGGTCGAGGATCTTCGTCACGAAGTTGTCGAGCTGGATCTTGTTGTAGTCGAGGATCACCACGAGGTTGTCGAGCGGATGGCCCGGCTGACCCAGCTTCGGCGCCGACATCGCGGCTTCCCAGACCTGGCCCTCCTGGATCTCCCCATCGCCGAGCACACAATAGACGCGGGCCGCCGAGCCGCTCAGCTTGAGCCCGAGGGCGAGGCCGAGCGAGATCGAGAGCCCCTGGCCCAGCGAGCCGGTGGCGGCCTCGATGCCCGGCAGCATGGTCCGGTCCGGATGGCCCTGGAGCGGCGAGCCGAGCTTGCGCAGCGTGATCAGCTGCTTCTCGGGGAAGTAGCCGGCCTTGGCCAGCACGCTGTAGAGCGCCGGCACCGCGTGGCCCTTGGAGAGCACGACCCGGTCGCGCTCCGGCCAGTCCGGACGCTTGGGATCGTGCCGCAAGCGCCCGAAGTAGATCGTGGTGAGGATGTCGATCACCGAGAGCGAGCCGCCGGGATGCCCGGAGCCCGCGTGGGCGAGCATGCGGAGGATTTGAACGCGGCATTCGCGCGCGATCGCTTCGAGACGCACCTCGGCCATCAGTCGAGGTCCTCCATGAATCCGGCGATTTCGTCCACGTGGACGGAGGTGACGGCGATCTCGGGCGCGTAGACGACTTCGTCCGCGGCCCACACGATCGTGCCCTTCACGTCCTTCGTGATGCCGGCGACGTTGTTGAGGAACGTGGCGATGGTGTCGTTGATACGTAGCGCGTTCGCCTTGATCGGCGCCGCGATCCGCCCATCGCGGATGATATAGGAGTCACCGACGACGGTACAGGTGAAATCGCCGGCGCGCATTCCGTTGATCGGGTACGTGTACCAGATGCGCCCGATGTAGAGTCCGTTGCCGACACGCCGCAACAGCTCGTCGAGCGCCACCGGCTCGGCGCCCTCGATCACCACGTTGGAGGCGGCCACGCCGGGCGGGCTGTCGAACTGGCGCCCACCCCCGGCGCCGAAGCGGAACCCGTTGCGGGGCACCAGCGCTGTCTGCGCGGCCGGCCCGGTGGCGCCGAGCTTCTCCGCGAGGGCGGGATCGCGCAGCAGCCGCTGGGTCTCGTACCAGCTCGACAGGCAGCCGACGAGCACGCCTTGCTTGATCAGGTCGGTCCGGCCGGTCGGCAGCCCTTCGCACGTGATGCCCTTGGAGCCCATGAGCCCGGGCATCGCGCCGTGATCGTAGAGGCTCAGGAGGGGCGAGGCGACGGCGCGGCCGAGCTTGCCGAGAAACGGCGTGCTCGACGAGTAGAACGCGCCGGCGGTGCAGGAGGGGATCACGATGTTGTTGAGCAAGTCGGCCACGGGCTGGCGGCCGAAGACGACGGTGTAGATGCCCGACGGCACGCGCTCGCCGCCGATGGCGCCGATCGCGTTCTGGGCGGCCTCCACGCCGGCTTCGTCCGTGAAGTGATCGAGCCGCGTCCCCGTCGAGGCGCCCGAGCCCTTGGCCCCTCGCGATTCCACCATGGCGGTGGCGAACGCGGTGATGAGCGACGTCTCGTCTACTTGCGGGCGCGGCATCGCGGTCGAGGCGATCGCGATGCGCTCTCTCAGGATCGTGACGTCGCCGCCCAGGATCAGACCGAGCTGGCGCAGCGCTTCGTCGTCGCCCGCGAGCCCGGCCAAGCGCCCCGAGGCGATGAAGGTCCGCAGGGCGCCACCGGTGATCCGCCAGCCCGCGTCCACGAGGCTCGCGTCGTCGAGCTCCATCAGCCGGGGATCGTGATAGTCGGTGAGGGCGCGCGGAGCGGACGCCGCCGCCGGCAGGGAGACGAACTCGGGATCGGCGACGGCCGCCTTGCGCGCCTTGGCCAGCGCGCGCTCGGCGCCGGCCGCCGTGAGATCGCTCGGCTCGCTGCCGAATCCGATCAGTCGTCCGCGCTCCGACCCGAAGACCGCCTGGATCCCGATGCCGTAGGACTCGGTCGACTTCGGCTCTTCGACGCCGTTGCAGGGGATGTGCGAGGTGTAGTTGAGGCGCGTCAGCAGCGCGGAGTTGGCCGAGGTGAACACCTCGGCCTCCTGGACGTCGGGCTGGCTCTTGACCAGCGCGAGCGCCGCTTCCGCGGCCTGCGCGAGCTCGCCGACGGTCTTCATCGCGCCCTCAATGGGCGGGCGGCGCCTTGGGATTCTTGCCCTCGACCGGATAGCCCTTCGCGATCCAGCCGGGCAGCCCCTCCTCGAGGACCTGATGGTTCCGCCATCCCATCTGGTAGAGCATGTCGCTGGCCCCCCGGGCCAGGGCGTGCGGGCAGGTTCAATAGAACACCACGGCGATCGACCTGGAGATCTCCCGCGCCCGGTCGGGCAGCGCGCGCAACGGGATCGAGCGCGCGCCGCGGATGTGGCTCTCGACGTACGAATCCCAGTGCCTGACGTCGATGATGTCCGCCCGGGTGTTGCGGTCGAGCAAGGCCTTGAGCTCCTCGACCTTGATGAAGCGCACCGGGTACTCCGGCGGCGCGGCCGGCGCCGCGCTGGCCAGCATCACGCCGGCGACGATCGCGGCGATCAGGCTGCCGCGCACCGTCAGCCTCCGATGACGCGCGCCCGCGTCCGCATCGTCGGCCCGCCGTTGCCCAGGCGCTTGGTCTGCATCGGTTGTCCCTTGCCGCAGTTCGGGATCGGGTAGACGCGAAAGTCGGAGCCGACCGCGTCGACGTTCACCAGGTAGTCGCGCGAGTCAGCGGCGATGCCGCCGTCGCGGTAGAGACGGCCGAGCTCGCCGTTCCGGATCTCGTAGACCCGGCGCGCCGAGATGCGGAAGTTCTCGCGGCTCTCGGCGATCGACGGCGTCCGGTGGCCCGCCACGTAATAGCCGTGGTCGACCTCCTTGACGATGTCCTCGGGCGCGCGCGCGCCGGCGTCGAAGACGGTGTTCGACATGCGGATCAGCGGCACCAGCGAGGCGTCGGTCGCCTTCCAGTGGCCGTTGGGCTCGCCGCCGAAGATCGCCGCCGTCTGCCGGCTGTTCATGAATCCCCGGAAGATGCCTTTGTCGATGTGGACCACGCGGCGGCCCGGCGTGCCCTCGTGATCGTACTTGTAGTGGCCGAAGCCCGGCAGCGCCGGGTCGGAGTACGCGGTCACCAGCGGCGAGGCCACGCGCCGGCCGACCTGATGCTCGCGGAGCCCGCCCAGCAGCCACGAGCGGCCCGCGTACGCGGTCTCCATCTTGAGGGCGCGGTCGAGCTCGACCGGATGACCGATGATCTCGTGCGAGAGGAGCGTGTTGTAATGCGGGTCGGTGACGACGACCACGTCGCCGTCCGAGGTCGGCAGCACCGGGGCCGCCGCGAGCTCCACGCCCTCGCGCGCCAGGCCTAGCGCGAAGTCGCGGAAGGCCGGGAAGGTGAGGGGCCGCTCGCTGGCGCCGTCGAGCAGGATCTCCCACCCGCGCTGGTGACCGATCGCGTCGTACAGGTCCTGACTCACCTCGCCCTGGACGGTCACGACACTGCAGGTGCCCTGGGTCAGCGCGAACGACTGGTCGATACGCGCGCCCTCGGTCGACACGAAGAGCTCGCGCGAGAGCTCGGTCAGCGTCGAGATGTAGTTGTACTTCACCCGCGCGTCTACCGCCGCGACCTGGCGCGAGACGTCGGTCGCGTAGCGCACCATCTCGGCCAGGTCGACCGTGCGGGGATCGACGCGATAGACGGCGGCCACGGTGTCCTCGAGCGCCGGGATCGGGTGCAGGTGTGTGTCGGCCAGCGCCGCGCCCAGCGCACCGTACTTCTCACGGGCGTCGGCCTTCATCTCGCCGTTCACCATCGCCCGCCGATACGCGCGCTCGATCGCCTCCTGGATGATCCGGCCGAGCTCGGCGACGTCGGCGGTGCCGAGGACCTGCCCCACGTAGCCGGGCGCGATCATCCGCTCGCCGGCGAGAACGCGGACGCCCAGCGAGAAGCCGTAGTCGTCGCCGGAGAACTTGGGCGTTCCATTCTCCGCGCCCGCGCCCTTGGCCTCGGTGACCTCGAGCCGCAGATCGGCGTAGCGCAGGTGCGGCAGGCGTCGCGCCTGGCGCACGCGCTCCTGCGCGATCGGCGTGACCGTGTCGATGAGGTCGACGGAGATCGGCGTCATCAGAAGGGCTCGACCAGCACGGTGTCGCCCGCCGCCACGTCGCCGCGTTCCTCCTCGAGCACGATGAGGCAGTTGCCGGCCGTCATCGACGAGAGGATCCCGGAGCCCTGCGGCCCGGTGATGCGCGCCTCCCAGCGCCCGTCGCGCCACTGGACGATGCCACGCTTGAACTCGCGCCGCCCGGCGCGCTTGCTCATCGGCTCGAGCGCGGTCGCCTGGTACATCTCCGGGAACAGGCGGCGCCGCCCCGCCAGCTTGAAGATCGCCGGACGCAGGAAGAGCATCGAGGCGAGCATGGACGCGACGGGATTGCCCGGCAGCCCGAAGAAGTGCGCGGACTTGATCCGCCCGAAGGCGAGCGGGCGCCCGGGCTGCATCGCGACCTGCCAGAAATCGATCGCGCCGATCTCGGCCAGCACGTCCTTGACGAGGTCGAGGACACCGACCGAGACGCCGCCCGAGGTGACGACGATGTCGCCGACCTCGGCGGCCTCGAGCAGCCGCGCGCGGAGCTCCTCGCGCACGTCGGGTACGATCCCGAGGTCGACCACGTCGCCGCCGTACTGCTCGATCGCGCCGCGCAACGTGAACCGATTGGCGTCGTAGATCTGGCCGGGCTTGCGCGGCGTGCCGGGCTCGACGACCTCGTCGCCGGTCGAGAGGAGCGCGACGCGCGGCCGCCGGTGCACCAGGACTTGCCACCGACCCAGGGAAGCGGTGAGCCCGAGCTCCTGCGGGCGCAGCACGGTGCCGCGCTCGACCACGATCGTCCCGGCCTGGATGTCCTCGCCGCGCATGCGGACGTTCACGCCCTTCTTGATCGGGCCGACGCTCACGCGGCCGCCGCGTCGCTCGACGATCTCCTGGGGATAGACGGTGTCGGCGCCCTGCGGCATCGACGCGCCGGTCATGATGCGGACGGCCTGGCCCGGATTCAGCGCGCCGTCGAAGAGCGCCCCGGCGTGGAGCTCCGCCACCACGTCGAGCTCGCGCGTTCCGGTGGCCGGCACGTCGCCGCTCGCCACCGCGTAGCCGTCGACCGCGGAGTTGTCGGTGGGCGGCACGTCGAACGGCGCGCGCAGATCTTCGGCCAGCACACGCTCGCGCGCGCGGGTGACGGCGAGGAGCTCGGGAGGTGTAGGCTGGGTGAACTGCGCGAGAATTTGATTTTGGCCGTCGCGCACCGAAATCATGGCGATATTATACGCGGCATGACTGAGGGCCGCCCGGCGGGCTTCTGGATCCGCGCGCTCGCCGCACTCCTCGATTTCCTGGTCTTTCTCCTCGTGCAGTTTTCGTTCGGGCTCATCGGCGGCAGGGTGTGGGGCCCGGACGTCGCGAGCACGCCGACGTTCCGGCCGATCGTGGTGCTCTTCACGGTCGTCTTCGCCGGGGCGTACTCGACGCTGCTCCTGGCCCTGGGTGGTCAGACGATCGGCAAGATGCTGGTCGGCGTGCGCGTGGTCGCGGGCGAGGAGCTGCCGTCGATCGGCGCGGCCCTGCTCCGGTTCATCGGCTACTTCGTCTCCCTCGGGACGCTGACGCTGGGCTACGTGATGGCGGGACTCCGCCAGGACAAGCGCGCGCTCCACGATCTGATCGCGGGTACGCGCGTCGAGTACGTCTCGCGAGCCGATGCCGAGGCGCCCGTGGCGCCGCCGCCGGCCGCGACGGCCGACGCGTCGTCGAGCGCCTCGGGCCCCGTGTGATTCCGACCGCGCCGCTACGCGTTCGCAACCGCCTCGCCGAGCTGATCCTCGCCTCGCTGGCGGATGCCGGAGCGCGCGACGAGCTAGCGGCGATCAGCCGCGCGGACGCGGGCGCGCCGGCCTGGCTCGTCGACGACGACCTTGCCTACCGTCATCTGCTCAAGGTAAGAGCGCGCAGCGCCTGCACCGCGCTGGCGTCCCGACCGCCGGGTGCTTCCATACGCTCACGCGCCGACGTGCTCGACGCCGCGGCGACGCTGTTCGACGCCTATCTGTTCTTCGAGGTGCACGAGCTGCTCGAGGGGTTCTGGCGTGACGCGCGCGGCGACGACCGCGAGGCGCTGCAGGGACTGATCCAGGTGGCGGTGGGATACCAGCACCTGGCCAACGGTAACTTCGCCGGAGCCCGCGCGCTGCTCGAGGAGGGCAGCGGCCGGCTCCTCGGCCGGCGGCTCGACGGGATCGATCTGGAGCCGTTCGCGCACGCGGTCCGGCGCTCGCTGGGCCGGCTGCTCGAATTCGACTGGCGAGCGGTGCCGGCCTTTCCCGGCGCCGTTCTCAGAAAGGACCCAACGTGAATCTGGAGCTGACCGGCAAGACCGCGCTCGTGACCGGAGGTAGCCAGGGCATCGGTCGGGCCATCGCGTTCGGCCTCGCCGCCGAAGGCGCGCGGGTCGCGATCTGCGCCCGCGACAAGGCGCGGCTCGAACAGACCGCGGACGAGGTCAAGGCGAAGACGCGCGCCGAGGTGCTCGTCCTTCCCGGCGACCTGAGCCGACTCGACGACGTGAACCGGGTTGCGGCGGCCGCCCGCGACCGGTTCGGCCGGCTCGACATCCTGATCAACAACGCGGGCGCCATCCGCGGCGGCGACTTCCTGAAGATTCCCGACGAGCAGTGGGCGGGCGACTGGAGCCTGAAGATCCTCGGCTACGTGAGGATGGCGCGCGCAGTGTTTCCGATGATGCAGGCGCAGGGTGGCGGACGGATCGTGAACGTCGTCGGCGCGGCCGCTCGCAATCCGACCGCGGGCTACCTTCCGGGCGGCATCGCGAATTCCGGAATCATCAACTTCACCAAGGGACTGGCGGATCTCGGCGGGCCTTCCGGAATCCTCGTCACCGCGGTTTCGCCGGCGGCCACGGCGACCGCGCGGTGGGAAGGATTGATCGCGACGCAGGCGGCGCTGGCGGGAAAGAGCGTGGACGAGCAGCGGGCAGAAGCTGTCAAGGACTACCCGTTGAAGCGCATCGCGACGCCCGAGGACATCGCCGATCTCGTGTGCTTTCTCGTATCGGCGAGAGCCTCGTTCATCACGGGCGTGTGCATCACGGTCGACGGCGGTGCAACCCGTGGCGTCTATCTATGATTTCTTCGCTTTTCCGGACCACCTTGACATGCGTCACGTCTTGTCATTAACCTGTGCGCCAGCATTCGGGACCAAGGTAGTAGCGTCCTATTTCCGCCGCTTTCGCTAGGGCTAGGAGGTCGCAACGATGGCCGCTAAGTTGTTCGTCGGAAACCTCTCGTTCCAGGCCACGGAGGAGGATCTGCGCGAGCTGTTCCAGCAATCTGGCACCGTGGAGACGGTTCGGATCATCACGGACCAGTTCACGGGCCGGCCGCGCGGATTCGGGTTCGTGGAGATGGCTACGAAGGAAGAGGCCAGCAAGGCAATCGAGATGCTGAACGGTCGGCTCTTCCGGGATCGCAATCTCGTGGTCGACGAGGCGCGCCCACAGCCTCAGCGGGGCGGAGTCGGCGGCGGCCCGCGGAGCGACCGTGGCGCACGGCCCGGCGGCGCGCCTGGCGGCGGCGGAGGCTGGCGCCGCTAAGCAGACGGAACACACCACCCGGGGATCAAAAACCAGGTCCCCGGGTTTTCTTGGGGACTGTATACTCAACACATGACGTCCTCCGAGAGCCTTGTGAAGCCCGGCGTCGCGGCGCCCGGGATGGCGGCCAGGCTCGGGAGCACGGTCGACGAGCGCCGCGGCGTTGAATATCGTGAGCTCAAGTCCAAGGACCTGCTGAACCGCTTCAACGGGCGTCCGATGCCCTTCGGCTGGACGGTCAATCCCTACCGCGGCTGCGAGATGGCGTGCCGGTACTGCTTCGCGCGCTACACGCACGACTTCCTCGGGCTGAACGATCCGCGGGCCTTCGAGCGGACGATCTACGTGAAGGACGCCGACCGCGCGCGCCTCGTCGCCGAGTTGCGCCGGGCCCGGCGGAGCGGGCAGGTGATCGCGCTGGGGACAGCGACCGATCCCTACCAGCCGGCGGAGGCGAAGTTCGAGGTGACCCGGCGGGTCCTGGAGGCGGCGCGTGAGGTGCCCGGGCTGTCGCTCTCGATCACGACGAAGTCCACACTGGTCGCGCGCGACGCCCAGCTTCTCCGCCAGGTCGGAGCCACCTCGGAGGTGACGGTGAACCTCTCGGTGACGACCGCGGACCCGGCGCTCGCGCGTCGTCTCGAGCCCCGCGCGCCCCGGCCCGATCTGCGCTTCGCGGCCATGCGCGCGCTGGCAGAGGTCGGTGTCGCGAGCCGGCTCTTCATCATGCCGATCCTGCCGCTCTTGACCGACAGCGAGCCGAACTTGCGCGCCCTGCTGATCGCGGCGCGCGACGCCGGCGCGGTAGGCGCCGAGTCGAACGTGCTCTTCCTCCGGCCCGGGACTCGCGAGACCTTCTTCGAATTCCTGGCGACCGACTTTCCGCGGCTCGTCCCGGAATATTCGCGGCTCTACGCAGGATCCGCTTACGTGCCGTCCGGGCGCGCCCGCGAGATCGATGAGCGCGTGCGCCGCCTGGCGGCCGCCGTCGGGCTCGCCACGCGCCGTCGGGCCGATCGACCCGACCAGCGCGCGCCGCGCCAGCTCAACCTGAGCTGGTAGCGTTGCCGAGGCTAGAACAAGCTCAGCTGAGGGCTCTCCGGCTCCCCGATAGGGGGTCGAAGCCCGTCGAGCTCGGCGAACGCGCGAAATCGCTCCCAAATCTCGCGAACCTTGCCCTGGTAGTACTCGACGTTCTCGTCCGGGCGCTTCGGATCCCACAAGCTCGCCAGCTTCGCGTACTCGTTGACGGCCACGTTCACCCCGCGGCCCGCGACGTAGTACGAGACCTGATCCCCCGGCTGCACCGGCCGGCCCGACGCGTCGGCGAGCTCGTAGGCCGCCGACGTCGCGCGGGCGCCGGCGCGAACCTTCTCGCGATACGCCTCGATCGATTCCTGGAGCGTCTCGGTCCGGGCGAAGGCGCGCGGCGCGACCCGATGGAACGCGAAGTCTTCGAGCCACCGGTCGATGACCGCCCGCGCCTGGTCGCGACGTCCCGTCACCAGGCGCTGGACGATCTCCTCGATGATCTGGCGCTGGAAGGGCTCGAGGCCGCGCGAGCGGAACGCCGAGCCCTTGAGGCGCAGGCGGCCGCGCTCGTCGAGTAGCGCGTACGTCTTCATCTTGTAGCTGAACATCGCCGCGTAGCGCCCGTCGAGCTCGAGCTGGATGCCGTCGGGCAGCCCCGCGGCGATGCGCTCGAGCAGCCGGTCGTCGGCGCCGGGCGTGTGGTCGGCCGGCGGCACGAAATAGACGCCGTCGGTATCGGCCTCGACCGGCGTGGCGCCGAGCGCCGCCAGGCGATCGAGGATCGCCGTGACGATGGCCCGGCCCTCGGCCGTCACGCGGTCGGCGGCCGCGAAGTCGTTCCAGTGCCCGCCGTTGAACGCGAGGTAGCCGTAGAACGCGTTGATGAGGATCTTGAAGGACTGCTGGATGGCGCCGAGGTGCGCGCGCTCGGCGGGGTCCGGCGACTCGCGGGCCAGCCGCTTGGCGTGCACCCGGAACTCGCGCAGGCGCTCGAGGAGCGACGGGAAGACGCCGAGCGCGTCGGAGGCCGGAGCGATCGACCGCGCCAGCATGATCGAGGGATAGAGCGACGTGACGTCCACGTGGAGCGCCGGCCGCGCCACGCCTTCCTGGAGGATCGCGGTGTAGCCGCCGCCGACCGGCCCGACGGGTCGTGGCAGCGGTACCGCGTGGCCACGGTGGAGGTATTCGCGTAGCAGCAGCGCATCGATCTTCGCGGCGGCGCCGCGGAGCGTGCACGATTGATAGTCGAAGGGGACGACCTGCGCCTGGGCGAAGTAGGGCGGCGCCAGGATCGTCGCGATGGCGAGCGTCTCGACCGCGTCGTCGGCGGCGTAGGCCATGAGCCGGTCGGGCGCGTCCCTGAACTCGCGGGGGATCTGCGAGGGATCGATGTACGTGCGGTCGGCGGCGGCCACGCCGAAGTGGCGCGCGAGGTCCTTGAGACCGAACCCCGGCAGATCGCGCGTCCCGGCGTCTTGGACCTGGGCGAGGATGTAGGTGTCGATCACGTGGCGGCCGGTCACGTCGTAGCGCCGGTACCCGATCGCGCGCTCGGCGATCTGCAGACGGGCCACCCGGCTCCGCAGAAGGGAGCCGTCGCGGCCCCACGCGAGCGCGACGCGATGCATCCGGGCCCGCGCCTCCAGGTACTCCAGGTCGAAGCGGAAGATGTTGTGGCCCTCGATCACGTCGGGATCGCGCTCGCGGATGATCCGCGAGCACTCGGCCAGGAGCGCCGGCTCGTCGAGCCGGTCGCCCCGCACCACGTGGCGAAACCCCGTGGTGTCGGCGAGAGCGACCGCGATGATCCGATCCCCCGGGCGCGCGGCGCTGGGGAACTCGTAGCCCTCGGTCGTGATCACCTCGATGTCGAGCGCGAGCCGCCGCAGGTCCGTGAACACGAGCCCGCCGAACGACGTGCGGCCCGCGTCGAGCAGATATTGATGAATCGAGTCCCCCAGGAAGAGATACGGCGCCCCCGGCACGTTCGACGGCTGGCCGGACAGATCGCGGCACCGATCGCGCGCGCCCACGGCATCGCTCCACGAAGCGAAGCGGGCTCGCCACCGCAGATCGCCCGGCCCCTCGAGGGGCTCGACCGCCACGAGCCCCGCCGCGTCCTTGACGAGCTCGCGGTCGGCCAGGAGCATGAAGGGCGAGAGCGGCGCGGTCTCCGTGATGGTGGCCTCGCCCACGCGGCGATAGAGACGCACGGCACGCCCGGCGTCGGCGAGATCGTACGCGATGAGCCCGGGGTGCGAATCCCGTCCGAACAGGAGCGGAGCGTGCTCGATGGTGAGCACGCGACTAGGCCCGGACCTCCGTCACGCGCTCAGGATAACCGGCGGCGGGTGTTGGCTCAACCCCCCGGAGCTACCGCACGTTGCATTTGTAGCTTACGTAGTGACGGAGCATCTCGTTGAGCGTCCGCTGACACGCGACAAATCTGATGAACAGGTCCAAGACCTCCTTGACATCAGCCTTCTCGGACAACACATGGTTTGCGAGTGCGTGCGTAAGAGGCTCTTCGTCTTTTTGTGTTCGCCAGATGTTGAACGCGTTGGCATACTCCTGCTGACGTACGTCGGCGACTGCCTGGAACGCGGTCAATGCATGCCGGGACGTGAAGTGGGTCGGATGACAAATTCGGGTGCGCATCGCGTAGAGCGCGCGATCCGCCGCGTCTTTGTTGAGGAGCGGGAGCGTCTGGACAACCCGGGTCGCGACGAACGTTCTCAGGATGAGCCACTCCCAAACAATGTACGTGCTCGGGATCGGGTCTTGCGGCTTATGGACGTCCTTCCAGATTTCGTCGGCGAGGCGTTGGCCGAGATACTCTGCCGTGACGGTTTGTTTCCGTGCGGAGCCGAAATCCCACATAGACAATCTCCGTGTCGTCAGAATCCCAGGATCCGAAGTGCCGGTCTAGCTAGCATGCAAGAGGTGAGCGCCAATTCCCTAGAAAGTGTTTACGGGGGGGCGGAGGCACGGCCCGCCACGGAGCCCCCCCCGGCCCTTCGCGCCGGTCAGAAAGTGCTGCCATCCCGGCGTGTAGACTCCGCGCCGCCGTTTCGTAACTCTCCGCACTCCTTGGCTGTTCGGTCCTCGTCCCCCATGCGAGGCCGGTGTATGCTCAACGCATGGTGCGACACGCGCTGGCGGCGCTGCTCGCCTCGACCGTCGTCGCCGGGTGCGCCACCACGCGAGTCACCTTCCAGAACGCGACGCCGGGCCGACCCTTGACGGTGCCGGCCTGGGAAGAGCGCCCGGAGGGCCCCGGCCCGTTCCCGGCAGTCGTGCTGCTGCACGGCTGCGCCGGCATCTCCGAGTCGAACCACGAGTGGTCGCGCTGGTTCCGCGATCAGGGCTACGTGGCGATGCTCGTCGACAGCTGGAGCCCGCGTGGTGTCCCCAAGACCTGCGACCCGAAGCTCCCTGACATTCCCAACACCGAACGGTTCGACGACGCGGTGGGCGCGCTGCGCCTGCTGCACACGCGGCCCTACGTCGATCGGGAGCACGTCGGCGTGATCGGCTGGTCCAACGGCGGCGTCTTCGCGGTGGCGCTCGTCAACGGCCCGAGCCTCGAGCGCGCCCGCCGGCGCGGTGTCGTGCTGCCCGAGCCGGGCTTCCGCGCGTCGGTCGGCTTCTACCCGGGCGGGTGCTACTCGCTCGTCAACGAGCTGGTGACGCGCCCGCTCCTGGTGCTGCTCGGCGATGCCGACGACTGGACCACGCCCGGTCCGTGCGTCGAGATGGTCGAGGCGATGCGACGGCGCGGCGCGGATGCGCGGATCGTCCTCTATCCGCAGGCCTACCACTACTTCGACGTCATCGGGCAGCCGCGGGCCTATCTGCCCGACGTCGCCAACCGCAACAAGCCGAACGAGTGCTGCGGCGCGACCGTCGCGTTCGACCCAGCCGCCTTCGCCGACGCCCGCCGTCGGGTCGCCGAGTTCTTCGGCTATCATCTGAAAGCCAGGTAGCCCGCGACCCATGGACGCCTCGGTCGAGCTCGTCAAGCACCTGTTGCGGAGCGTCGTGCACATCCACACGAACGTCTCGCGCGAGCATCCGTCCACGCGCATTCTGGGCGACGAACGCCTGGGCACGGGCGTGATCGTCGACGCCTCCGGCCTCATCCTGACCGTCAACTACGTCGTCATGGGGGCCCAATCGATCGACGTGGCGTTCCAGAAGGGGCGGAAGGCCAAGGGCGAGATCATCGCGCAGGATTTCGACATCGGCCTGGCTCTGGTGCGCGTCAAGCGGCAGGGGCTCACCGCCGCCGTGGTCGGCGCGGCCGACGCGGTCGAGCGGTCGCAGGAGGTCGTGCTGCTGGGCGCGATGGGCGAGCAAGAGCGGCGCGTGACCGCGGGCGTCGTCACCTACGTCGGCGAGTTCGAGGCGCAGTGGGAGTATCTGCTCGATCGCGGGATCGTCTCCAACGCGCCGAATCCGGGCTACGGCGGCGGCGGGCTCTTCACGATGACGGGGCAGCTCGTGGGGACCGTGTCGCTCAACCTCAACGAGATCTCCCGGAGCTCGCTGGCGATCCCCGTCGATTTCTATCGCGAGCATCGCGACGAAATGGTCCGCTACGGACGGATCGTCAGCCGGCCCCGCCGCGCGTGGCTCGGCGTGTTCGCGCACGTGATCGAGGAGGGGGTGGTCGTCGCGGGCGTGGTGCCGGACGGACCTGGCGATCGCGGCGGGCTGCAGGAGGGCGACCTGATCGTCTCGCTCAACGCGCAGGAGGTCGGGAGCCGCCGCGACCTCTACATGAACCTCTGGCGTCACGAGCCAGGCGAGCCGCTGACCTTCGAGGTGATGCGGGACAACAAGGTCCGCCGCTGCGAGGTGAAGGGAGGCGACCGCGCCCACTTCTTCCGCCAGCTGTGAGCCGGACCCCCAAGGGGGCCCTCTCCCGCTTCGCCGCGGCCGACGGCCTGTTCCTCAGCGCCGGGCTCGCGTTCTTCTTCCTGGTGTGCATGATCCCGATCTTGCTGCTCGGCGTCTCGATGGTGGGGTTCGTGCTGTCGAGCGAGCAGGCCGGGCGCCTTGTCGCCGGCCAGCTGAGCCAGCAGTTTCCCGTCTACCAGAAGCAGATCGGCGCGGCCTTGCTCCGGATCGTGGAGACGCGCGCGGTGTCGGGCCTGCTGGGCACGGCGGTGCTCGTGATGTTCTCGACGCCGTTGCTCAGCGCGTCGCGCTTGACCATGCACCGGCTCCTCGGCATCCGGGGCAGTGTCGGCATGTTGAAAAGCCTGGCGCGCGACATCGCGATGGCGCTGCTGCTGAGCGCGCTCCTGTTCACGGTGAGCACCGCGACCTGGCTCTATCACTGGTTCCGCGCGATGACCGCCAACACGCTGCCGGTGCCGCCCCGGTGGCTCGACGTCACCGGGCTGCCGGTGAGCCTGGCGCTCTCCACGGTGATGTTCTATCTGGCCTATCGCTACGTTCCCCACCGGCGCGTTGGGGTGGGCGCGGCGCTGGCCGGCGCCGTGCTGGCGAGCGTCCTGTGGGAAGTCGCCAAGCAGCTCTTTCGCCTCTACATCTTGAAATTCGGCCTGTACAGCCAGATCTACGGTCCGCTGGGAATCCTCGTCGCGTTCGTGATGTTCGTCTACTACTCGGCGGTCGTGTTCGTCTTCTCGGGCGCCTTCGTCGCGGCGCTCGACGCTCGCCGCTGACCTTACGGCGCCCCCGCTCACGCGGGGGACGAATGTGTTATCGTCAGCCCCGCTTCGGACTTATCTGAATGATGTACGCGCCGCAGGCCGTCGCGGGGCGGGGGCCCCGCCGGCCGAGGCGCGGCTATGAAAAGTAGTACGCGCCGCAGGCCGTCGCGGGGCAGGGGCCCCGCCGGCCGAGGCGCGGCTACGAAAAGTAGTACTCACACAGAGGACAAGCTCATGATGCTCAAGGGCAAGGTCGCGGTGGTCACGGGAGCGGGACGCGGCATCGGCCGGGAGATCGCGCTGCTGATGGCGCGACGCGGGGCGCAGGTGGTCGTCAACGACTACGGCGGCTCGGCGGCCGGCACCGGCGGCGAGAGCGCGCCGGCCGACGAAGTGGTCAGCGAGATCACGAAGGCCGGCGGCAAGGCCACCGCGAACTACGATTCGGTGGCGTCCATGGCCGGCGGACAGTCGATCATCAAGACGGCCGTCGATACCTTCGGCCGCGTCGACATCGTCGTCAACAACGCGGGGATCCTCCGTGACCGCATGATTTTCAACATGACCGAAGAAGAATGGGACAGCGTCATCAACACCCACCTCAAGGGCACCTTCGCGGTCACCCGGGCGGCGGCGCCGCTCATGCGCGAGCAGAAGTGGGGGCGAATCATCAACATGACGTCAACGTCGGGCCTGATCGGCAACGTGGGCCAGGCGAACTACGCCGCCGCCAAGCTCGGCATCTTCGGTCTCACCAAGGCCACCGCGCTCGACATGGGCCGCTACAACGTCACCGCCAACTGCATCTCGCCGTTCGCGTGGACGCGCATGATCGGCACGATCCCGACCGAGACCGAGGCGCAGAAGGCGCGCGTGGAGAAGATCAAGAAGCTCTCGCCCGCTCACATCGCGCCGGTGGCCGTGTTCCTGGCGAGCGACGCCGCCCGCGACGTCACCGGCCAGGTCTTCGGCGTGCGCGGCAAGGAGATCATGCTGTTCAGCCACGAGCGGCCGATCATGCGCGTGCACAATTCCGAGGGCTGGACCCCCGAGAGCTTCGCCGAGGTGTTCCCGGGCACGCTCCAGCACCATCTGGTGCCCCACGTGACCTCGGGCCAGTACTTCAACTACGACCCGCTGGTCTGAGCCGCCCTTGGGGGGCCCTTCGAGCCCCACCATGTATAGAGTCGGAACGCGCCGGCCGCGAGCCAGGCGGCGGCGATGACGGCGCTCACGATGGTTGACGCGATCTCCGGCGCTCCCGCGACGTAAGCCAGCTCCACGGTCGCCGCGCTCCCGTTCGACCGCACCTCCAGATCGCCGAAGCGTCCGCGCCGCGACTCGGTCGTCGCTCCATCAACGCCCGCGCGCCAGAGCGGATAGTACGTCGTGCGCGTCGAGACCCACGCGTCGCGGTCGGCGGCGGTGACCGTGACAGCCCAGCGGCCGGACGGGCCCGGGCGGGGCAGCGCGACCGGCGCGCGGCGCACGTAGACCACGAACGGCTCGGGCGCCGCACGCTTCGCGAACACGTCGCTCTCGTCGAGGCCGCGCAACCCCGGAGCGTCCTCGTCGAGGGCCACGACGACGCTGACGCCCAGCCGATCCGCGTGTTCGTCGATCGCCGCTGGATCGAGCGTCTCGAGCGGTCGGCCGAAGATCGAGCGGCCGTCGAGCTGCTCGGCCAAATGCGTGATCGGCGCTCGCCCGGCGTCGCCGCGGTACACGAGCGCCGCGATCGGCGACGGGTGGGTGAACGTGCCGTGGACGATCGCGCGCCCGGTATAGACGGGTGTGAGCGCGGTGACGTGGGTGTGCGGACGGTACCACTCCCGCGCGCCGGACCCATAAGTGAGCGGCACCCCCGATCTCAAGAACAGGATCCGGCCCTCGGGCGCGTCGCGCAGCGTCGTCCAGAGATCGCCGAGCCGCAGGCCTCGCTCGACGGTCGCCAGCGACGGCCACTCGGCGGGCCGAGGCCAGAGCGTGAGCGTGCCAGCCCCCGCGCGGAGCGAGACCGCGATCAGCACGAGCACTCCGGCCAGGCCGATCAGCGGCTCGCGGAAGCGGAAGCTCCTGTGTGGCTCGGTCACCGCCGTCGAGGCGACGAGCGGCTCGTGGCCGTTCGAGCGGCGGCGGCCCGACCAACCCAGGCCGGCCGCGAGCACCAGCGCGAGCCAGGCGCCGTCCACGACGCGGTTGGCCGGGAGCCAGCGGGCTCCGAGCGGCTCGAGCGCATACCGGTCGAGGAGCGTGACGATTACCATCACCCACGGGAAGGCGGCCGCGACACGCACGGCTCGGCCGCCGCTCCAGGCGCGCAGGAGCCCGAGCAGCGCCAGGAGTCCGAGCACCCCGCCGAAGAGGCCCACGCGGGGCGGCCCGCCCCACGCGAGCGCGCGCGTCTCCGCGAGACGGACGACCAGCGGCACGGTCCAGAACGCCGTCAGCGCGGCCGCGACGGCGAGGACCACCGCCGCGACGGCGAGTCGCCGCGCGCGCGGCGAGCGGGCGAGCGCGGCGAGCGCGATCAACGCCACCGCGGCCGGAAGCTCCGCCGGGTGAAGGAGCAGGATCGCTCCGATCAAGATCGGTGCGCTCCACGATGGCCGACGCGCATCCTCGATCCAGGGAACGAGCGTGTAAAGGAGCAGGGGAACCAGCGCCCACGCGAGCCGTGCGCCAACCATCCCGATGTGCACGCCGCCCTCGACGCCACTCGTGGTGCCGGCGGACAGCGTGAGCGCGACGAACGCGCCCGGGAGCGCGAGCCAGCCGCTTCCGAGAATTCGCGCCAGGGCGAGAAACGCCGTCAGCCCCGGCGCCAGATACGCGATCCAGACGAGCGCGTGGAACGCGGCCGGCACGGACAGCGCGGTGAACGACGCCCAGTGCAGGAGCGCGCCCGCGTACGCGAATCCGGGCGGGTAGAACTGGAGCTCCGGGTAGCCAGCCCACCAGTCCGGGTTCCACGTCCACGGCGCCGGCCCGCGCGCGACGACGTGCCACACGCGGTAGAGCTGTCCCGGATGGTCGTCGAAGGCGAGGGGGGCTCGGCCGAGCGCGACGGCGCCGAAGGTGATCCCGTACGCGGCGAGCAGCACGAGCGGGGAAATCCCCTCGGAACGCACCGTCACGGATCATACGCCAATTGACATGCGCAGGAGTTGAGTGTTAAGTGATGGAAATGTCTAGCTGTCGGTGCAACAAAACTCGGGGCTCAATTCCCCTACCGATGGAGACTTGAATGGAAAAGCTCAATGGTCTGCGCTGCCGCGAATGTGGCCGCCACTATCCGGCGGCTCCCGTCCACGTCTGCGAGTTCTGTTTCGGCCCCCTCGAGGTCGACTACCACTACGACGCGCTGAAGGGTGTCGTCACGCGTGAGTCGATCGCCGCCGGGCCGCCGAGCATGTGGCGGTACCGCGATCTGCTCCCGATCGAGGGGGACGCCGCCGTCGGCCATCACGTCGGCTTCACGCCGCTGATCCGCGCCAAGAACCTCGCCGACGAGCTGGGCTGCCGCGAGGTGTGGGTGAAGAACGACTCGGTCTGTCACCCAACGTGGTCCTTCAAGGACCGCGTCGTCGCCGTCGCGGTCACCAAGGCCCTCGAGTTCGGGTTCGACACCGTCGCGTGCGCCTCGACCGGCAACCTCGCAAACTCGGTCGCCGCCCACGCCGCGGAGGGCCGGCTCAAGTCGTACATCTTCATCCCGGCCGACCTCGAGCAGGGGAAGATCCTGGGAACGCTGGTGTACAGCCCGACGCTGGTCGCCGTCCACGGCACCTACGACGAAGTGAACCGGCTGTGCTCCGAGATCGCCGACAAGTACCGGTGGGCCTTCGTGAACGTGAACTTCCGCCCGTACTACTCCGAGGGCTCCAAGAGCTATGGGTTCGAGATCATCGAGCAGCTCGGTTGGCGGACGCCCGGTCATATTGTTGTCCCGTGCGCCGGCGGCTCGCTGATCACGAAGATCTGGAAGGCGATCAAGGAGCTGAAGACGCTCGGGCTGCTCGAGGGGCCGGTTCGCACCAAGATGCACGCCGCGCAGGCGCTCGGCTGCGGCCCCATCGTCACGATGATCAAGAACGACACCGACGTGCTGGTGCCGGTGCGGCCCAACACGATCGCCAAGTCGCTGGCGATCGGCAACCCGGCCGACGGCTACTACGCCTACAAGACCACGAAGGAATCGGGGGGCTCCGGCGAGCACGCCACCGACGAGGAGATCATCGAGGGGATGCTGCTGCTGGCGCGCACCGAGGGAATCTTCACCGAGACCGCCGGCGGTGTGACCGTCGCCGCCGCCAAGAAGCTCATCGACCGCGGCGTCATTCCGCGCGATGAATCGATCGTCATCTGCGTCACGGGCAACGGCCTGAAGACACCCGACGCCCTCCAGGACCGCCTGCAGACCCACGCGAAGATCAAGCCCTCGCTGTCGGCCTTCGACCGCGCGCTGGCCGAGCTCAAGTCCCAAACGTCGTAGGAGGAACGCGAATGCCGGTGCTCGTACGGATTCCCACGCCGCTGCGCACGATCACGAAGGGTAACGCCGAGATCCAGGCCAAGGGCGACACGGTCGACAGCCTCGTCGCCGACCTCGAGCGACAGTTTCCGGGGCTGAAGGAACGGCTGCTCGACGAGTCCGGGGAGCTACGGCGCTTCATCAATATCTACGTCAACCAGGAGGACATCCGGTTCCTCCAGGCCCAGAAGACGACGCTGAAGGACGGCGACGAGGTCTCGATCGTTCCGGCGATCGCCGGGGGCCGCTGATCTAGGCAGGCAATGGCCCGCACGCGCGTTCGCCTGACCTTTCCGACGGCGCTCATCCAGGAGCCCATCGTCTATCGCCTCGTGAAGGACTTCGACATCGTGATCAACATCCGCCGCGCCGACGTGACGGCCGACCACGGCTGGATGGCGCTCGAGCTCGAGGGCGACGAGGGCGCGCTCGAACGCGGGGTCAAGTGGCTCAGGGACCGCGGGGTGCAGGTCGATCCGCTCGAGCGTGACGTGATCGTTCCATGATGCACCGTCGGGGCGATTCTCCGCCGCCGAGGCAAGCTCGGCGGAGAGAGGCCGCCGGCGCCCGACGTTCGGGCAGATAGTCCTCCGCGTGATCTCAAAACGGGTCCAGGGCTTCACCGAGTCGGTCATCCGCGAGATGACCCGTGTCGTCGACCAGCTCGGAGGCGTGAACCTGGCCCAGGGCATGCCCAACTTCCCGCCGCCGCCAGAGCTGATCGAAGCGGCGCACCGCGCGATCGACGGCGACTTCCACCAGTACGCGATCACCTGGGGCACACCCCGGCTGCGGCGCGCGATCGCCGCCAAGTACCGGAAGTTCTACGGGATGGAGGTCGATCCCGAGCTCCACGTCACGATCTGCTGCGGCTCCACCGAGACCATGCTGGCGACGCTGCTCGCCGTGCTCAATCCCGGCGACGAAGTCATCATCTTCGAGCCCTTCTACGAGAACTACGGGCCCGGTTGCATCATCTCCGGCGCTCAGCCGGTCTTCGTGCCCCTGGAGCCGCCCGACTTCTCGTTCGATCCCGATCGGCTCGAGCGTGCGGTGACGCGCCGAACGCGCGCCATCGTCTTCAACAGCCCGAACAACCCGACCGGGAAGGTCTTCTCGCGGGGCGAGCTCGAGACGATCGCCGCGCTTTGTCGCGAGCACGACCTGCTGGCGATCACCGACGAGATCTACGAGCACATCGTCTACGATGGCCTCGGGCACACGCCGATCGCGACGCTGCCGGGCATGGCCGAGCGCACGGTGACCATCTCCGGGATCTCGAAGTCCTACTCGGTCACCGGCTGGCGCGTCGGCTATGCGATCGCGCCCCCGGACCTCGCGGTCGGGATCCGGCGCGCCCACGACTTCATCACCGTCGGGGCCCCGCACCCGCTGCAGGAAGCGGCGGTCACCGCGCTCGAGCTGCCCGACGACTACTACGTCAAGCTGCGGACGTCCTACCAGGCGCGACGCGATCTGCTCTGGCACTACGTCGAGGCGGCTGGGTTCGTGGCGTGGAAGCCGCGCGGTGCCTACTACATCCTGACGGATGTCTCCCACTTCCTGAAACAGTACGACGTCCGCGACGACACCGCGTTCGCCATGTGGCTCATCCGCAACGTCGGCGTCGCCACGGTGCCGGGCTCCTCCTTCTACGCCCACCCCGAGCTCGGCCGCACGAAGATCCGATTCTGCTTCCCGAAGACCGACGACATGCTTCGGGACGCGGGAGAGCGCCTCCTCAAGCTTCGCTCGTGACGCCGCGAGACGTGGCGCGCGCCATCCTCCAGGCGGCGCTCGAGGCGGGCGACGTCGTCCCGCTCGTGCGCTCGCACCTCCCGATCAGTCGCGGGCGCGTCCTCGTCCTCGGCTGCGGCAAGGCCAGCGGCGCCATGGCCGCCGCCGCCGAGGAAGTCCTGGGCGATCGCGTCGCCGGCGGGTTTGTCGTTGTCAAGGACGGCTGCGCGGTCCCGCTCGGGCGCATCGAGCTCGCCGAAGCGGGCCACCCCGTGCCCGACCAGCGCGGCCTCCACGCCTCGGCGAGGCTTCTCGAGCTGGCCCACGGCGCCGGGGAGGACGATCTCGTCCTGTTCCTCGTTTCCGGCGGCGGCTCCGCGCTCACGCCGGCGCCGGCCCCGCCGATCACGCTTGCCGAGAAGCAAGAGGTCACGCGGCTCCTGCTGGCCTCGGGCGCGGCTATCGGCGAGCTCAACGCGGTCCGCAAGCACCTCTCGCGCTTCAAGGGCGGTCAGCTCGCCCGCGCGGCGTGGCCGGCGGCCGTTCTCACGCTCGCCCTGTCCGACGTGATCGGCGACCCGCTCGACGTGATCGCGTCCGGGCCCACCGCGCCCGACCCGACGACCTTCGCCGATGCGGCGGACGTGCTGGCGCGCCGAGGCGTCGAGGGCCGGGTGCCGGCGTCGGTCAGGGACCGCCTGCAGGCCGGGCTCAGAGGCGACCTCGAGGAGACGCCGAAGGCGGGCGATCGCGTCTTCGGTCGCGTCACCAACGTCGTCGTCGGCAACAACCGCCTGATCACCGACGCGGCCGTCGCGGCGGCCACGCGCCTCGGCTACCGCCCGTACTTCCAGACGCGCGAGCTCGAGGGCGAGGCGCGGGACGTCGCCCGCGATCTCGTCGCGCGCGCGCGCCGGCTCGAGCCTCCCGCGTGCCTGGTCGCGGGCGGCGAGACCACCGTGACCGTGCGCGGCCGGGGAACGGGCGGACGCTGCCAGGAGTTCGCGCTGGCCGCCGCGCTCGAGCTCCAGCCGAAGGACGGGATCACGGTGCTCGCCGCCGGTACCGACGGCTCCGACGGCCCGACCGACGCGGCCGGCGCGATCGTCGACGCCGCCACGCTCGGCCGCGCCGCTCGGGCGGGCGTGGACGCGCGCGCGGCCCTCGAGGACAACGACGCGCATCGATGCCTGCGATCGAGCGGCGATCTGCTCGTCACCGGCCCGACGCGCACGAACCTGCTCGACCTCTACGTCCTGCTGCGCGCGTAGATGATCGCGGAACCCGTCCTCTTCAGGGATCTCGCATACGTCTTCCTCGCCGCCGTACTGGGTGGAGCGCTCGCGCGGCTCGCCCACCAGCCGTTGATCCTGGGGTACGTCTTCGGCGGGCTCCTGGTGAGCCCGTTGACGCCGGGACCCTCGGTCACGGACGTCCACACGTTCCAGGCCTTCGCCGAGATCGGCGTCGTGCTCCTGATGTTCTCGCTCGGCATCGAGTTCTCCCTCAAGGACCTCATGGGGGTGAAGTGGATCGCGCTGGTCGGCGCCCCCCTCGGCATGGCCCTGTCCATCGGGCTCACGCTCACCACCGGCGCCGTGCTCGGCTGGAGCCCGTTGCAAGGCGCGGTCGTCGGCATGGTCATCTGCGTCGCGAGCACGATGGTGCTGGCCCGGCTGCTGCTCGACCGCGGCGAGCTCCACACGCGTCACGGCCGGGTGATGATCGGGATCTCGCTGGTCGAAGACCTGGTCGTGGTCGTGCTGATCGTGCTCATCCCGGCGCTCGGCGCGCTGCAAGGCGAACGGCTCGTCGCAATCGTAAAGGCGTTGCTGACGGCGGCGGTCATCCTCGGGCCCTTCTTCTATCTGACCCGCCGCATTCTGCCCCCGATCCTGGCCCGCGTGGCGCGGACAAGGAGCGACGAGCTCTTCCTGCTCGTGACGCTCGCCATCGGCCTCGGCGCGGCCGCCATCACCCAGGCGGCCGGCCTGTCGCTGGCGCTGGGCGCGTTCCTGGCCGGGCTGCTCATCAACGAATCGGACTACGCTCACGAGATGCTCGCGCGCGTCCTGTCGCTCCGCGACGCGTTCACCGCGCTGTTCTTCGTGACGATCGGCGTTCTCATCGATCCGCGCGTCGTCGCGGCGAACCTCGGGCTGCTCGGAGCGCTGGTCGGCCTCATCGTGATCGGGAACTGGGCGATCTGGACGACCGTATGCCTGGCGTTTCGCCAGTCGCTCTTCACGGCCGTCCGGGTCGGCCTGGGCCTCGCCCAGATCGGAGAGTTCTCCTTCATCCTGGTCGGCGTGGCGCGGCAGTCCGGCCACGTCGATCACGATATGTACAGCGCGACGCTCGCCGCGTCACTGGTGACGGTCCTGATCAACGCCGCGCTCGTCCGGCTCGTCGCGCGGTGGCTCGGGCCGCCGCGTCACGAGGACCGGGGAACGTTGGGTCGGCCATCGGGAGAGGGGCTCGACGGCCACGTCGTCGTGTGCGGGTTCGGCCGTGTCGGGAGCGCGATCGGCGAGGCCCTGGAGACGTTCGGCGTCCCGTACGTCGCGATCGAGACCGACCCCGACATCGTCAAGAGCCTCCGCGCCCGGAAGGTGCCCGCCGTCTTCGGCGACGCCGCCCAGCGGGTCATACTCGCCGCGGGCCAGGCCGATCGCGCGGCCCTCGTCATCCTCGCGGTGCCCGAAAGCGAGCGCGCGCGCCTCGCCGTCAGCCGCATCCGCGCGTTCAATCCCACCGTACCGATCCTGGCCCGCGTGAACGATCTGGCGTGGCGCGGCCGACTCATGGAGGCGGGCGCCGCGGAGGTGATCCAGCCGGAGCAGGAGGCCGCGTCGACCCTGATCCGCCACGCGCTCGAGCGGCTGTCCCTGCCGCGGGAGCGGGTCCTCGCCTACTTGAACAGCTTTCGAGGGGCCATGGAGAGCGTCGTGCCGGAAGCGAACGTTCCGCCGGTGGGCGACGCGCTGCGAGCGACGAGCGGCATGCCGCGCCTGCGGGTGGTCACGCTCAGGAGCGGCGATCTCATCGGTCGCTCGCTGGGCGAGGCGCGCGTCCGCGAGCGCTTCGGGGTCAATGTGATCGCCGTCGAGCGCGCGACGGGCGAGATCGTGGACGACCCATCGGCCGACACGGTGCTGCGCGAGGGGGACCGGATCCGCCTCTTCGGTCTCCCGCGGCAGATCGAGGCGCTCCTGTCCGGGTCCGCGGTGCTCATCGAATGAGCCAAGCGGTGCTCATCGAATGAGCCACTTGTACACGGTCCTCGGGTGAAACGCCGTGTAGGAGTGGCGTGATATCCTTCCCAGGATGTCGCCCGTGAATCTCGTCGGTCAGTTGCCTTCCGAGCTCGAGGACCTCGCCGTCGAGTTGGGCGCCTCGCGTTATCGGGGCCGCCAGCTCGCGACGTGGATTTATCGGAAGTCGGTCTTCGACCTCGAGGCGATGACCGATCTCCCGAAGGACTTCCGCGCTCGACTGGGCGAGGTGGCGTTCGTCGAAGTGCCCGTGCCCGAGCGGCTGACGCCCTCGCAGGACGGCAGCCAGAAGCTCGTGTTCGCCCTGGACGGCGGAGCCCGGATCAGCTCGGTGCTGATGCCCGACGACGATCGCATCACCCTGTGCGTGTCGACGCAGGTGGGATGCGGCTTCGCCTGCGCGTTCTGCCTGACCGGCGTGATGGGGCTCGAGCGGAATCTCACCGCGAGCGAGATCCTCGGGCAGGTCCTCGCCGCCAACCGGCTCCTCGGAGAGGGGCGGCGCGCGACTCACATCGTGTTCATGGGCATGGGCGAGCCGCTCGCGAACTACGCCGCGCTGGTGAAGGCGCTACGGATCCTCACCGACGCGAAGCTCGGGCTCGGATATTCGCCGCGACGGATCACCGTGTCCACGGTCGGTCTCGTCCCCGGGATCGAGAAGCTCGGCCGCGAGGACCTCAAGGTGAACCTGGCGATCTCACTGCACGCCGCCACCGACGAGGTGCGCGAGCGGCTGATGCCGGTGAACCGGTCCTTCGATCTCGCCGCGCTCATGGGCGCCGTCAAGCGCTATCCGCTGGCCTCGCGGCAGCGGGTGTTCTTCGAGTACGTCATGCTCGAGGACGTGAACGACACCATGGACGACGCGCACCGTCTGGCCCGGCTCCTCCGCGGCGTTCGGGCCAAGGTGAACCTGATCCCGTTCAACGACTGGGAGGGCGCCCCGTTCCGGCGGCCGCCGCTGGCGCGGATCCTCGCGTTCCAATCCGTGCTGCTCGACGCCGGCATCACGACGACCGTCCGCTGGAGCAAGGGCGAGGACGTTGGCGCGGCGTGCGGTCAGCTGTGGGAGAGTCGCGAGGCGACCGTCGGTGGCTGAGCCCGGCGCCCGCACCGTCTCGTTCGCGACGCTGGGGTGCCGCCTCAATCAGGTGGACACGCAGCAGATCCAGGCGGCGCTCGAGGCCCGTGGCTTTCGGACCGTGGCCTTCGACGAGCCCGCGGACGTGGTGGTGGTCAACACGTGCACGGTCACGGCGCGCGCCGAGTTCTCCGACCGCCAGATGATCCGCCGCGCGGCGCGGGTGAGCGACGGCGCGAAGCTCGTCGTGACCGGATGCTGGGCCCAGACCAGCCCGGACGACGTCACCGCGATGGCGGAGGTCGATCTGGTCGTCGGCAACGGGGACAAGCATCGGCTCCCGGACCTGCTCGACCAGGTTGTCGCCGACCGCGTCCACGTCACCGACATCGCCCACGCCCGGCCGCTGGACGCGACGCCGATCGTCCGGATCAGCGGGAGGTCGCGCGCGTTCCTGAAGGTCCAGGACGGCTGCCAGCATCGTTGCGCGTTCTGCATCGTGCCCCTCGCGCGCGGCGCGAGCCGTAGCCTCGACCCCAAGCGCGTGCTCGATCAGGCCCAGCGTCTGGTCGAGGCCGGCCACCCCGAGCTCGTGCTCACCGGGATCGACCTGGGGCACTACGGCGCCGACCTGCTTCCGCGCACGAGCCTCGCCGCGCTGCTTCGGCGGCTCGCCGAGATCCCCGGGCTCCGCTGGATCCGGCTCTCGTCGCTGCTTCCGGCGTACTTCACACCGGAACTGGTCGAGGTCGTGACCGCGACGCCGGCGATCGCGCCGCACTTTCACATCCCGCTCCAGAGCGGCAGCGACCGCGTGCTCCGCCGGATGCGCCGCCCGTACGACACCCGCATGTACCGTACGCTCGTCGAGCGACTGGCCGCCGCGCGCCAGCGGCTCGGGCTCGGGGCCGACGTGATCGCGGGATTCCCCGGCGAGACCGACCCGGACTTCGCGGAGACGATCGCGCTCGTCCGCGACCTGCCCTTCTCCTATCTGCACGTCTTCCCGTACTCGGCGCGCCGGGGCACCGAAGCGGCGCGCCTCGGCGGCCAGGTGGACGCGCGCCTGATCACGCGCCGGAGCCGCGCGCTCCGAGAGCTCGGCCGCGCGAAGAACGCCGAGTTCCGGCGGGGCCTCGTCGGGGTGGTGGAAGACGTGCTGGTGCTGGAGACGCGCGAGCGAGGGACCGGCTGGCTCGCGGGCCTCACCGGCAACTACGTCGAAGTGGCGTTCCCGGGCCCGGCGGCACTCGTGCGAGAAATCGTCCGGGTCCACCTCACGGCCGCGATGAGCGACCGCACGGTGGGCGAGCTCATGCCGACCTCGCCGGAGGCGATCCGCTCGTGACCGCCCGCCCGGCCACGGAGCCCGTCGCCGAAGCGGCCATCGGAGTCATCGGTGGGAGTGGGTTGTACGAGCTCGAGGGACTCAGCGACGTCACCTGGCAGAAAATTCGCACGCCCTTCGGCGATCCCTCCGACGCCTACTGCGTCGGCCGCTTCGCCGGCCGGCGGGTCGTGTTCCTGCCGCGCCACGGCCGCGGGCATCGCGTGATGCCGAGCGAGCTGAACTTCCGCGCCAACATCTGGGGGCTTCGCTCGCTCGGCGTGCAGTGGGTGATCTCGATCTCGGCCGTGGGCAGCCTGAAAGAGGCGATCCGGCCGCTCGATCTGGTGATCCCCGATCAGTTCTTCGACGCGACGAAGCGCCGGGTGTCGTCGTTCTTCGGCGACGGGATCGTCGCGCACATCGGCATGGCCGAGCCCGTCTGCCCCGACCTGGCGGCGGCGCTCGACAAGGCGGCGCACCAGACGGCCGCGACGGTGCACCGGGGCGGGACCTACATCTGCATCGAGGGGCCGCAGTTCTCGACGAAGGCCGAGTCGCGCATCTACCGGAGCTGGGGAGTCGACGTCATCGGGATGACGAACATGCCCGAGGCGAAGCTCGCGCGAGAGGCGGAGCTCTGCTACGCCACCCTCGCGCTGGCCACCGACTACGACGTGTGGCACGAGACCCACGAGGCGGTGACGGTCGAGGCGGTGATCCAGAACCTCTTGAAGAACGTCGCGACCGCGAAGGACGTGCTCCGGCGAGTGATCCCGGCGATCGTGCCGCCGCGCCGGTGCCCGTGCCCGAGCCTCCTCGCGAACGCCGTCATCACGGCGCCCGACGTCGTGCCTCCGGCGACCCGCAAGAAGCTCGCGCTGTTCCTCGACAAGTATTGGCAGACCGAAAGGCATCATGGCTGATCTGCTCGTGGTCGGATCGGTGGCGCTGGACAGCGTCGAGACTCCGTTCGGCAAGGTCCGCGAGGTGCTCGGCGGCTCCGCGACGTACTTCTCGTACTCGGCCAGCTTCTTCACCCAGGTGCGCCTGGTGGCGACCGTCGGCGAGGACTTCCCGGACGCGCATCTGCGCCTGCTCGAGGACCGCGGCGTGGACACGGCTGGGCTCCAGACCTCGGCGGGGCGGACGTTCCGGTGGACCGGCGAGTACGGCTACGACCTGAACGAAGCCAAGACGCTGGAGACTCAGCTGAACGTGTTCGCCGAGTTCCGGCCGGTGCTCACGGACGGGCTGGGCCGCGTGCCCTACCTGTTCCTGGCGAACATCGACCCCGAGCTCCAGCTCGACGTGCTGCGCCAGATGAAGGAGCGCCCGCGCCTCATCGCGCTCGACACGATGAACTTCTGGATCCAGCGCAAGCGCGAGGCGCTGCGCCGCGTGCTCTCCGAGGTCGACGTCATCACGATCAACGACGGCGAGGCGCGCCAGCTCGCCAGCGAGCCCAACCTGATCCGCGCCGCGCGCGCGATCTCGGCGATGGGCCCCAAGACCGTCGTGGTCAAGCGCGGCGAGTACGGCGCGCTCCTGATGACCGACGGCACGCTGTTCTTCGTGCCCGCCTATCCGCTGGAGTCGGTCTACGACCCCACCGGGGCCGGCGACACGTTCGCCGGCGGGTTCATGGGCTACCTGGCCGCCCAGGACCGGGTCGACGCCGCGGCGATGCGGCGGGCGATCGTCTACGGCACGGTGATGGCGTCGTTCACGGTCGAGGATTTCTCGCTCAAGCGCCTGACGCTGCTCAAGCCCTCCGACATCGCGGAGCGCTACGCGGCGCTCCACGAGCTGATCCGGGTGGAGCCGTAGCGGTGCGAGCGAAGTACGACCGCCTGGTCGAGCTGCTGCGCGGGATGGAGAGTGTCGTGGTGGCGTTCTCGGGTGGCGTCGACTCGACGCTGCTGGCGCGCGCGGCGAAGGACGCGCTGGGCCGGCGTGCGGTGCTGGTGACGGCGGACTCCGAGACCTATCCGGCCGCCGAGCTCGCGGAGGCGCGGCGGCTCGGCGAGCTGCTGGACATGCGCCACGTGATCGTCCGAACCGACGAGCTCCAGAACCCCGACTACGCGCGGAACCCCGTGAACCGCTGCTTCTTCTGCAAGGAGGAGCTATTCGCCAAGCTCGCGCCGATCGCCCAGCGCGAGGACTGTCAGACGCTGGTCTACGGCGCCAACATGGACGACCTCGGCGACCATCGCCCGGGGATGAAGGCCGCGCAAGAGCGGGGCGTGAAGGCGCCGCTCATCGAAGCGGAGCTGTGGAAGGCGGAGATCCGCGATCTCTCGCGCGAGCTCGGGCTGCCCACCTGGGACAAGCCGTCGTTCGCGTGTCTCTCGTCGCGCTTCCAGTACGGTGACCGGATCACCCCGGCGAAGCTGCGACAGATCGACGCGGCCGAGGAGTTCGTGCGCTCCCTGGGCTTCCGTCAGTTCCGCGTGCGCCACCACGAGCGACTGGCGCGGCTCGAGCTCCCCGCCGACGAGATGCCGCGGCTCTGGGAAGACGGACGGCGCGAGGCCATCGTGAAGCGCCTGCGCGAGCTCGGCTACGTCTACGTCGCGGTGGACCTGGCCGGGTTCCAGTCGGGAAGCGGCAATCTTCTCCTGAAGCTCCCGCCGAAGGCGAGCGGTGGATAGGGAAGCGCTCCGAAAGCTCCTCGAGGACCTTCGGGCCGGTCGCACCGACGTCGACGCCGCGGCGGCCAGGCTCCGCGGGCTGCCCTACGAGAACCTCCACTTCGCCAAGGTGGATCATCACCGCGCACTGCGCGGCGGCGCTCCCGAGGCGGTGTTCTGCCCGGGCAAGACGCCGGCGCAGATCGTCGCGATCCTCACGCGGCTGGCCGAGGGGCACGCCAACGTCCTCGCGACGCGTGCCGAGCAGGTCGTCGCCGACGTGGTCGCCGCGGCCAGGCTGCCGCACGTCTACCACGCTCAGGCGCGACTCGTGATCGTGCGGCCCGAGCCGGGCGAGGGGATCGGGCTCGTCGTGGTCGCGTCCGCCGGCACGGCCGACCATCCCGTCGCCGAAGAGGCGGCGCTCGTCGCCGAGGCCCTCGGCAATCGCGTCGAGCGCGTCTTCGACTGCGGCGTGGCCGGCCTGCACCGCCTGCTGCACCACTACGACCTGCTCGCTCAGGCCAACGTCATCGTCGCGGTCGCCGGCATGGAGGGCGCGCTGCCCAGCGTGATCGGCGGGCTCGTCGACCGGCCAGTCATCGCGGTGCCGACGAGCGTCGGCTACGGCGCCTCGTTCGGCGGAGTCGCGGCCCTGCTCGCGATGCTGAACTCGTGCGCGCCCGGCGTCTCGGTGGTCAACATCGACAACGGCTACGGCGCTGCGCATCAGGCTAGCCAGATCAACCACCTCGTCGAAAAAATCCGATGACGTCGCGCCGGCCGGGGCCAGTCGCGGGGGGAGAGGGCGTGGGACCACGCGGCACGCGTCCGCAGACCCTTCGTGGCTGGGCTCCATCCGGGCGCGGCTCTCCCGTCGCGCCGTTGGCGGGAACGGGTCCCACGCCCTCTCCCCCCGCGACTGGCCCCGGCCGGCGCGGCAATCGGTTGTTTCGATCAGGCCTGCGATGCCGGGTCGCCTGCTGCGCTTTTCCGCGTACGCATGGGGCCGGATGAAGATCGCGTACTTCGACTGCCCGAGTGGGGCGGCGGGGGACATGATCATGGCGTCGCTCGTCGATGCCGGTGTCGACGTGGCGGCGCTGCGCGCCGAGCTCGCCAGGCTCCCGCTCCAGGGATGGGAGCTGACGGCGCGCGAGGTCCGCAAAGGCGCCTTCAGGGCCACCAAGGTCGACGTCGTGGTGAACCGCGAGGCTCACCGCCATCACCGGTCGCTCCGCGACATCCTCGAGATCCTCGACACGAGCGCGCTCGCGCCCAGCGTGAAGGAGCGCGCCTCCCGCATCTTCACGCGCCTGGCCGACGCCGAGGCGCGCGTGCACGGCGTGGCCCGCGAGACCGTGCACTTCCACGACGTCGGCGCCGTCGACGCGATCATCGACGTCACCGGCGGGGTGATCGCCCTGGATCTGGCGGGCGCCCAGGCGGTTCACGTCTCGGCGCTGCCGATCGGCGGCGGGCTGGTCGGCGGGCCGCACGGCAAGATCCCGGTTCCGGGGCCCGGCACTGCCGAGCTGCTGCGCGGGTTTCCCGTCGTGGACACCGGTGTCCGGGCCGAGCTCGTCACGCCGACGGGTGCCGCGATCCTCACGACGCTCGCGGTGTCGGCCGGGCGGATGCCGTCGCTGACGGTCGACGCGATCGGCTACGGCGCCGGCACGATGGATCTGCCGGACACGCCGAACATCCTGCGCTGCTTTCTCGGCGAGACGTCGCCGGTCGCCGGGTCGGAGGAGACCGTGCTGCAGGTCGAGACGACGATCGACGATATGTCGCCCCAGCTCTACGAGACGCTGATCGAGCGGCTCTTCGACGCCGGCGCCCTGGACGTGTTCCTCCAGCCCGTGATCATGAAGCGTGGCCGGCCGGGGATCGTCGTCACCGCGCTCTGCGTGCCGGAGCGCCACGGCGACCTCTCCCGCGTCCTCTTCGAGGAGACGAGCACGATCGGCGTCCGCTGGTCCGCCAGGGAGCGGGCGCGCCTGGCTCGGGAGATCGTCGTGCTGACGACGGCCTACGGCGCGATCCCCTTCAAGGTCTCGCGCCTGGGCGGGCGCATCGTGACCGTCACGCCGGAGTTCGCCGACGTCGCCCGGATCGCCCGCGAGAAGTCGCTGCCGGTCCGCGAGGTCCTGGACCAGGCGCGCGCGGACGGCCGGCGCCTGCTTCACGATTGACAGTCCGCCAGCGAAGTCTTACCCTCTGACGCGCCAGATCGGGAGCGATCTAGGGCCCGCTCTCAAACCGCCGAATCCCGGAGGACGAGTCGTGAAACTGCCAGTCAAGATGACGATCAACGGCCAGAGCTACAGCCACGAAGTGGAGCCCCGGCTGCTCCTGGTGCACTACATCCGCGAGACCGTGGGCCTCACCGGGACGCACGTCGGCTGCGACACCAGCCAGTGCGGCGCCTGCACGATTCTGATGGACGGTCAGGCCGTCAAATCCTGCACCTTCTTCGCGGTCCAGACGGACGGCGCCAACATCATGACGATCGAGGGACTGGCGAAGGACGGCGAGCTGCACCCGATCCAGCAAGGGTTCTGGGAGAAGCACGGGCTCCAGTGCGGGTTCTGCACGCCGGGCATGATCATGTCCGTCTACCAGATGCTCGAGCGCTACCCCAAGCCGTCCGAGGAGCTGATCCGCCACCAGCTCGAGGGCAACCTGTGCCGGTGCACGGGTTACCACAACATCGTGAAGGCGATCGAGTGGGCGGCCGAGCACATGCCCGCGAAGAAGTGAGGTAGACCTCATGGCGACCGTCGCGGCGGACCGTTTGTTCGGGAAGTCGATCAAGCGACGCGAGGACCCGCGATTCATCACCGGGCGCGGCCAGTACGTCGACGACTTGAAGCTCCTGGGCATGACGTACGCCGCCTTCGTCCGGAGCCCGCACGCCCACGCGCGCATCCGGAAGATCGACATCTCGGCGGCGACCCGGCATCCCGGTGTCGTGGCGGTGTTCACCGGCAAGGACATGACGGGCGTCAACTCGCTCCCCTGCGGCTGGGACCTTCGGAAGGAGAAGAAGGTTCCGGGCGTCATGCAGGATCTGGCGATCGTGCCGCACATGCCGCTCACGTCGGACGCGGCCCGTCACGTCGGCGACCCGGTGGCGGTGGTCATTGCTGATAGCCACGAGGCGGCGGTCGACGCCGCCGAGAAGGTGCAGGTCGACTGGGAGCCGCTGCCGGCAGTGACCATCACTGACAAGGCGGCCGCGCCAGGCGCGCCGAAGCTCCACGACGGCGCGCCGGGCAACGTGGCGTTCAAGTGGGAGATCGGCGACCGCGCCGCCACCGACGCCGCGTTCAAGGGCGCCGCGGTGACCGTGAAGAAGCGCATCGTCAACCAGCGCCTGGTCGCCAACGCCATGGAGCCCCGCGCGTGCGTGGCCCGCTACGAGGACGCGACCGGGGATCTGACCCTCTGGGTGACCTCGCAGAATCCCCACGTGCACCGTCTCCTCATGTGCGCCTTCGTGCTCGGAATCCCGGAGCACAAGGTGCGAGTCATCGCGCCCGACGTCGGCGGCGGATTCGGCTCGAAGATCTTCCTCTACAACGAAGAGGTCGTCTGCTCGTGGATCTCGCGCCGGCTCAAGCGGCCGGTGCGCTGGACCGCGAGCCGCCGCGAGGCATACCTGACGGACGCCCACGGCCGCGACCACGTCACCGACGCGGAGATCGCGCTCACGCGTGACGGCAAGATCCTGGGCCTGCGCGTGAAGACCACCGCCAACCTCGGCGCCTACCTCTCGACCTTCGCGCCGGCGGTCCCGACGTTCCTCTACGGCACGCTGCTGAACGGCGTCTACGCGATCCCCGCCATCCATTGCGAGGTGACCGGGGTCTTCTCGAACACGACCGCGGTGGACGCCTATCGAGGCGCGGGGCGACCGGAAGCGTGCTACGTCCTGGAGCGCATCGTGGAGGCCGGGGCACGGGCGGCCGGGATGGACGTGGCCGATCTGCGCAAGAAGAACTTCATCCCGAAGTTCTCCGGCGCCTTTCAGACGCAGGTCGCCGTCGTCTACGACAGCGGCGACTACGGCGCGGCCTGGGACCGGATGCTCCAGATGCTCGACTATCGGAAGTTCCGCGCCGAGCAGGAGGCCGCTCGCAAGCAGGGGAGGCTCCTGGGCATCGGCTTCTCGGCGTACATCGAAGCCTGCTCGATCGCGCCGTCCAAGCTCGTCGGCGCCCTCGGCGCCGGCGCCGGGCTGTACGAGTCGGGGAAGGTGCGCGTGCACCCCACCGGCATGGTCACCGTGTTCACCGGCTCGCACTCGCACGGGCAGGGTCACGAGACGACATTTGCCCAGATCGTCGCCGACAAGCTCGGTATCCCGATCGAGCAGGTCGACATCGTCCACGGCGACACCGGGTCGGTGGCGTTCGGCATGGGCACGTACGGCAGCCGGTCGGCCTCCGTCGGCGGTACGGCGATCTTGATGTCGCTCAACAAGGTCATCGAGAAGGGCAAGAAGATCGCGGCGCACCTGCTCGAGGCGTCGCCGGGTGACATCGACTTTTCGGGCGGCGAGTTCCGGGTCAAGGGCGCGCCCGGCAAGTCCGTGCCGTTCGGCGCCGTGTCCCTCACCGCGTACGTGCCGCACAACTATCCGGAGGGACTCGAGCCCGGGCTCGAGGAGACGTCCTTCTACGATCCGTCGAACTTCTGCTTCCCCTTCGGCGCCCACGCGTGCGTCGTCGAGGTGGACCGCGACACCGGCAACATCAAGATCCTCCGCTACCTGGCGGTGGACGACGTCGGCAACGTGATCAACCCGATGATCGTGGACGGCATGGTGCACGGCGGCATCGCCCAGGGCGTCGGCCAGGCCCTGTGGGAGGGCGCTGTCTACGACGGCCAGTCCGGGCAGCTCGTGACCGGCAGCCTGATGGACTACGCGCTGCCCAAGGCGGACATGCTGCCGATGTACGAGACCGACCGCACCGTCACCCCGACGCCGGTCAACCCGATGGGCATCAAGGGGGCGGGGGAGACCGGGACGATCGCGGCCACGCCGGCGGTCGTGAACGCCGTGGTGGACGCGCTCGCGCCGCTCGGCGTGGATCACATCGAGGCCATGCCGCTGACGGCCGAGCGCGTGTGGAAGATCATTCAGGGCGCCAAGAGCGCTCGTTAGGAGAGGGGATATGTATCCAGCCGCGTTCGAGTACCACGCGCCGGGCAGCGTGAAGGAAGCGCTGGGGCTTCTCGGCAAGCACAAGGACGACGCGAAGCTCCTGGCCGGTGGCCACAGCCTGATCCCGATGATGAAGCTGAGGCTCGCGCAGCCGAAGCACCTGATCGACCTCCGCAAGGTCCCCGGGCTCTCGGGCATCAAGCAGGACGGCAACGTGCTGTCGATCGGCGCGATGACGACCCACTGGCAGGTCGAGTCCTCCGCGCTGGTGAAGTCGAAGCTCGCGGTCATGTCGGAGGTCGCCGGCTTGATCGGTGACCCGGCGGTGCGCAACCGCGGGACGGTCGGCGGCTCGATCGCTCATGCGGACCCGGCCGCCGACTGGCCGGCGGCGATGATCGCGCTCGGCGCCGAGATGGTCTGCGAGGGCGCGAAGGGCCGGCGCACGGTGAAGGTCGACGACTGGTTCAAGGGCCTGATGTCGACCGCGGTCGGCGAGGACGAGATCCTCGTCGAGATCCGCGTGCCCGTCCTGCCCGCGAGCAGCGGCGCCGCCTATCTGAAGTTCCCGCACCCCGCGTCGCGCTTCGCGGTGGTCGGCGTCGCCGCGGCGGTCACGCTCGACGGCAAGGGGATGTGTGCGAAGGCGTCGGTTGGCGTCACCGGCGCTGGCACCAAGGCCGTTCGCGCCAAGGGCGTCGAGGCGGGTTGCGCCGGCAAGAAGCTGGACGCAGCGGCGATCGAGGCGGCTGCGTCGAAGGCCGCTGAGGGTGTCGACGTGCAGGCTGACCTTCAGGGGTCTGTCGAGTACAAGTCGCATCTCTGCCGCGTGTTCGCGAAGCGGGCTCTGACGGAAGCGGTCAAGCGCGCTGGCGGATAGCCGGTGGGGGCTGGGGAGCGACGCTGACTACACGGGTCGCGGAACCCTCCCCAGCTCCCCACCGAATACCCGCCAGCGCACGCGTCACGCTCAGAACTCGCTCAGTTCGCACACGCCCCCATTGAGCCTTCTCCTCTCCGTTTTCAGGGGACGCCAGGCCGCGCTGACCTTTGGGCGGCGCCTCGCCGGTCGCACGCGCGCGCGCGTCGTCTCGTTCCGCGGGTGCTCGCACTGGTGGCAATCGCCGCGAGCCGGTGAGGTGACGGCCGAGCTCGAAGCGCACTGGGCCCTGAGCGTGGTGCGCGGGTGATCGCGGCGGTCGTGCTCGCGGCCGGGCTCGCCCGTCGCATGGGACGGCAGAAGCTCCTGCTGCAGCTGCAGGGCAAGCCGGTCGTGCGCTGGGCGGTCGAGCGGCTGAGCACCCACGTCGAGGACGTCGTGGTCGTCACCGGTGCGGACGACTCGGCCCTGCGCGAGGCGCTGGCCGACTTGACCGTCCGCTTCGTCGTGAACCCGCGACCTCAAGACGGCCAGGGGAGCTCGATCGCCGTCGGCGTCACCGGGCTCAAGCCGTGGACGCGCGCCGCGATGATCGCCCTCGGCGATCAACCGCGCGTGCCCGACGCGGTCCCGCGCGCGCTCATCGACGCCTTCGACCGCTCGGGGAAGGCGGTCGTCGCGCCCGTCTATCGCGGCGTGCAGGGCACGCCGGTGCTGTTTGCGGCCGACGTGTTCGCCGAGCTGCGCGCGCTCACCGGCGACGCGGGCGCGCGCGCGGTGGTCACGGCGCGGCCGGAGCGCGTCGAGGCGGTCGCGTTCGATTTTGCGATGCCGCCCGACGTGGACACGCCGGAAGATTACGCGAAGCATCATGTACAATAAGCAGCCATGCGTGACGAGATCCGGAAAATTCAAGAGATGATGGAAGCGGCAGAATACGTCACGGACGCGCCGGTCGCGACGTCCGTCCACCTCGCGATGCGGCTCCGCAAGCCGCTTCTCATCGAAGGGCCCGCCGGTGTCGGGAAGACCGAAGTCGCGAAGGTGATGTCGCGCATGCTGGGGACGAACTTGATCCGGCTCCAGTGCTACGAGGGCCTCGACGCCTCCACGGCGCTCTACGAGTGGAATTACCAGAAGCAGCTCTTGCACATCAAGCTCGAGGAGGCGGGGCACAACAACCGCGCGATGGCCGACAAGGAGCACGAGATCTTCTCGGAGTCTTTCCTGCTCCGGCGTCCGCTGCTCCAGGCGATTACGCAGACGTCGCAGGCGCCGGTGTTGCTCGTGGACGAAGTCGACAGAAGTGATGAAGAGCTGGAGGCGTTCATGCTCGAGGTGTTCTCCGACTGGCAGGTGACGATCCCGGAGATCGGCACGATCAGGGCGACGCACCCGCCGCACGTCGTCCTCACCTCGAACCGCACCCGCGAGCTCTCCGACGCGCTCCGGCGCCGGTGCCTCTACCTCTGGATCGACTATCCCGCGCCGGACAAGGAGACCCGGATCATCGCGCGCAAGGTGCCGGGCATCAACGGCCGGCTCACGCGCGAGATCGCGAAGTTCATGGAGACGCTGCGGCAAGTCCGGCTCGCGAAGGTGCCGGGCGTCGCCGAGACTCTCGACTGGGCCCAGGCGCTGGCGTCGCTGCACGCCGACCACATCGACGAGGCGCTCGTCGCCGAGACGCTGGGCTGCGTCCTCAAGGACGTCGACGACATGAAGCGCTTCCGCGCCGAGGTCGCCAAGTCGGGCCTCGCGCCGTTCCTGTCCGCCCCGAGCTAGACGGTGCCGCGCGACCTGTCGACCGCGGTGGCGCGGTTCGCGACGCTGCTGCGGCGGTCCGGTCTCCCGGTGACGCTGGTCGAGGTCACCGACGCGGTGCGCGCCCTCGATCACCTGGACATCGCCGACCGGCACGAGCTCTATCTCGGCCTGCGCGCCGTCTTCGCCACGCGTCCCGAAGAGTTCCCCGTCTTCGACCGCTGCTTCGAGGCGTTCTGGCGCGCGGCCAGGGAAGCGGCCGACGATTCGGGATCGATCCCGATGCCGTCCCTGGACGATCAGGACGGCGCGAGCCTCGCCGGCGGCCAGAAGCGAGAGGCGCTCGCGCTCGACTCGTGGGGCGACGGCGAGGAGGAGAGCGAATCGGGTGACCCGCTGAGCGTTCCGCTGGCCTCCGAGAGCGAGACGCTGATCGCCCAGGACTTCTCGACCTTCAGCGCCGACCAGCTCGACGAGCTCCTGAAGCTCACCATCAAGATCGCGCGCCGCCTCGCTCACCGGATCAGCCGACGGCGGAAGCCGGTCCGGCGGCGCGGGCGCGTCGACCTCCGGCGCACGCTTCGCGCCAACCTCACCAAGGGCGATCTGATCGACCTGCGTTTTCGCCAGCGCAAGCGCAAGAAGATCCGCCTCGTGCTGCTGTGCGACGTCTCGGGCTCGATGGATCTCTACAGCCGCTTCCTGCTCCAGTTCCTGTTTGCCCTGCAGAGCGTCTTCGGCCGGGTCGAGACCTTCACCTTCTCGACGCGGCTCACGCGCATCACCGAGTATCTGCGCGGACGCTCCTACCGCCAGGTATTGCGGCGGCTGACCGACGTGCGGGACTGGTCGGGCGGAACTCGCATCGGCGAGTCGCTCGCCCAGCTCAATCGCGAGTGGCCGCACCTGGTGGATCGGCGCACGATCGTGATCGTGCTCTCCGACGGGTGGGACACCGGCGAGCCCGACCTGCTCGCGACCGAGCTGCTCCGGATCAAGCGGCGCGCCGCGCGCGTCATCTGGCTGAACCCGCTGCTCGGGAATCCCTCCTACGAGCCGCTCACGCGCGGCATGGCCGCCGCGCTGCCGTTGATCGACCACTTCGCGCCTGGCCACAATCTCGCCGCGCTCCGGGATCTCGCCGGGAAACTGTCGCTCTAGCGAGACGAGTGCGTCCAGCAGCCGGTCGGCGTATCATGAGGGACCATGGCTGAACTCTTCGATCACATTGACGAATTGCGACGCTCCCCGGGCAAGGTCGCGGTCGCCACGCTGGTCAACACGCGAGGCACCACGCCGCGCAAGGAAGGCGCCAAGATGCTCGTCGGCGAAGGCGGATCCGTGCTTGGCTCCGTCACGATCGGCGGATGCGTGGACGCGCAGGTCATCGAGCAGTCCGAGGACGTGCTGACCACCATGCGGCCCCGCTTGCTCGAGCTGAACCTCGGCGACGAGGAAGCGTGGGAGATCGGGCTCACCTGCGGCGGCACCATCGAGGTGTTCGTCGAGCCACTGGAGGGCGAGTTCCTGGAGCGCGTGCGCGCCCACACCGGGCGTGGCGGACGGGCCGCGATCGTGACACGGCTCGACGGCCCGATCGGTGCGAAGCTCCTGGTGCTCGACGACCGCGCCGTCGTCGGCACGCTCGGCGACCGGGCGCTCGACGAGAGCTTCACCCGCGAGGCCCAGGCGGCGATCGCCGCCGGCTCGTCGCGCACGCTCCTGCTCGACAACGTCCGCGCGTTCGTCGAGGTCTTCGCGCCGCCGGCCCTGCTGCTGATCGTGGGCGCCAACCACGTCGCGATGCCGCTCACCGCGCTGGCGAAGGTGCTCGGCTATCGCACCGTCGTGCTCGACGGGCGTCCGCGCTTCGCCACGAAAGAGCGGTTCCCGGACGTCGACGAGGTGAAGATCGGTATCCCGTCGGAGCTCGTCGGCGACTATCCGCTCGCCCCGTCCACAGCGCTCGTGCTGACGGCCCACGACTACAAGTACGACATCCCCGTGCTCCACAAGGCGCTCGCCACCGAGGTGGGCTACATCGGGATGCTCGGATCGGCGCGCCGCGGCGCGGCCATCCTGAAGCTCCTCGCCGAAGAAGGGGAGAGCGAAGCGTCGCTCACGCGCATTCGCGTGCCGATCGGCCTCGACATCGGCGCGCGCTCGGCGCCCGAGATCGCGCTGGCGGTCATGGCCGAGATCCAGGCGGCCCGCAACGGCGGCAACTGCCTGCCCATGAGTGCGCGGAAACGGAGCCACGACGCTTCTGTCTCGGGCCACCCGCGGTCCGAGCCGGGCACACCGGCTCCGATACAATGAAAGCGATCGCTCAGCGACGCGACGCGGCGAGCGTCGAGACGCTCGTGGGGCGCGTCCTCTGCCACGACGTCCGGGACGGAGCCGGGAAAATCGCCGTCGAGAAGGGCGCCCGCCTCACGACGGCGACTGCCGAAGTCCTGCTCGCGACGCCGTGGGAGGAGATTCACCTGCTCGTCGTCGAGCCCGGCGACCTGCACGAGGAGGAGGCCGGCAAGCGACTGGCGGCGGCCGTCGTGGGCGACGGCGTCGAGGTGAAGGCCTACACGGGCGGGCAGTGGACGCTCACCGCGACCCGCCGCGGCCTGCTCGACGTCAGGCGTGAGGCGCTGACCGACGCGAACGCGCAGGAAGGGATCTCGATCTTCAGCCTCTTCGCGGGTCAGCCAGTCGAGCCGGGAGAAACCGTCGCCAAGTGCAAGGTGACGCCGCTCGTGATCGCCGCCGACACGCTCCGCGCCGTCGAGAAGGTCGCGCGTGACGCGCGGGGGCTGGTGGCCGTGCGCGGGTTCAAGCCGACGACGATCGGCGCCGTCGCCCAGGAGCGGCTCGAGCCGAAGCAACGCGCGAGGTTCGAGACGGCACTGAAGCACAAGATCGAGTGGTTCGGTGGGCGCCTGCTTCCCATTCGATACTCGGGCGGCGCGGCGCGAGTCGTGGCCGAGGAGCTCACCGCGCTCCGGGCGGAGGGCGCCGAGCTGTTGATCGTCGCGGGCGCGAGCGCGCTCGACCCGCTCGATCCGGTCTTCGGTGGCCTCACGCTGCTGGGTGCGCGGATGGAGCGCCACGGCGCCCCAGCGCATCCGGGGAGCTTGCTGTGGTTGGCGACGTGGGACGGGCGCGCCGTTCTCGGGATGCCGACCTGCGGCATGTTCTCGCAGGCGACGACGTTCGACCTGGTGCTGCCGCAGATCCTCGCCGGCCAGCGCGTGGACAATCGGGCGCTGGCCGAGCTGGGCCAGGGCGGCCTCCTGTCGCGCGACATGGCGTATCGCTTCCCGCCGTACCGCACGAACGCGGCGAGGGGAGAGCTCGAGTGAGCCAGGCGTCGTCGGCCCCCAACCGCCTCTACAGCGACGTCATCCGCGAGCGATGGCGCCGTCCGCGGCATCGGGGTGACCTTCCCGGAGCCAACGCCGTGGCCGAGGACGTGAACCCGCTCTGTGGCGATCGAGTGCGGCTGATGCTGACCGTCGAGCCGCAAGGCCGGATCGCCGCCGCGCGCTTCGTCGGCGACTCGTGCGCGATCTGCACCGCCTCCGCCGACGTCCTCGCCGAGCTGGTCTCCGGCCGGTCCCGCAGCGACGCGGCGGCCGTGGAGGTCGGCGACGTGCTCGCGGTCTTGCAGGCGGAGATCCGCCCCACGCGGATGCGTTGCGTGACCCTCCCACTCACGGTGCTGGCCAAGGCACTGAACGGAGGTCGGGGCGCGTGAAACTGGACGAGCAGACCCGAGGCGACTTCCCGATTCTCCAGCGGATCGTCAGCGGCCACCCGCTCGTCTACTTCGACTCCGGCGCCTCGAGCCAGAAGCCGCGCGCGGTGATCGAGGCGATGAGCGAGTACTACGAGCGCAGCCACGCCAACGTGCACCGCTCGATCCACACCCTGGGTGAAGAGGCGACCGAGCTCTACGAGCTGGCCCGTGACGCCGTCCAGCGGTTCATCGGCGCGACGAGCCGGGAAGAGGTCGTCTTCACTCGCGGCACCACCGATGGCCTCGGGCTCATCGCCGAGACCATCGGACGGACCTTGAAGAGAGGCGACGAGATCGTCGTCACCGAGCTCGAGCACCATTCGAACCTGATCCCGTGGCAGCTGGTCGCCCGCGATCGCGGCGCCGTCATCAAGGCGGCGCCGATTCTCGCCGACGGCACGCTCGACCTGGCCGCCCTCGATCGTTTGCTCACGGCGCGGACGCGCGTGGTCGCGTTCACCCACGTGTCCAACGTTCTGGGGACGGTCACCCCAGTCGTGGACATCGTCCGGCGGGCGCGGTCGGTCAACGCGATCACGGTCGTCGACGGGGCTCAGGCGGCTCCGCACATGCGGGTCGATATGTCCGCGCTGGGATGTGACTTCTACGTGTTCTCGGCGCACAAGATGCTGGGCCCGACCGGCATCGGCGTCATGTACGGCCGGCGGCCTGTTCTCGACAGCTTCGAGCCAGGTCGCGGCGGCAGCGAGATGATCAAGGAAGTGTGGATCGACCGCGCCCAGTGGAACGACCTGCCCTGGCGGTTCGAGCCGGGGACCCCGCCCATCGCCGAGGCGGTTGGACTGACGGCCGCGATCGGATACCTCGAGAAGCTCGGGATGGACCGCGTGGCCGCGCACGAGCGCGCGCTCACCCGCCGGACCATCGAGGGGCTGGCCGCCATTCCGGGCGTGACGGTTTACGGCCCGCCCCTGGCGGTGGATCGCGGCGCGGTGGTCGCCTTCGCGGTCGACGGGCTCCACCCCCACGACGTGGCGGCGCTGCTCGACGCCGAAGGCATCGCCGTCAGGGCCGGGCACCATTGCGCGATGCCGCTCATGCGTCGCCTGGGCGTCGTTGGCACCTCGCGCGCGACGTTCTCGGTCTTCAATTCACCTGAGGAAGTCTCACAGCTCCTGACCGCGGTCGCCGGGCTGCGCGCGTCGCTCTAGGGAGGACTTCCGTTTGAGCACGTCGGGCCCCCGGGACGCGTTCGTCTCTCCGCGATTCGGCCAGATCGCGACGTTCATGCTGCTGCCGGCGGTACCCTCGGCCCGTGACCTCGACATCGCCTTGCTCGGCATCCCGTACGACGGAGGGACCTCGTATCGGACTGGAGCCCGCTTCGGGCCGAGAGCCGTGCGCGAGCAGTCGTCGCTGATCCGTCCCTGGAATCCCGTCCTCAAGGTCCATCCCTTCGAGCGGATGCGCGTGGCCGATTGCGGTGACGTGGACGTGGTGCCGATCTCGATCGAGCGCACGTACGAGGCGATCGAGCGGCGCCTGGGCCAGGTGATCGCGGAGGGCGCGATGCCCGTCTGCGTGGGCGGCGATCACTCGATCTCCCTGGCCATCTTGCGGGCGCTCGCTCGTCGTCACGGGCGCCTCGGCCTCGTGCACTTCGACGCGCATCCGGACACCTGGGACGAGTACTTCGGCTCGAAGTACTTCCACGGAACGCCGTTCCGCCGCGCGATCGAAGAGGGCCTCGTCGATCCGCGCCGGATGATCCAGGTCGGGATCCGCGGGCCGCTCTACGGCGACGAGGATTTTGCGTTCCACCAGCAGCATGGGATCGAGTTCCACCGCATCGAGTCCGTGAAAGAGCAGGGGACCGCCTGGGTGGCCGAGCGGTTCTCGCGCCTGCGTACCGGCGGGCCGGTCTACTGCTCGTTCGACATCGACGCGGTCGATCCCGCGTATGCGCCGGGAACCGGCACCCCCGAGGTCGGCGGGCTCACCTCGTACGAGGCGCTCGTGCTGGTGCGCGCGCTGGCCGGCATGCCGCTGGTGGGGGCAGAC
>Ga0209376_1000384_pt1 | contig 49492 bp, 33 predicted proteins | sample GraSoiAngelo_134_FD_185891 | JGI IMG/M metagenome (GOLD analysis project Ga0209376, IMG submission 185891) | Grasslands soil microbial communities from the Angelo Coastal Reserve, California, USA - 14_0929_05_30cm (SPAdes) (version 2) | ecosystem: Environmental > Terrestrial > Soil > Grasslands ...
CCCGGAGATTGCTGCTGGCATGATTACAAACCAGATCGTCTGGAGCTTGTTACAGCCAAGCGCGTAGGCATTTTCCTTGAAATCTACGGGAACGGCCTGCATCGCATCATCCGAGATGGAGATGATCAGGGGAACAGCGACGAAGGAGACGACGAATCCCGCAGTTAGTCCGGACAGACCGCCGGCACCCCAGCCGAAGTAGTCGTTGACGCGGGGGACCACCAGCGCAAGGCCGACGAAAGCGAAAATGATCGTTGGTACGCCGGCGAGAAGCTCCGCGGCGGATTTGATAAGCAGCCTTACTCTGGGGTGCGCGACCTCCGATATGAAGACCGCGGTCATCAGGCCCAGCGGTATCGCAAAAACGAGCGTCATGAGCGTCACCCAAAAGGTAGCGATGAGCGGAGGCATGACGCCGAAACGGAACTGGCTTGGGTCCGTCGTGTTATCGGTTATCGCATTGCCGTATGTAAAGAACCTCCCTATCGGATAATCGAGTTCGAGGAACAGCCGCGCACCCTGGCGCGCCAGGAGGGCAAGGATGCCAACCAGCAGCACAACCGTGAGCAGCCCGGTGCCGCGGATGAACCATTCCGCGCCGAGTTCGAGGACTGCGCCGCGTCGGCGCGTCATGACCGAACGCCCCAACATGCCTATTGATGGTATTGCTTCCGATGAGGTCGCCAATGCTTTCCTTGCTCTTTCTCGATGCGCCGAAGGAGCCCACGCCCATGGCCTGAGCTCCTTAGGCCGAAATCCTTGGTCGCTCGCTTGCCCTACTTTATGCCGACGAAGCCGATTTCCTCGCCTAGCTTTTGTCCTTCATCGCTAAGGGCATAAGCTACAAAAGCCTTCAGCGCCGCATTCGTGCTCTTAGCGGGATCGCCGTTCGTGTAATAGAAGAGACCGCGCGAGATCGGGTAGGTCTTGTCCTTAACAGTCGCTTCGCTGGGAACAACGCCCTTGGAAGATGCATCCAGGCTAACCGGAACGACTTTGACCTTACCCTGCGGAATGTCCGCAAGGTTTCCGAGGCCAGCGTAAAAGATCCCAGAAGGGTCGCCGGAAACAGCAGTTAGACCTGCCGGGGCGTTCGCCTGCTTGTTGATGTCCGAACTGTACTTGACCTCTTTGCCCAAAACCTTCTGAATCACGTCTTCTTCCATGTACGCGAAGGAGCCAGACTCCTCATTTCGAGTGTAGATCGTGATGGCTCCACCAGAGCCGCCGACTTCGCTCCAGTCCGTGATCTGTCCAGCGAATATCTTGGCGACCTGCTCCAACGTCAATTGAGCGACTTTGTTGTCGGGGTGTACAGCCATTGCGAGAGCATCGTCGAGAATGTGCGTCTCGAACGGGTCTAGGCCACCGGCGGTCGCCTGGCTCTTTTCGTCGTCTTTCATTTTGCGGCTGGACTGGGCGATGTCCACCTGCTTGTTAATGAAGTCGGTGATCCCGGCGCCCGACCCCTTGCCGCTCGGTGGGTTGATCTTTACGTTCGGGTACACCTTCGCGAACTCGTCGATCAGCGCGATCGAAAACGGCTGAACCGTGCTCGACCCTTCAAGACTGATGGTACCGGTAACGTTTGGAATCTGCGTCGCGGCCGCTGTGCCAGATCCGGTGCTGCCGGTGTCCTTTTCGTCGTCGCCGCAGGCCGCTACTGCTATGGCCAGCAGGGCGACAACGCCTAGGCTAATGAGCACCGGGAATGGGCCGCGGACAATACTCGCCGAAGTTCTCCGGCGGAGTAGCTTCATGTGAATTGCCTCCTTTTACTTTATGTGTCCTATTTCAAGATAACGACAAGCTGGTTAACGGTCTGTTAACAGGGTTTAACGAGTCGTAAAACCTAAGGCGGAGATCAGGCGAGACCAGGCAGCCGCACAAGCCCTGTCTCGCCTAGCGGTGGGGTGAGATTCGATTGTCTTCGACGGCGTCGTTGAGAAGCCGAAGCGCGGTGTTTTCAGAGCGCCAGAACGCAAGGAAAGGAGACAAGCCTGAACCGGCAACCCCACGTTCTGGGGCTCTGAAACCACTCGCCCGGCCGGAGACCCTCAGGTTGAGCGGCGGCATGCGCCTAAACGAGCGAAGATGCGTGGCGATGTCGACGGTCAGGTCGCGTGGGCTGGCCCGCCGGCCCGGCGCGCTTGGCGCAATTCAGCTCTCGCGCTATCGCCCTTTGCCCCTCGACCCAGTCCCGATGGACGATCTTGAGGACCTCAATTGCCCTGTGGCGGGCTTCCGGATCGCTACGGTCTGCCAGCGCTAGGCTATACATCGCCTGGCGACACGCGCGGACAAGGTACAAGCAGACCAAACACTGGGCATCGAGGTCCGCTCGGCCCTCCGTCAAGGTAAGGCAAGGGGTCATCGTCTCGTCCTCCATTTCAGACATTGTCGTAGAAAAGAAACGTGCCGAGCTGTACCACCGACTCCTAATCCATCTGGTGTGGAGAGGTCTCACCCATGGGGGTACCGGAGCTTTCGGGGAGAGCGAGTGGGTACCCTTCCGACGGTCGCTGAAGTGGTAAGCGTTCAATGCCGCGAGGTGGGAAGCGTGGGTTGAGGTCCTTCTGGTCGCCTTGCGCAATGATTACTACCCGAGCAAATGGTAAAGGCCCGCGCTTTAACCGTGATTAACGCATGTAAACACGAGGTAAAAGTTGTGGACCCTGGCATCGCCTGCTCGACGAGCTGACGCGGTCCGCCGCGATCGATCTATTTCAATCGGGCGAACGTACCGGAATAGACAGGCTGAAGGTGGACCCCTTACCGGGCCGACTCTCGGCCCTGACGGTGCCACCATGAGCCTCTGCCGTGTGCTTGACAATGGCGAGGCCAAGACCCGTGCCGCCAGAGCGCCTAGCCGTGTCAGCCTTGTAAAACCGCTCGAACACCCGCGGAAGGTCAGCAGGATCTATTCCCTCGCCGGTGTCGCGCACCTCAATAGTCACAACACCGTCCTGCGCTCGGGCGGAAACCTCGATTGAACCTCCGTGCGGCGTGAATTTGACGGAGTTGTGAATGAGGTTGACCAGCGCGCGTTCGAGAAGATCACGGTCGCCCCTTACCGGCGGAGTCGACGCTCCAACGTTGACGCCGATCTTCAGTCCCCGTTTGCCGGCTTGCGGTTGCAGGCGGTCCACTGCGCTGCAGATTACATCGTCGATCGCCAGATCCTCGAAGGCGATCGCCAGCTCGCCCGATTCAATGCGTGATAGTTGCAGAAGTTCTTCTACCATTACAACCAGGCGGTCCAGTTCGGCGTCCGCTCGTGAGAGGAATTCTTGCGCCGTAGCGCCGTCTTCGATAGGGCCGGCGCGGAGCGTGTCGATCACTGACTTCAGGGCCGCGAGTGGGGTTCGCAGCTCGTGCGAAACATTGGCCACAAAATCGCGGCGGACTTGTTCCGCCCGTCTGACGTCGCTTACGTCATGGAGAACAATAAGTGACGTCCACTCGCGGCCGTCGATGATTGGGGTAATGATTGCTTGGAGGAAGCATCTGTTAGGGCGCTCCGTGACAAGAATTTGTGGCTGTCCGTCAACTCGACTCGAACGTAGGGCCTCGACTACCTCAGCGTCGGGCAGGGTCCATGCCAGCGGCTTGCCGATCATGTCTTGGTGCGCATGAGAAAGAAGATCATGAGCAGCGGCGTTAGCGAAAGCGATTGCGTCGTGCTCATCCAAAGCGATTACGGCGTCCGCGCTGCTGTTGAGCGCGGCCAGCATGCGAGTGTGGTCAGCGGAAGCGTCCGCGACGAGCTGGTCTAGGCTCTGGGCCATTTCATTGAACGCCTCCGCCAGATCGCCCATCTCACCGGATGGCCGTGGAGTAACGCGCTCGTTCAAATTCCCTCTCGCGATGCGCCGGGCGACCTCCGTGGTCCTGCTGATCGGTTTAAGGATCGAGCCGCTTAAGAGGACTGTCAGCGCAGTCGCTGCGACAAGTGCCCCTCCCAAGGCGACAAGGGGCGATCCCGCGGCGTACGCTGCCCATGTAACGATCGCCATCGCGACGAGGGCTGCGGCGATGCGGACGTGGATGCTGCTCAGCATCTCAGGCGTCGAAGCGGTAGCCGACGCCGCGGATCGTTATTAGCCTCGCCGGGCGCTCAGGTTCATCCTCGACTTTCTCGCGCAGCCAGCGTACATGAACATCAACAGTCCTTGTATCACCGGCGTAGTCGTAACCCCAGATCTGGTTAAGGAGCTGGTCGCGCGTCAGAGCTTTACCTCGATTACGGGCGAAGAAGGACAGCAACTCAAACTCTTTCGGCTTAAGCGATAGCGTGGCGCCATTTTTGGTAACCGTCCGTTTGCGCAGGTCGATCGTGATGTCGCCTAAAGTAAGCACTTCGGCGTCAGGCGCGGGAGCATGCTCGGATCGTCTGAGTAACGCTCGGACTCGCGCTACCAGCTCGCGCATGCTGAAGGGTTTAGTAACGTAATCGTCGGCGCCGATCTCCAGACCGGCGACCTTGTCCGTCTCGCCCCCGCGAGCGGTAAGGATAAGGATCGGGACGTGCATCTCCCGCCGAATGATGCGACACACCTCGAGGCCATTGAGGCCGGGCATCATCAGGTCCAGAAGGATAAGATCTGGCCGGCTTGCCCGTGCAGCTTCCAGCGCGCTCTCCCCATCAGCAGCCGTAATCACGGCATAACTCTCGCGTTCGAGGTTGTACTTGAGAGTGGCTACCAGCGTCGGCTCGTCGTCAGCGACGAGGATTGTCTTCACAGGAACTCGAGACTCTGCACCCGTAATCCATTATAAGCGTGAACAGCACGCGATTGTCACCAAGTCGGTCCCTGGAAGCGTGACTGATGAGCGGCAATAACTAATTGATCGGAAGATGTACCGTAAACGTCGCCCCTTGGCCGGGTGCATTGTCTGCTTGGATAGTCCCACCATGCGCCTGAGCGATCCACCGGCAAATCGAGAGGCCCAGGCCAACGCCACCGCCCTCTCGCGACCGCGCTTTGTCGACGCGGTAAAAGCGATCGAATATGCGGGGCAGATGTTCAGTGGGGATACCCGGCCCCTCGTCGGAGACGACTACCTTTGCCTGTCCGTCCGCCTTGCTCCACGAGACGTCAATCGAGCCGCCTGACGGCGTGTGCTTTACAGCATTGTCGAGCAGATTGAGGATCAGTTGGAGAAGCAGGTCCTGGTCGGCGGTCACCCGCGTCTCCCCACCATTCCGGAGTCGCATTGAGACACCCTTGTTGTCTGCCGCCGAACGCACCTGATCGGCGGCATCACTGACCAAAGCGCCCAAACTGATATCTTCTTTGGCGAGTGGCACCTGGTGCGCATCTGCGCGCGCTAGCGTGAGCAGGCTGCTTACCAGCCTTATCATGCGGTCCACCTCCGTGTTCACGTTGCGAAGAACTGATCGATATTCAGCTGGGTCACGGTCCCTTTGAAGCGCGACCTCCGTTTGGCCCTTGATAGCGGTGAGCGGGGTTCTGAGCTCGTGCGAGGCATCAGCGGTGAACTGCCGCTGGCGGCGAAAGGCATCATCGAGACGCGCGATCATCTCATCGAACGTGCGCGCTAGCCTGCCTACTTCATCGTCAGGAAGGCGCATGTCGAGCCTCCGACTGAGGTCCTCAGCGCTGATTCTACGAGCGGTGCGCGTTAACCCGTCGATCGGGGAAAGCGCCCGGCCGGCCAGAAAGACACCCCCACCACTCGCAATGACGAGGGCGAGCGGATAAGTTACGGCGATGATGATAAGCAGAGTACGGAGGGTTGAGTGTACGTCATCGGTTGAGAGCCCCACTTCGACTGCGCCAATCACCTGACCGTTCGCGTGGATCGGCGCAGTGAGGGCCCGCAGTTCGGGGCCTAGGTCCAGGTTGGTTCGCGTCCTGGAACCTGACAGGGCTGCGCTCACGGCCGCTGGGTCGTCGGGTGGCCGGAACTTCTCCCCCGAGTTGTCAAACACCAGATTGCCTGAGGAATCGAAAACTCTTACGAATTCTTCGCCCTCCACCGGATCTCCGGGAATAGTTAGCTCAGCGACATCAACGTGGTCTACGTCAACGACAAGCCCCGCAACAATCTCCGCTCTGCTTTCTAGTGAGTCGTTCAGGCTTGAGTTCAGGTTATGCCGGAGCGCCAGGTATAGCGCTGCGCAGAATATGGCTAGGGTTATGGCTAGTAGGAATACGAACCAGAGAGTTAGACGAACCCTGATCGAGCGAAGAAGCGCCATCTTTAGCCGGGTTTGCGGTCCGAGAGCCGGTATCCAGCGCCGCGGACCGTGTGGATCAACTTCGGATCAAACCCTTCGTCGATCTTCTTCCGCAAGTTCTTCACATGAACATCGATCACGTTTGTGACGTTATCAAAATCGTAGTTCCAAACGTGTTCGGCAATCACGGTCCGTGAGAGCACTTGGTTGGGATGTCGCATAAGGTGCTCTAAGAGTGCGAACTCCTTAGAGGTCAATTCAACAGGCACGCCGGCTCGAGTAACCTGGCGCGTCGCGGTGTCCATGACGAGATCGCCGACTTGTAGCTCCGTTCCAAGCAGCGCAGGCTCTCGCCGGCTGAGCGCGCGGATGCGAGCCAGTAGCTCAGCGAAGGCAAACGGTTTGACGAGATAGTCATCGGCGCCGCTATCCAGACCGCGCACGCGGTCCTCAACGGCATCTCGCGCTGTAAGCATAAGTATGGGTGTACGAAGCCCCTGGGCGCGAAATGTCCGGCAAACTTCGATGCCATCGACCGCCGGTAGCATTACATCGAGAACAATGATGTCGAAATTCGCGACGCTTGGCCATTCCAGCGCTTCTTCGCCATCCCGAGCGACATCCACACTGTAACCGTTCTCGTCTAAGCCTCGCGAAACAAAATCGGCAATCTGAGGCTCGTCTTCTACCAATAGTATTCTCATCGCGCGTGTGCAAAGCCTCTTTATTAAAGTCTACACGGCTGGAATGAAGGTCTCATGAATCAAGGGAGTAGTAGGCGCGGGCGCCTGACGAAGCTTGACACTTCGGGCAACGAGGGGTTTAGACGACCTGATGAGGCGTTCGGAGAATATGGCCGTGGCCCGGACATGAACTGGGCTAAGGCGAATGATGGACTGTTAAGCGGCCTCTAGGCCCCACCTCTCCTGCACCCATGCCTCCACGCGCGCGAAGAAAATGCGGTCCACCGCAAGTCCGATTGCGACAATCACGAACATGATGGCGAGCACGAGGCTCATGTTATTCAGATCTCGGCCAAGATTTAGCAGATGGCCGAGCCCCATCGTTACAAAGATCAGTTCAGCCGCCATCAAAGAACGCCACGCGAACGACCACCCTAGCTTTAGGCCCTGAGCCATGCTCGGCACCATGGCAGGCAGGAGCACGTACCGGACCGACTGATAGCGGCTCGCACCCATCGTCGCGGCGGCGCGACGGTATAACGGTGGGATCGCCTGCACCCCGGCGCGCGCGGAGATTGCGATAGCGCCGACGGATCCCATGAAAGTGACGAAGATGATCGCGTTCTGGTTCAGTCCGAACCACAGAATAGCGAGTGGAAGCCAGGTGATGCTCGGTAGGGACTGCAGCCCCAGCACCAGGCTGCCCAAAGTCTCGTCGACGTACTTATTGCTCCCGCACGCCATGCCGATAATCAGGCCGATGAGGATAGAAATGGCATAGCCGATCACTAGGCGTTGCATGCTCGCGCGCACCGCTTTTTGGATCAACCCATTGTCCACGTAGTCTATAAACGAGTGCCATACGTCGCTCGGAGAGGGAAGCAGGTAAGGAGACCAGACATGGAGGCTGTACAGCAACTGCCACAGCGCAAGTAGCGCAAGGTAGAAGACAGCGAGTCGGAGCGCCTTCAGTACCAAACCTGAGGCGTCGAGTTCCCTGAATCGAGCCGTCGTCGATCCGCCGCGAGGAACGCTGGTGGTGTCAATATCTACAGGAGTTAGGGCAATTCCTGGTTCGTCGCCGTGCATTCCGCTAGATGGCATAGCTATCCTCCGCTGACTGCGCGGCATATATGTCATGCTGCAGCTCGGTCCGCACACGAGCCGCCAGGTCGACTACAGCATGCGAGTCAGGACCGCGCGGGCGTGGTAGAGGAATGGCGATCTCTGTTTTCAGCTTCCCGGGAGCAGGTGTCATCACGACAACACGGTCCGCCAGAATAACCGCCTCGCGGACGTTGTGAGTCACGAAAATCACGGTCGTCTTTAGGCGCGAGGTGATCTCTTGCAGCTCTTGCTGAAGTACGTCCCGGGTCTGGGCATCAAGGGCGGCGAACGGCTCATCCATTAACAGCATCCGCGGCTCCACGGCCAGCGCCCGCGCGAGCTGTGCGCGCTGCTTCATGCCGCCTGACAGCTCATGGATATATGCCTTCTCGAACCGCCGCAGGTTGACGAGCGAAATATAACGGTCGGCCAGGCGTTTTCGTTCCGATCGGCCGATGCCCGCTATTTTGAGACCGAGCTCGACGTTCGCGCGCACGTTAAGCCAGGGGTAGAGGGCCGGTTCCTGGAAGACAACGATCCGCTCGCGGCCGGGCCTATCGATAAGCCGGCCATCGAAGAGCGCCTCGCCTCCGGTCGGATGATCGAGACCGGCAACGATATTGAGCAGCGTAGACTTTCCGCAGCCGGAAGGCCCGACGATGCAGACGAATTCCCCTTCATTGACCGAAAGCGAGATGCGATCGATCGCCAGAGTGTCGTGGCGCCTCGTCCGGAAATGGCGGGTGACGCCCCGCAACGCCATCAGCTCGCCGCCGGCCGCCATCCTCTCGGCAGGAGCCTCGAACTTCGGCTTCGGTGGCAACCGCGTCTCCTGGTCGAATGTTTCCGATGCCATACGGTTGATTCCTGCAGGTATCTTGAGCGCGCTCGCTAGCGCGAGACCGCGGTCAACCCTTGTTTTGCGAGAACTATGTTCAGGATGTCAAGCGAGAAGAGGTCAGCCAGGTCCGGATTGTCTTGGAGCAGCCCCAAATCATAGGCTTGCTTGGCTGCTGTTTCTACGCTGGACTGAATTGGGTCGTAGGTAAACTCGACATTGGGAAAGGCTGCGTCAATGACTGCCTTCGGCAGAGCCTTCGACGTGACCGCTTCGATTTGCTGGTTCACCAGAATCTTCGCCTCTTCTGTATGCTGCTTGATCCACTGGACCGTCTTAACGTTGGCGCTTATGAGTTTCTGCACGGTGTCTGGGTGATCGCTAAGGAAGTTCGTGCGGACGATGAGCACTGTAGTCGCAAACTGACCGTTTGGCCAGAGTGTCTTTTCGTCGACGAGTATGTGACCCCCGCCCTCTTGGACTAATCGCGTCGCCCATGGCTCTGGAGCCCAACCGCCATCCAAATCGCCGTTCTTGAACGCGGTAAGCGCGTCCGCGTTGGCAGTGGGAATGACCTTAACGTCGCCGCCGTTCTCCTCGGCGGGGACGCCGTTCTGCTTGAGCCAGTTGCGCAACGCAATATCCTGGGTATTGCCGAGCTGTGGGCTTGCAATCCGCTTGCCGCTGAGTTGCGCAGGCTCGGTGATCTCGGGTTTAACGACGAGTGCGGCGCCGCCGCTTGCCGCGCCGGATACGATTCGCACATCGTGGCCGTCGGACTGGACGTAGCCGTTGACCGCCGGACTTTGACCGAGGTAACTGGCATCGAGTTCGCCGGCGAAAATCGCGGTGATGACGTCCGGCCCTGCATTGAAGGTCTTCGGGTCGATTGTCACGTTCGCGCCGAGTTCCTGCGCGAAGATCCCGTTATTCAAGCCGACCAGCGGGACGGCGTGGGTTACGTTGGCAAAATAGCCAAGGTGTAACGTGACAGGTCCCAAATCGGGGAACTCGTTCGGCGAGGCTCCGGCGGCCCGTGTCGTTGCACTGGTCGTTTCTTTGTGGTCATCACCGCCGCAGGAAACGGCTAATGACGCTATTACCATGAGCGAGATCGGTATCAACATCTTCTTCAAGTCAGCAGATACCTCCCTGTTGACTTCGATTCCGGGCATCAGGTCGCCCCAATGCCCGGGCACAAGGCGGGTGGGGTGTTCGCGCTGGACGCGGCTCGAAACTCCTTCATATGGCGTAAGCCTCAACTGGCCTGGCATCGCGCTGCCGCTCCGCGAGCTGGCCGAACGTCGTGCGGTCGAGGACGCCCGCGATCGCCTCGCGCACGTCTGTCCAAAGGCCACGGAGCACGCAGCCGACCTCGGTGGGGCAACGGTATGCAGGGCAGGGCACATGCGCTGACTCACTGGCGCACGAGCTTGGCGCCAAGGGTCCGTCCATCAACCGGACAACCTCGCCCACTGTAATATTGGTGGACGGCCGAGCCAGCTCGTAGCCGCCGTTTACGCCGCGATGGCTTCTGACTATACTTGCCGAGCGCAGGCGCATCATGATTTGCTCGAGATACTTCGGCGAGATGTGCGTGCGCTCAGAAAGCTCGTGTACAGACAGCGCGCGCGGCCCATCCAAGAGTGAGAGTTCAAGCAGGGCCCGCGTGGCGTACTCCCCCTTGGTTGACAGCTTCATTCTCGATAATACCTACTAGGTTAGTAGGAATTATGCCCGCGAAGTGCGCTCCTTGTCAAGATGGTGCGCCCGATCTTAGGCCGCGGCCCCGAACACCAAAGAGCCGGTTGTGAGAACTGGCGCCGACCAGATACGATTTGGGAACGGGCGGGCCCGTAGCTCAGTGGTAGAGCTCCGGACTTTTAATCCGGGAGTCGTGGGTTCGAATCCCACCGGGCCCTCCATGCATACACTCGCGTCGCTTCTTTCGCTCAATTTTGATTATCTCTTCGGCAGTGGCCGACTCCCTAACTCGTTTTGGACTCCCGGACTCGAAGACCTTAGGCCGGGAGGTCGTGCCTGGCCAAGAACGAGTGGGCACCGTGGTTCGAAGCAGGTGACTCCCGGATTTCTAGGCAGGCTGTCCGCATCAGCCGGCCAGGGCAATACAGCCTTCAGCGTTAATGTTGAGACCCGGCGATTGCTTCCGCACTTCGGTTCGAGTGCGTCCGCCGCCGGACGTAATACCGAGCGCCCAGTATGATGCCGGAGCTCGCGGAAGCGTCGGCGACTGACGCGATAGGGAAGTCGGCCAAGGCTGTCCCGATAAAGTAGGCCATCAGGCGGGCACTGCGCTAAGCGAACCCGACGGGGCAAGGCTGCCGAACGTGACTTGCAACAATCGTGGCTGGCAGGCGCACACCGCGACAGCATTGGCGTCACCGTTGAATACGGCGAGCATTGACACGTGATAACTTGAGCGCAATCTCCTCACTCGAGCGAGATGATCGATCAGAACACCGGCGACATCGGCAATGCGAGTGGCCTCGGGTGTCCTTTGCTTGCCGACAAATACAGGGGAGCGAACCACATGCCACACGACCCAAGGCTAATCACCGACGAGAGCAAGATTGAGGCGCTCCGCGACACTATTCCGGATTGGATCAAGGGGTTGGAAAGACCGAATACACCGTGTGTTGTACCGGCGTTCGGACCGTTGGAAGGTATCCGCGCGGTCGGCACCGGGCAGCTGATCGCCCAGCCCTATATTGGCACCAAGCTCGCCGAGTTTGGCGCTGAGGTAATACATGTCGAAAAACCGGGCGGCGACGTGTTCCGCTTCACCGCGCCGCAGTTAACACGCGGGCCCCGCGCCCATGGCTGCGACGAGGCCGAAGTCACAAAGAATAAGCTGTCGATGGGACTCGACCTCAAGAAGGCGCGAGGAGTCGAGCTGCTGATGGCCCTGTGGAGGATTTCCGACGTGTGGATGGAGTCGTCGGCGCCCGGCACGCTCGAACGCAACGGTATCACCAACGAGCTGGCGCTCGCGGTCAACCCCCGCCTCGTGATCGTGCGGGTAAGCACTTACGGGCAATACGGTAAGGAGGACTACCTGGGTCGCCCTGGTTACGACGCGATCGCGCAGGCCTTTGGCGGGATGATGAACCTGACCGGGGACCCCGCCGGACCACCGCAGCGCGCCAAGTCCTACACCGGCGACTACGTCACTGCGCTCACCGGCTGGGCCGCAACGATGATGGGTTTGTGGGAGGTTATGAAGACCGGTCGGGGCCAGGTGATCGACCTCGCGCAATATGAGGCTGTCGCTCAGACCAACGGTAACACGCTGCCGCTCTTCACCGGCGAAGGCGCGGTGTACGGACATACTGGCAACCGGCCGCCAGGCTTCCAGCCTTACGACACGTTCAAATGCAGCGACGGCTGGGTCTTTATCGGCGCGCTTGCAGGCGCCATCTATGACAGGGTGCCAAGATTTCTCGGTCTCGATCCGGAAGAGTACAGCTACGACGAATGCTCAAAAGATGCAGCGGCGGTCAGCTCCGAAAAGGGGTGTGAACTCGACGGGCGGCTACGGGACTATTGCGCCGAGCATACAGCTGTTGAGGTGGAAACGGCACTGAACAAGGCGCAGATTGGCTGCGCGCGGGTATTCAACGTGCGCGATCAATATAACGACGAGCACTACGCGGCTCGCGAAATGACCGCGCCGGTGCTCGATCGACAGTCGGGTGTACCGATCCGCGTTTTTGGGGTCGTGCCGAAAATGTCACTGACGCCCGGACGCATCTGGCGGGGCGCGCCGTCAATCGGCGACGACACTACCGACATTCTCTCTACGATGCTGTGCTTATCGAAGTCCGAGATTGAAAGATTGTACATGGACGGCGTAGTGCACCGCGCCGAGCCTTTCACGGAGCCGCAGGTCAAGTCGGTCAATCCATGAAGCGCTGGTGCGGTTCGATGGCGCCTTTTACGCTTGACCCAGAACGAACTAAAATGTTCCCGCCAGTCATGGACTTCTCGGGCTTAGAGGCCTGCTAGGAATCCGGTAGTCAGAGTACTGCCAAATTGCATTACCTGACCTGGCCAAAAATCAGATAGGCTGGTAAGTCAAAATCGGCGGATTTTGTAGCTAATCGCCTCTGACTGCCCGACAACTCAGCTGGACTAGCTTTTAATCCGGGAGTCGTTGGTTCGAATCCCACCGGGCCCTCCATTTATCCCCGTTTAATCACGCCTCTTCCTAAGTAGTATCGGCGCGTGACGGCTGAGTTGACGCCAATTTGACGCCCAACGGGATCACTTGGGACAGCTCGACACCAGATGGTACCGGACGGGACAGAAGTCAGCGGCGCGGATTGGGCAATCGAGAAGAAGGCACCGCGTGGTGAGACCGCGAACCAATTGAGCGCTGCGCAAATCGCGCCCCGGACCTCGAATTCATGTCTGAAGCCGCACGAGTGTCAATACGATTAAGATCCCCTTCGCCGTTTCCGGCCTTCCGAAACCAGGGGGTGTGACGGCCCCCGTATCAGCGGATCTGCCCCGCTCCCGGGCCGAGTAGCTTCACCAACTTGGCGTCTTGCACTTGGCACGGCACTAGACCGAGTTGCGGGAAAACGTCTAAGTTCTGGTTCTTCACGGCGTCGGCGACGATCTTGTTCAGGTCGTCGCCCGGGTGTGGTACCCGGTCGCCGTTGTCGTCGAACGCCAATGAGCCGGTCAACCCATTCGTCAGCCTGGTCGCCCGCACGGCGTCTCGTAAAGCCGTGGGGTCGATTGTCAGCGATCCGTCGCCTGATTCGCGAACGGTCGTTTTGACCGCATCCAACACGATCGTCGCTGCATCGGCATATTGGGCCAAGAACCTGGAGTCCTCCGCCTGCTTGCCGTGTATCTTGACGAAATCCGCGACAAAGTCGTCCGGCAGCGCCACCGCACAACCCGCGAATAGCGCCCCTTCAGCCAGCGAGCCCAACGGCTCAATGAAGTTCCGCGTGGACGCTGCCGCATCCACAGAGCCAACCACACCCGTGTACCTGGCGTCCTTCAGTTGTCGATAGAAGAGTGCTGCCTGTGGGTTGAATCCCGCGAAGATGACGAGATTTGGGTTCTCGTCCTTGATCCGCTCCACCAGCGTTCTGAAGTCCTTCTCGTCACTGCGGACGCTCTCGTTCGAGACCTTGATTCCGGTCGAGCTCATGATCTCAGCAGCGGCTTTCGCAAGGTCCTGCCCGTAGGCTTCGCCGTCATCGACAACCCAGGTCGCCCTGGCGTTTAGCCCGAATTTCGCGTAGAGGCCTATCAACTGTCCTTCTAGATCGTTACGGTACGCTGTCCGAAAGAAAAAGCTGCCCTTTTGCTGCGATGTGGTCAGGTCAGTCTTGGTAGCCGAGCCAGTTATTGCGACCAGTCCTGCCCGCTGATACACCGGAATGGCGCGCTCGGCACCTGCGCTGCACGAAGGGCCCAGGACGGCCACGACGCCAACCGCTCCCGCGAGCCTCATAGCCGCCTGCTCCGTGATATCCCCTTCGGTGCAACCGTCATCCTCGACTCGCACCTGAATCTCGTGGCCTGCGATGCGATCGCCGTTCTTGGCCTTCCAGCGATTGATGGAGACGACGGACGAGGTGCTGTCTTCCTGGCCGGCGGCCGAAACCGGCCCGGTCAACGGCATGGAAATGCCAATGACGATCGGCGTGCCCGCAGGGATAACGATGGGCTGGGTGGGTGCGCTGCGCGCGCTCGGAGAGGTCAAGTCGTCCGCGTTCTTTTCGCTGCCTCCGCAGGCGGCAAGCGGCAGTACGAGCAGCAAGCCAATAAGAGATGCCGCCCGAGTCAACCTGGGCTCCCTCCGCTCTCTGGTGTTATTAGCGAAGCAATAATGCAGAAATGATACACTACCAGCCCCAGCAATATTGGACGCGCCGGTCAATCAATCAGGGGGGAAGCTATCTCCAAAGACGAGCACCTCCAGGCAGAGTCCTTCACTTCCAGGATAGCTATGTGGAGCGCGCGCCATCGCAAGCGCGTGGCGCTCGGCTGGCTGCTCATCGTTGTTCTTGCGCTGGCCTCCTGCGTCGTCGTCAAGCCCGACACGAACATCGAACAGCATGTGCCCGGCGAGGCTAACGAAGCCTTGGATCTGTACAAACAGCGGTTCCGGATAACTGAGAACAGCCCAGAGGAAATCGCAGTCTTTCAGCACCCATCGCTTTCCGTAGACGACCCATCATACAAGCAGACCGCAGTCAGTCTTATAGAGAGTCTTCGAGGTTTACGCGCGGCGAAGACCGAGACGATGGACACTACACGGGTTACTATGAGCAGTCGTATCGTTTCGGGCACGGTCACTCACTACGACATTGGCCTGCCGCGCGATCAATCTCCCTTCGTCGCCAAGAACAAATCGGGCGGCGACGTCACGTTCTCTTTCGTCACGCTCGAAGGAACCCTCAAAGAGGCCGAAGACCACATTGACACCGTCCTCAAGACAGTGGACGACTCCCAAGGCTCCGCCTCGGGATTCGAGGTCCTCATGGGAGGCGATGCTTCGATCAAGAAACAGGACAACGACATCGTCCAAGAGGACTTCGGTCGCGCGCTCTTCCTCAACTTGCCAATCACGCTCGCCATTCTCATCCTCGCTTTCGGCGCGCTGCTAGTAGCCCTCGTCCCGCTCGCTCTCGCGATCGCTGCGGTGATCACGGCCACCGGCATTCTGGCGCCAATAAGTCACCTAAACCCGCTCAGCGATGTCTATACGGAGATGGTGCTGCTCATGGGTCTGGCCACGGGCATTGATTACGCGCTCTTCGTTGTGAGCCGCGAGCGCTTAGAGCGCCGTGCCGGGCGCTCTAAGGATGAAGCGCTCCTCGTGGCAACCGCGACCTCCGGCAAGGCTGTCTTCTTTGCCGGACTGACCGTTCTTCTTGCTATCGCCGGGATGTTCCTCGTCAGCAATGTGATCTTCACCAGCTTGGCAATCGCCGCCATGGTCGTAGTCGCGCTGGCTGTGATCATGTCCGTCTCGCTGCTGCCAGCATTGCTTGCAATGCTGGGAGACAATATCGATCGCCTGAGGGTGCCCTTCCTCAACCGGGGTGCCGGACGACATGGCGGCTTCTGGGGCGTGATCAGCGACCAGGTGCTGCAACGGCCGGCTATTTTCGCCACTGTCACGCTCGTCGGCCTCCTCGCGCTCGCGTCGCCGATCCTCACCCTCAACCTCGGCTTCAACGGCAACAAGAGTTTGCCGGATGCCGTCGAGGCCAAGAAAGCCCTGACAGTCCTGGAGGAGAACTTCACGCTCGGTCTGACCTCGCCCGCGCTCATCGCCGTCGACCCCGGCGAGAACAAAAACGTCTTCGCCGACCCAGTGCAGTCGCACGTGAACCAGTTCACCTCGCTCGTCCAGGCCGAGACCGCCTCCCCGGCTAACCCGGACGCGCCCTTCGGTCAGCCCATCCGGACCGAGGTCAATGACGCCGGCGACACCGAGGCCATCCGGGTCCCGATCAACGCCGACACCGGCGATGATAAGGCGATCGACGCGGTGAATCATTTGAGGGACGATTTAGTACCCGGCGCATTCTCGGACTCGCCTGCTAAGGCGAAGGTCGACGGAGCGACCGCCTTCAATATCGACTTCCGCAAGCAGATCCTCTCCCGCACGCCATTCGTGTTCGGGTTCGTGCTCGCCCTGGCGTTCCTTGTGCTCCTGCTGACCTTCCGTTCTCTAATCATCGCGACGAAGGCGATCGTGCTCAACCTGCTTTCTGTCGGTGCTGCCTATGGCTTATTGGTGCTGGTGTTCCAGGAGGGCTACCTCTTGGAACCTGTCTTGAGCTTCAAGGCGACCGGCATCATCGAGTCCTGGCTGCCGTTGTTCCTCTTCTCTATCCTTTTCGGTCTCTCGATGGACTACCACATGTTTATCATGGGCCGCATCAAGGAGGCCCATGAGCGCGGATTGAGCAACGACGAGGCAATTGCCGTCGGCGTCAAAGCCACCGCCGGCACGATAACCAACGCCGCCGCTATCATGGTCGCCGTGGCGATTGTCTTCGCCTTCACCCGCGAGATCGCGCTCAAGCAGTTTGGCTTCGGCCTCGCCGCCGCCATCCTCATTGACGCCACAGTCATTCGCTCTATCTTGCTGCCGGCCAGCATGAAGCTCCTGGGCGAGGCGAACTGGTACCTACCGAAGTGGCTGGAGTGGCTCCCCCGCATCCGGATGGCTGACTAGGCTATTAGGAATCCCAGGCTTGAAATCATCTTAACGGCGGGCATATCGAAGTGAATCCACTAGCTCACGAGCACCTCACCGACCTAAGAGGACGTTGGACGAACTTGACGTTAGTCAGGTGTACTGTCCTTACTACCCCGTAAGGAGCGTCCTGAAGGCCGTCTATGAGGGAGCGATGTTCTGGTTCAACCGGAAGAAATTGTCCGGGTCGTACTTGCGCTTGAGGGCCTTTAAGCGCTGGTACTTCCCTGGTCCATAGGCCTGCTGAACCCGCTGCTCACCTTCCTCCATCAAAAAGTTCACATAAACACTCGTGTGGTAAGGCTCAAGGGCCGACCAGAAGTTCCGCGACCACTCGCGCTCCTCATGAAAGCCCTCGGTTGTCTCGGTGGTGGCGTTGATGTTAATCGTGTGACCAGCGCCTCGACTGTCAAAGGCGGTTTCGTCCTCCCCAACGCGAGCGATGGCTCCTCCGAGCTGGAATATCGGAAAGGCCGTGAGCGGAGACGTCATCCGCATGGCGTTGTCAGCAATGATGTCGATTACGTCATCCGTCAGATTGGCTACGTTACAGGACCGGAAGTAGTACCACCAGCCGGCGGGGAATGAGGGATCGAACATTGACTGGTGGGCAATGAACGGCTTGGGGAAACATAGGTCGAGTGCCGGCGAGCCGAACCGTTTCATTGGCCGCACGACCTTCTCCCCTTCATCCAGCGGCCCGGCGTAGCAACATATCACAGTGACGACCGACTTGCCATGCAGCTCCTGTGGGATGACGGGAAGTGGCGGAGCCCTACGGTGGACAACGATCGTCGTCAGGTCGTCCGGCACATCGGCGATCCAGTCCCGGTAGAAGCGCAAGACCTTAGGCGAGTCCTCCATTGGCCAGAAGATCGGCCCGGCCAGCACGATCGGGCCGAGGGGGTTGAGACGAAACTCGAACTCGGTAACGATCCCGAAATTCCCTCCTGCCCCGCGCACACCCCAGAAGAGATCGGCGTTTTCCTTCTCGCTCGCCTTCAGGAATTCGCCGTCGGCTGTCACGATATCGACCGAGAGAAGTTGATCGATCGTAAGCCCGAACTTACGCATTAGCCAGCCGATCCCACCGCCCAGCGTCAACCCGGCGAGGCCAGTGTGTGTGACGATCCCCGCTGGCACGGCTAACCCAAACGCTTGCGTCTCGCGATCGAGTTCACCGAGCAAGACTCCTGCCTGGGCCCGGGCCGTTCGCGTGTAAGGATCGACCCGAATGCCCTTCATGAGGGAGAGGTCGATAACGAGGCCTCCATCGCATACTGAGAGCCCGGGAAAGCTATGTCCACCACTGCGAACGGCCACGCGAAGGCCGGCTTGCCGCGCCAGCTTCACGGCCGCCATGACGTCGGCCGCTCCGGCGCATCGCGCGATAAGGGCTGGATGACGGTCGATCGACCCGTTCCACACCTTGCGATGTTCTTCGTAGTAGGGATCGCCCGGGCGGAAGATCTCCCCGCCGAAGCCGCCGGCGAGCTTTTCCTTCGCCTCGGGGTCGATCTCGGCGTAGTCGATGCTTCCTGCCACTGAACACTCTCCCTCTTCGGGCCGAGTATGCCCTCTGACCGAGCCGTATGTCCATGACAGCTCTAAAGAGCTTTTAATTCGGGAGGGTGGGTTCGAATCCCTGCGTGCCCTCCAATTAGGGCCAATCGGCTGTTTCAGAGGAGCAAGGGCCGCAAAGCTTAAGGCTGAAGTTGGACGCGCCCTCCGCCTGATGCTTCCCTGGCTGGGCTCATTACCAGGTGTTTCGTCAGCCGTTGGAGGCCGGCGCGCAGAGGCACGGGCGGGCCCCACCGGCCGGTTGACGCAATAAGCGCGGGGCTGACGAGCGACTTATCGACATCCCCCGCGCGGCGTGGGCGAAAGACCAATTGAGGCGCAACGCCTAGGTGTTCGCCCAAAACGACGGCTGCATCGAGGATGGGCGTTGCCACCCCGCTGCCGACATTCCAAACGACGTCTTCGGTATACGAGATAGCGAGTTTTACCGCATCTACCAGATCCGACACGTAGAGGAAGTCCCGCACCTGCCGGCCGTCTCCGTGGATCTCTACCGGAAGGTTGTGGGCGATGCGCTCGCTAAAAATGGCCAACACGCCGCCCTCGGCGTCGCTGCGCTGCCGTGGACCATAGACGTTTGACGGCCGCAGTATTGCAAAAGATAGCCCCGCTGCCTGCACACGCTTTTCCGCCAAAAGCTTATGGGTGCCGTAGAAGTTGCCCGGCGAAGGCGGCGTTTCTTCGGTCGCTGGTTCGCCAGTCTCTCCGTAAATCGCTCCCCCCGACGAAATGAACACAAATCGGCGCATGGATGCCTGCCGCGCAGCGTCCAAGAGGACCTGCGTCCCCGTCTCGTTCACATCGCGATCATACTTCGGATCATTCATCGAGCGCTCAACGCTCGTCTGCGCGGCGCAATGAACGATCACATCCGCTTGAGCCTCGTGAATCGCAGTAGCGACCGCTTCTTTCGATCGGATGTCGCCGCTATGTAGCACGACCTCTGGAGGAATATTTGATTCGCGACCCGTACTCAGGTTATCGAGTACATGCACCCGCTGTCCTGCTGCGTGCAACGCGTCGACAACATGCGAGCCGATAAAGCCCGCACCGCCCGTGACGAGGATGCCGCCTTCGCCGAACTTACGCGTCATTTCGATTGACCGCAGCTCTCAAGATACCCAGGAACGGACAACAGCCTGTCCAACCGAACTATCTGGTAGCCCTTTGCCCGTAGCCCCTCGATGATGCCAGGAAGGGCGTTCAAAGTCGCTGAGCGGTCAGTGTGCTCATCGGTGTCCTTTCCGTCATGGAGAAGGATAATCGAACCGGGCTTGACTGAATCGAGTACGCGCCGGGCGACCTCGTCGGGCGGCGGGTCCTTCCAATCCCTTGGTATGACATCCCATGTCACCGTCTTCATACTGTGACTGGCGACGGCATGCAGTTGCCACGGAGTATGGAAGCCGTTAGGAGGACGATAGATGGCCGGACAGACGCCCGCCGCAGACGAAATGGCTCGCTCCGCCTTCCAGAGCTCAGCGTAGCCAGGGTCGACCACGGCATCGCTCTTGTGGTGCCGATACGAATGGTTCCCTATAAGGTGGCCCTGAGCGACAAGACTCCGGACGATTTCGGGGTGCGATTCTGCATTCTTACCCACAGTGAAAAACGTGCCCTCCACGCCGTAACGGTCCAGCGTATCGGCGATCCGCAGTGTCCAGGGATCGTTTGGGCCATCGTCGAATGTAATGGCCACTTCCATCCGATCGCGCGGGCCGTGGGTCAGCATCTGCCCGTACAATTGCGATCCTGGTTGCCAGGCGAGATAGACCGCGATCACCGGAAAGCCCAGGCTAAAAACGAGCCCACCCTTTGCGCTGAAAGCCAGTATGGTGCGCAAAGGACGCCGGCCAATACCAACCTGAGGCGTTTTCGACCAGACCGGCGGCACAATCGCGATCACCGCCGCAACGGCGGCTAGCCCCCCGGCCAGCCAAAGAGCGGGCGCGGGTCCACCTGCTTGATTGAGCGCACCGCCGAGGGCAGGCCCAACCGCATGTCCGATACTTTCCATGGTTAGGAACCAGCCGAGGAGCGTTGCCGTCTCGCCGCTCTGCGCTAAATCCATCGCCATCGCGCTCGCAGAAGGCATTGCGAGTGCCAGACCGACCGCCGTTAACGTTGCCAGTAGTACAACCGCGCCTGTGTCGGTCGAGGCTGAAAGGCCCCACACGCCGACGGTTACGGCCAGAAAACCTGCGCCGAGTACCGGGATCCGCCCGACGCGATCTGCCAAAGAGCCACTGAGAAGCACTGCGCAAGCGGCCGCAGCGGCTGCGGGCGCGAACAGGACCAGCTCCTCGCGCACGGAGACGTGTAGAGAAGTTCGGCCGTAGCTGCCGAATACAGCAATCAGAGCCCCAAGGGTCGCGCCTTGAAGCAGGAAGATCAGAGAAAACGCCGACCGACGAGGAGACTTCAACAGACGCAGCCACGCGAGCGGACGCGATCCTCCAGTTTGAGCTTCGGGTTTTATCGGGGGGGCATTCGGGAACCAGCCGACGAACAGGAGCGCAGACAGCAAGGCGCACACGGAGATTGTAATCGCCGCCAGATAGGGGAAAGCGGGGGGAAGGATAAGACCGAGCCCCAGGGCAGTCGCCACAGCTGCACCGGTCGCCACCGTCATCCCCGCAGAGAGACGCGCCCGCTCATCTTCAGCGAATTCTGCTGCCGCCATGCTGAAGACGGCGGGCCAAATGCGGCGCCGAGGCCATATAGCGCGGCCCCCTCGACGCCTAAAAGCGGTTGAGCAGCCGCCAGTAGCATCGCCGCCTGTCCCACGACTGCCAGACAGAGACCGCCGAAGAGGCCCCGTTTAGGACCCAGGCGATCGATCAGATGCCCCGCTGGGAGCTGCCCTATAAGTTTCGCCGCCCCGTAAGCGGCCAGAACGTATCCGGCGATTGCCTCGCTGGCCTGGTACTGTTCAGGCAGGTAAGACTGGACTGCGACGAGCAGCGTGAAAACCAGCCCGGCGTCGACCGTGAAGGTGAGCAGCGCGTATTTGCGCGTGCGGCGCTCTCCCAGTGGACGCAGCCGTGCGAGCATATTCGATAGCGGAGATCGAAGAGTCAGAGTGGACATTGCGACAATGAAGATGGCTTGTGCTGCCCGGCTACGAACCGCTGAATGTTATAGACGACAAACCGGCCCCCAGGATCCGCATACGTGATGCTGGCTTGCCCGCGGGCGACGAGCGAACTCAAGAGATCGCCTTCATTGAAGTGCAGTCGGCGTTCCCATACCCGTTCGACGACAACGAAATCGACCCGCTTGAAAGCCGTGTAACAGGCGTACTGCTCCATGTTCCACGGCCTGTGGAACGTACTCTCAGTAAAGAACTCGTTCGAAAGCACCGCGCCGTGGCGGATGAATCGGTACATCCCGTCCTCGCGCTCGCTTGGTTCCAGCACGCGGTAGGTCATACCCGGTTGAAACTCCGGTGAGGCGAAGAACGCAGCATAGACATCCGAGCTGTCGTGAACGACACCCCAATAGCCGCTGGGGGCGCGGTAGAAGCCAATAAAGCCACCAAGCATGAACACCCCGAGCGCGCTGCTCGCGAAACCGAGTCCAAGGGCTGGACGATAGTTCCGGCGCAACCAGGGGGCGACCCATGATAGGACAAACGGCGCCGCGAACCACGACCCGCGGCTGACGATAGACGAGATAGTCGTCCGAACGAAGGCGGTAGGCTCTTCGTTTACGGCGGGGGTTGAAAGAGTCATCCAATAGACCGGAACGAGCGCCAAACCAACAGGCACAACTAAGAGCAGTAACTCCCTCGCGCGTTCTCGATGCAACCCTGTGTAGATGGCGAGGTAGAGGCCGCTGGTGAGCGAGCCGATCACCGGGTGGCTGCTGATGGTGAGCCAGAGTAGAAGGGCAGCGACGACTGTCCTTCGGCGTTCGAACGCTGAAACGAAAAGGAAGAAGAAGAGCGCGCACCATACAGTCGCGAATTGAAATGCGAAGACGGAATCAATGAAGAATGGGTTGATCAGAAAGAGAAGAATCATCCATGGGTCTCGCATTACAGGTCGAGCTAGTCCGGCTGCCCAAACCGTGCCGGCGACCCCAATTCCCATGAGCAAACTGACTGACCAGTTTCCCAGGATCGGGTATGTCAAGGCACCCGCGAGGTAGGGCACGATCGCATACGGAAACGTCACCGCGCTCCCGCCGTCCAAAAGCGAGATATGTAATGGCAACCGCCCGTGGTGGAATATCTGGTCGCTCAAGTACCAGACGTGGGCGTAGTTGTGCATAGAATCAGAAGCTAGGAAGAGCGATGTGCGGAGGATGTCGCCGACGGCAAACGCGAGTCCGAGCAAAACGAGCGCGGGCAAAACCTTGACCGAGAGGGCCGGCATATCCGATGGCTTGTGGCGGCCGGCAAAAACGCGCCACCAGGCGCCGATCATGGCGAGCGCATCGATGATTCCATCACGGATGCTCGTCCGTGACCGTTGGACCGGCACTGGCACAGTCACGTCGTTCGATACTCTATAGCCCAGGCGGGGCAGTACGACGGCAACCTCAACCGTCTCGCTGTACCGGTATCCGTGGTAGTACTTCAGCGCGTCGATGAGGGGACCTGCTCTGAATACTCGGTACCCAGATTCGACGTCATAGAAACGGATGCCGGCCCACAGCGAGGCCCACCAGGTAAGTAGGTTGTTGCCGGTCCGCTTAAGCACGCTATAGCCTGAAAGATCTCGACGCGCGACGGCGGCATCGAATCCTTCGTCAGTCACGCGGCGCATAAGTCGCTCGAGATCAGCCGGGTTGTGCTGTCCATCGGCATCGACCGTGATGATCAGGTCATCAGCGCTGAGTTCGCCTGCTGCTACGAGTCCGGCTATCTCCTTGAAGGCGGCGTAGTATGCCGCGGACAGGCCCCGGTTGCGTTTGAAGAAGATCGTGTGCGCGGATCGCCGGTGACGCACCCAGGCGATGATCAGCTCTCGCGAGCCGTCCGTTGACCCGTCCTCGACGACAACGATTTGGTCCACTAGCCGCTCCAGCTCATCAAGGACCTGGACGACCGTGTCCTCTTCGTTGTATACGGGGACGACGGCAATCCGGCGGGGCGTTGTAACTGCGGATCTCGCCTGTTGGGCGCGCTGGACCGTATTCATGCTGTGGGAACTGTGGCCACCGCCTCCTCGCCCAGCCGTTCCACAAGCCAGGGCACCGTCCGCTTCATGCCCTCCTCGAAATCGATCTGCGGCCTCCAGTCGAGCTGTCGCCGCGCCTTCTGGCTCGAAACATCCCTCCCCGCATAATCACCCGCGCGCGCCGGGATGAATTCGATTTCGCTTCGACATCTGGTCAGGCGCAGCACCGTCTCAGCGATGCGGAGGATCGTTACCTTCTCGCTTCCATCAAGGTTGTACGTTTGGTTGACCGCTACCTCGCCGAGCGCCGACACATGCCCACGCGCCAGGTCTTCTACGTAAATAAATTTCCGATGCTGGCTGCCGTCACCACTGATCGTCAGGGCCTCCCCTCGCAACGCCTTGCGCACAAACACCGGCATGACAAGGGAGAAACGCATCCTTGGCCCGTACGGAATGCCGTAGCGCAGGATTGTGAATGGAAGCTTATGCATGCTCCAGTAATCGTGGCAGAGCATCTCGGCGGCAATTTTGGAGGTCGTATATACGTGACGCGCTGCGGAGATGTCCATAGCTGCAGCTTCATCGACAGTATCAGAATCCGAAGGCTGCGCCGACGAATAAACCCAGACCGTGCTGGCGAGCACAAACCGCTTGACCCCGTTCAAACGTGCGGCTTCAAGGGCGCGGAGAGTTCCCGTCACGTTGAGATCGATGGCGCCCGCCGGGTCGGCGACAACATCGTTTACATCGGCCACCGCCGCCAGGTGGTAAAGCACATCCACGCCGGCGCACGCCGCGTTTAAGCTCGCCCCATCCAGCACACTGGCTTCGCGAAATTCAACGTCATCTCGGTCTGGAACCCGTACATCGATGACCGCCACATCGTGGCCCGCCCCCGCGAGCGCATCCACCACATGCGATCCGATGAAGCCGGAAGCGCCTGTAATCCCTATTCGCATCTCAGTCCCCAACCGCGGCATTCGCCGTCTGCATCAACTCCACAGCGTGGTCCAGTGAATCCACAACGTACTCCGCGTCCTCTGATTCCATTCTTGCCGAAATCGGAAGGCAGATGTGCTCGGCGCAGATCCGCTCTGCTTGAAGCAGCCGTCCGGCCGGATAGCCTCGGAAGACCGGCTGCAGGTGGCACGGCGTTTCGTAGACCTCGCCGCTCAATCCTACGTCGAACTTATCGCGCAACGCTGTCTTCAGCGCAGCGCGGTCAATGGCCGGATCCAGCAAAGCTATGTACTTGTAGTAGTTGGAGCGAACGCCACGAGGCACAGTCAAGGGGCGAACGCCTTCGCGACGTCCGCTCAGACGACGATCATAGACGTCAGCGATACGACGCCGGCGTTGGATGAATTCCGGGAGGCGCCGCAACTGCGCTCGGCCGATGATTGCGTGCGGTTCGCTCATCCGCCAATTGTAGCCAAGGCGAACGTGGTAGTTGGTCGTGAATCCTTCCTTCCCCTGGTCTCTATAGATAAGAGCCTCATGATAAATAGCCTCATCGCTGGTCGTAATCATTCCTCCTTCGCAGCTGGTCATCACCTTCGTTGGGTAGAAGGAAAAGGCTGCCGCAACTCCAAAGCTGCCCGCCGGTCGACCGCCAAGCGTCGAGCCTTGCGCGTGCGCGGCATCCTCGATCAACGGCACACCGACTTGCTTGCAGACATCGGAAATTTCTGAGATGCGGGGAGTGATCAAGCCCCCAATATGCACGACGATGATGGCCGCAGTATTTGCGTTAAGACATTCCCGCAGGCTACCCAAATCGAGGGCGAAGCTGCCTGGCTCACAGTCGGCGAACCGCACACGTCCGCCGGCATGAATAACCGCGGCCGCAGTCGCAAAGAACGTGTTGGTCGGGACGATCACCTCTCGGTTTTGCACTCCGATCGCCCGGAGGATGATCTCGAGAGCGCTCGTGCCGCTGTTTACGGCAACCGCGTACGGCACCCGGCAAAGGGCTGCGAACTCTTCCTCGAACTGCCGGCCGTTCTGGCCAAGAGTGAGCGCTCCTGTCCTCAGGCACTCACTTATTTCCTCGGTAATATTCGATATATCTTCGTTCGAAAATGAAATAGATGCGGGAGGAACTCTCATCGCACACCTTTCTGCTAACCCAGAACGCCACGAAGAGCGCCTGATTAACTACATTGCAACTGTAGCGGCGCTCGAACCCTCAAACCTTAAGAAACCACTAAGGAACGGGTAATAAATCCCGAAACCGCCTGCCGGAGCGCTGAGAAGCGGGCAACTCGACGGTGAACGTTGTGCCACCGGGCCGCGATTCGACACTGATATCGCCGCCGAGCCCTTCGACGACGTACTTTACGATCGACAGGCCAAGTCCGACGCCTTCCCGATGCACCCTACTGGCCTCGGCTCCTCGATAGAAACGATCGAAGATCCTGGGCAACTCCTCGGCGGAAATGCCGATTCCAGAGTCACCCACGCTTAATCTTGCTCGTCCGTTCTGCTTGTTGAGGGACACGATGACGCCGCCGCCGTCAGGCGAGTAGTTGAGCGCGTTCTCGAGCAGGTTCCGTATGACCTGCTGCAACCTTTGCGCATCACCTTGCACCATGAGACTAGGGGCAATGTTCACTTGCAATGAGGCCGTCGGCTCAGCGAACTGCATCCGAGATGCTTCTTCGCTGCATAGGCGTGAAAAATCGACGGGTGCACGCTCAAGCGACTGCGCTCTATCCCGGTTGAGCAGCAATAGATCACCGACGAGAGAGGTCATCGCGCTCGCCTCACGGGACATGCGCTCCAGGCAAGCCGCGCGGTCCCCTTCGGGTAGCTCCGGATCACGGAGGATATAGAGATTCGTTCGCAGTATGGTCAATGGGCGGCGAAGCTCATGAGACGCCTCCGCCAAAAACCGGCTGTGCGCCGCGAGCGTCTGCTCTATGCGCTGGATGAGATCATTGAACGTCGCCGTGAGCTCCCCAATCTCATCTTTTGTCGGACGTTCGACCAGCCGTTGGCTGAAATCGCTCGTACGCTCGACCCGGCGGGCCACGCGCGAGACCTCCCGGATCGGGTCAAGCGCGCGTCCCGCAATGAAGTAAGCCGGAAGCGAAGTTACCAATAGCGCGAGGATGCCTCCGATGAGGAGAGTGCCGCGGATTTCAGTCAGTGCTTCATCCGTTTCATTCATTGGACGAGCGACCTCAATGCTTCCTCCACTGTGAGAGCCGGAATCGATGGGCATATGAAGAAGGCGGAGCTGTTGCTGCGCCACCTTGCGCTCGTACACTGCCGGCTCGTTCGGCGAGCCGCCGCGGGGAAGAACATCGGGGGAGCCTCGGAATGACGAATAGAGCACTTGGCCCGAGGAGTCCCGGATCTGAAACAGGAGCCCCGCGGCCTCCTCCGTCTCCAACGCCTGACGGCTGCTCTCAATCAGTGCTTCGTCCAGCGTTCCTGGTGGCAAGGTAGCGAGGATCGAATTCGCCTGGGCTTCTAAGCCATCGTCCAGGCTGCCGTAGATACGCGTGCTGGCCAGGAAGTTGACCGTGATCGCGAAGCCGGCGAGGACTACTGCGACCAGTGCCACGCAGAGCAGGGTGATACGAAGCCGAAGAGACATCGGCGTCTATTCCTTCAAAACGTAGCCGATTCCGCGCACGGTATGGATCAACCGGGGTTGACCTTCCCCTTCCAACTTCTGCCGAAGGTTGGCAATGTGTACTTCAAGGCTGCCTGAAGCCGAATCCGCCCAGGCAGGCCCCCATACCGAAAGAATCAGGTCGTCGCGTTTATGAACGGTCTCAGGAGCTTCGAGGAGGATCTGTAGGATCCGGAACTCCGTAGGAGTGAGCGAAAGCTCTCGGTCGCCACGGCGAGCGACCCACGTTCGGTCGTCCAAAGAGACGTCGGCGTATGTGTGCTCCCCGCTTATCGGTTGACGCTCGCGGGCGCGGCGGCGCAGCGCAAGCAGCCGCGCCACAAGCTCGTCGAGGTCGAACGGCTTCACGAGGTAGTCGTCGGCCCCGGCCTCAAATCCGGCAAGGCGGTCGACCACGGCATCTCTAGCGCTAAGCATTAGCACCGGTGCCGAAGTGCTGTTGCGGAGCAGCCTGAGCGCCGTCACTCCATCCATCCCGGGCATCATGACGTCCAGGACGATGAGTTCAATGGAGGGCTCTCGTTGAATGAGCTCAAAAGCTTCGCCTGGTCCATCAGCAGTGCATACACGGAACCCGCGTCGTCCCAGCGCTAGGTTAAGCGCAGCCAGGAGGCTCTTGTCATCATCCACGATCAGTACCTGCGGCTGATCTTCGAGCGGCAGACCCGGTGTTGCAGGTGCGCGCAGCTTGTTACTCACGTCTCGCCTAAATTCTAATCGGATTCGTCGGTCAGAAGACAGACCGCCCAAGAGAGAAGCCTTGCCTATAAATCGATGCCGGAGTACTCAGATGTCCGGTGAAGGATTTACCGCAAAATGCGAGATCAACTTTACTGGGCCGGCGAGCGGCTTCTCTTTTGATTCTCTTCTCAAGACCTGATAAGGTGTACGGAGCAAGAGGTGCTCCACGCTACGGACCCCACTTGCAATAAGTCCTCAGCGGTGTCGGCCGCTGAGGACTACCTCTTTCGGGGAGTTATCTCCAACCGATAATCTTCACAGGACGTTCCGACACTGTTTAGGCTTCAGGCGAATGCCATTCAACTGAAGTGGGCGTGACGCCCCCAGCTAATGCGCAGGCGCTGTCTGACCGTATACTTCAGTGCTGATTTCATAGGCGTGCGCTTCTAAAGCGAGTGCGTCTGCGCGGGAGGCCGCCAGGGCGTCCGGCGCTAGCTCAGAGCGCTCGACCAACTCGAGCTCCTCCGCTGTCGAATCAGGTCCTCTCCATCCGACTCTAACCTCGCCGGCGCCACGAGCATAGAACTTGATCTGGAAGATATCACCCTCGCCGAGGCTGGACTCCGCAAGTACTAAAACGTCCTCATAACAGCCGACAGGAACGCAAGTCTGTTGGCCCGTTTGGTCCACCTGGGCATAGTCAGACCAATCAACCGCCGGACCCCAGCCCTGATAGTAGCTAGGAATTTCCGGCCTTGGGTCGGTCCACATTTTGATCCCAGGCTTAGAATTTCGGATGCCGGCGATCCAGGTTGGCGCTTCTACGAATTCGCCCGCCTTGTATTCCTCGGGGTGCTCTCCGAAATACCAAACGTTGCCATCATCGTCCTGCGCATAAAAGGCAATCTCTTTCTCGACCAGCTCACCGTCGGTAAAATCCTCGATCCAGGCGACGGCCGTCCGTACACCCAGGATTTCCTTGGTCAAATCAGTGACGGTGAATTGCAGGCGGTGCGGTACCTTCTTCCTGCGCTCTGTCGTGTAACCTTCGTAGACCCATCTGGTTCCAGGTTTCAGCGGGTACCATTCGTTGTCGATATTTGTCGATTGCGAGAACTTGCCGGGATCGAACTCCGTGAACTGCGGTTGCGGCGCCTGGCCAGCGGCGGACGGTCCCGGCGTTGGCTGATTCGTGCCGGTCGGTGCGGCATTAGTCGCCCCCGGACTAGCCTGGGTGTTGTTGCTGCGCGCGGAAGAATCGCCACCGCAGGCACCGGCTCCTGCAATAACGACCAGCGAAGCGACGACTATATAGGCAGCGTATGGAAGTCGCATGACCCCTTCCCTCAGCACTCCATTCGCGTTCGGTGGAGCAAGCATATAGGTGTAAGCCACCATGAAAATCACATGAAGAAAAATAAAATTCATTAGAATTGCAAAACTCGCATCGTAATCCGTTGACATTCCAGACACACGAGCAATATGTTGCTGCTACAAGGCCAAAAACTGGCGCCTCACAGAAGGGGGAGGTCAACGGTAAGTATTAAGTCTTAGCCCTCAGCGGCCGACACCGCTGAGGACTTTTTGCGAGAAGGGGTCCGTAGCATGGAGCACCTTTTGCTATCTCCTAAAGGCATCGGTGAGCGATGACCTGCATGAGAAACCTCCGCGGCGAAGGAGGTAACCATCAATGCGCTGGCTAATTGATGGCTGCCTTAAGGCCCGCGTCCCAATCGTCGTCATCGCCGCCGCCCTGATGTTCCTCGGGTTCAGGGACGTCCGCGATATGCCCGTGGACACGCTTCCTGAGTTCGGGCCTACGACTGTCGAAATCCAAACTGAGGCTCTCGGCTTATCGGCCAACGAAGTCGAGCAGCTGATCACCGTGCCCATGGAGCAGGACCTCCTCAATGGAGTCGCGTGGCTTAAGTTCATTCGCTCGAAGTCAGTACCCGGCCTTTCCTCTATAGAGCTGGTTTTCGAGCCGGGCACCGACCCTTACCGCGCCCGCCTGGCGGTTCAGGAGCGAGTATCGCAGGCAAAGGTCGCCTTACCGGGCGTATCCAGCCCACCGCAGATGCTTCAACCTCTGTCGTCGACAAACCGGGTGATGATCGTTGGGCTTTCCTCGAATGATCTCACCCCGATCGAGATGTCGGTGCTGGCCCGCTGGACGATCAGGCCTCGCCTGATGGGTGTCCCGGGAGTAGCGAACGTCTCCATTTGGGGACAGCGCGAGCGTCAGTTGCAGGTGCTGGTGGACCCCGCACATCTTCACGACACCGGCGTCTCACTCCTTCAGGTCGTCGAGACCAGCGCGAACGCGCTCTGGGTGTCTCCCTTGACCTTCGTCGAAGCATCGTCGCCGGGTACCAGCGGCTTCTTCGATACGCCCAACCAGCGGATCGGAATTCAACATATCCTACCCGTCTCGTCGCCCGACGACTTGGCGAAGGTCAATGTCGAAGAGACGAATCTCACCCTCGGTGATGTCGCTAGTGTGGTTGAAGATCACCAGCCGCTGATCGGCGATGCTGTGCTTGGCGACGGCACCGGCCTTCTGCTGGTAATCGAGAAGTTCCCTGAGGCCAATACACTCGATACAACCCACGGCGTAGACGAGGCGATAGAGGCCTTAAGGCCGGGTATGTCGGGCGTACAGTTTGACACCTCCGTATTCCGGCCGGCTACCTCCATTCGCAGCGGCCTCGACGACCTCGAAATCGCTGGGCTCATTGCGCTCGTCATCATCGCCTTGGCCCTCGGGCTGCTCTTCTTTCAGTGGCGGACGGTTCTGGTTGCACTCGCGGTGCTGCCGGTGACCATCGTGGCCGCTGTTTTCACACTCAGCCTGCTTGGAGAAACGTTCAACGTCATTGTGCTCGCGGGGCTCGTGGCGGCCCTTGCCCTCGTAATCGACGATGTCGTCGGCGATACCCATGAGGTCTTCCGGCGCCTCCGTCAGCGGGTGGACGATAGCGAAAAGTCCACGATAGCAACTGTACTCGAAGCATCGCTGCAGATGCGTTCGGCGATTGCTTACGCCGTCCTCATTATTGTCGCCGCAGTCGCGCCGGTCTTCTTTCTGGACGGCCTGACCGGTGAGTTTTTCCCGCCACTCGCGATCGCTTACCTGGTTACGATTGCCATCTCTATGGCCGTTGCGATAACGGTGACACCAGCCCTAAGCGTACTTCTCTTTTCGGTGGTGCCGCCGGCGAAGCACGAGGCGCCTATCGGCCGCTGGCTGCAGCGGAACTATGGCGTCCTGCTCTCCAGAGTATTGAGCCTCCCCATTCCCGTGATACTTGGCGCCGTTGCAGTACTCATGTTTGTTGGTCTCTTGGCAGTACCCCTGCTCGACAAACCATCGCTGACGCCTTCGTTTCGCGAACACGAACTACTGATACAGATCGACGGCGCGCCCGGCACATCATTGCCCGAGATGAGCCGTGTAGCGAACGCAATGAGAGATGAGTTGCGTACCCTCCCCGGCGTGCGGAATGTCGGCGGCCACGTCGGGCGCGCCATCCTGTCCGACCAAACCGTCGGCGTGAATTCAGGTGAGCTCTGGGTCTCCGTCGATTCCTCCGAAGACTACGACTCGACTGTGTCCGCTGTTCAGAGGACCGTAGATGGCTATCCCGGGCTATCTCATAAGGTCGTCACCTATTCAGACCAAAAGGTCAAGGAGGGAGAGACGGGATCCAGCGCGGACGTTACTGTCCGTGTGCTTGGTGAGGATCTGGGCGTCCTGCGCACCAAAGCGGACGAGATCAAGCAGATGCTCTCGGGCATTGACGGGATAGTCGACCCCCAGGTGCAGGCGCCGGCAGTGGAGCCGAACGTCGAGATCCAGGTGGACCTCGCCGCTGCCCAACGCTACGGCATTGAGCCCGGAGGTGTTCGCCGGGCGGCCGCCGCGGTGCTCCAGGGAATTGAGGTCGGAAGCTTCTTCGAACACGATAAGGTGTTCCAGGTGATCGTTCGGGGAACTCCCGAGACGCGGGCAAGCCTTACGAGCATCCAGGAGCTCTTGATCGACAAGCCGAGCGGTGGCCAGGTGCGCTTGGCGGATGTCGCCAAGGTACAGATAGCGCCCAACCCAACTGTCATCGAGCGCGAGGGCGTGTCCCGCCGCATGGACGTTGTAGCAAGCGTCAGTGGCCGTTCCCGGGGCGCCGTTGTCAACGATGTCCAGGAGGCGCTGCGCAAAGTCGAATTCCCTCTCGAGTACCACGCTACTGTCCTCAAGTCGGCGAACGAGAATGCCTGGGACCGCCTGCTCTGGTTGGCACTCTTCGCAGCGGCAGCGATATTCCTGCTCCTTCAAGCCGCCTTTGCCAGCTGGCGGGTGGCGGCGGTAACGTTCCTCTCTCTACCGACAGCACTGGTGGGTGGCGTGGTCGCAGCGTTGCTAGCCGGGGGCGACGTCACGATTGCCTCGTACGCCGGATTCGTGACTCTGCTCGCAATCGCGGCGCGCAACAGCGTCGTCTTGATCGGGCGTTGTCAGGCCCTTCACCGCAGCGGCCAGGAGCCTTTTGGCGCCGATCTTGTTATCAGCGCAGCTCAAAAGAGGATCGCGCCTGTCTTAATGACGGCTACGGCCATCGCGCTCGGCCTCGTCGCGCTCTTGCTCTACGGCGATCCGTTCGGACACGAAGTCATCGAACCGATGGCCGCGATAATTCTCGGCGGCCTCATAACTTCGTCATTTTTCAGCTTATTCATCCTGCCGGCCTTATACCTGCGTTTCGCGCCTGAGCCCGAGGCTGTCACGGCACGTCCCAAGCTCACCATCAGCCAAAAGGAGGTCCCAGCGTCATGATCAAGACTAGCCAGCTGCAGCAGCGCAGCTATAGATGGTTGCTCGCGGCGTTGATTTCCGCAGGTGGTTTAGTGGCTCTCGTAGCACTGCTACTCATAAGCCCCTGGTCCGAAACCAAGGCAGTTGAGACCGAAACCGGACCCGCCGAGGTTCAGCCTATCGAGGGAACGGAATTGAGCCGTGTGGTCCTGACCGAACAGGCAGCCGAACGTCTGGGCATCGAAACAACCGCAATTTCAGACTCTGAGGTTCAGTCCGCCGGAGGAGAGACAACGCTACGAAAAGTGGTTCCCTACTCCGCCATTCTATATGACGTTGACGGGGGCGCCTTCGTCTACACCAGCCCGGAGCCTCTGACCTTCGTCCGCGCGCCTATCACTGTCGATTACATAAAGGGTGACGTGGCCGTCCTGTCCGATGGCCCATCGTCGGGTACGGCGGTCGTGACCGTCGGCTCCGCCGAGTTGTTCGGCGCCGAATTCGAGTTCGAAGAGTGACACCGGGCGGAGGTATCGGGCGATGATGCGTTCGATCGTAGGCTGGAGCCTGCGCTTTAGGTTCCTCCTCATCTTCCTGGCAGCCGGCCTCATGTTCTTCGGCTACCGGGATGTCCGGAATATGCCCGTGGACGTCTTCCCTGAGTTCGCACCTCCGCGCGTGGAAGTCCAGACTCTATCAGTCGGACTTTCCTCAACAGAGGTCGAATCCCAGGTGACCATTCCGCTGGAAGACGCGCTCAACGGCGTGGAAAACCTTGACGTGATGCGCTCGAAGTCCGTACCGCAGTTGTCCTCCATCACGCTGATCATGAAGCCTGGGACGGACCTGATGCGCGCCCGTCAACTGGTATCAGAACGTCTCGCGGTGGTGAGTCCCACGCTGCCAACGTGGGCAGCGCCGCCCGTCATTATGCCCCCCGTTTCGGCGACACGGCGGGTCTTGATGATCGGTCTCTCTTCGGACGAAATCCCACTGACGGACCTTTCCATGACCGCCTACTGGAAGATCAGGGCCCGGCTGTTGCGCGTTCCGGGAGTCGCAAATGTGGCGATCTGGGGCGAGCGGCTGAAGATGTTGCAGGTGCAGGTCGATCCCGAACGGCTGCGCGATAACGGTGTTTCGCTAAACGAAGTGATGGAAACGACCGCTGATGCCGTAGATGCAGGCTTGCTGAGATTCTCAGAGGGAGCGGTGATTGGCACGGGAGGCTACCTTGATACGGCCAATCAAAGGCTGGTGATCAGGCACGTCCCGCCTGTTGTCACGCCCGCCGATCTCGGTCAGGTGCCCCTCAAAGAGCACCCCGCCTTGCATCTGAGCGACGTCACGACAGTGGTAGAAGACCATCAACCGCTGGTCGGTGATGCGATTGTCAACGATCGCCCGGGGCTCCTGCTCGTTGTCGATAAGTTTCCCTGGGCCAATACCCTGGATACCACACACGGCCTAGAGCAAGCGCTAGACGAGTTGCGACCGGCTCTTACTGGCGTAGAGATAGATTCCGACATCTTCCGCCCGGCTACTTTCATCGATATGTCGATCGACAACCTCACCAGAGCCCTCATCATTGGGTCGCTCCTCGTCGTGGTCATCCTGATCGCGTTTCTCTTCGAATGGCGCACAGCGTTGATCAGCCTCATTGCGATGCCGCTGTCTCTTATGGTGGCTCTGCTTGTCCTCCACCAGCTGGGAGCAACGATCAACGTCATGGTCCTGGCGGGGCTGGTTATTGCCATTGGTGTAGTCGTCGACGACGCGATCATCGATATAGAAAACATCTGGCGCCGCCTCCGTCAGCAGCGCACCGAAGGCGCCGATAAGTCGACCGCCGCGATCATACTCGAGGCGTCACTGGAGGTGCGCAGCGCGATCGTCCACGCAACGCTAATGGACCTCGTTGTCCTGATGCCGGTCTTCTTTCTTGAAGGGCTTACCGGCTCATTCTTCCGGCCGCTTGCGCTCTCGTTCGTGCTGGCCGTCCTCGCGTCCATGTTTGTTGCCCTCACCGTGACGCCGGCGCTGGGTCTGATCTTGCTCTCGAAGGCGCCGCTCCGGGGCCGCGAACCTCCTCTCAGGCGTTGGTTGCAGGCGGGTTATACCTCGATCCTTCGACGCATCATCCGCAGGCCCTCAGCGGCATACATCAGTGTTGCGACGGTCGTGCTGGTTGGCCTGATCGTGGCGCCACAGCTTGGCGAAGAACTCCTGCCCACCTTCAAAGAGCGCGATTTCCTAACCCACTGGATTACGGCGCCTGGTACCTCTCATCTGGAGGAGTCACGGATTACGATTGAGGGAACCAAAGACATCCGCGCGATCCCCGGTGTGCGCACCGTCGGCGCGCACATCGGACAGGCCTTTCTTGCCGAGGAAGTCGTGGGTATAAATTTCGGCGAGAACTGGGTTAGTGTCGATCCCAATGCGGATTACGACCCAACGGTTGCTGCCATTGAGGAGACCGTCGGCAGTTATCCCGGCCTGCTTCACGAAGTAGAGACCTATTTGAAAGAGACAACCGAAGAGGTACTCACTGGGACCTCTCAACCGATCGTTGTCCGCATCAATGGCCCAGATTTGCCCGTCTTGCGAGAAAAAGCCGCTGAGGTCGAGGAGGCCCTCTCGCAAATCGAGGGCATCGACGAACTACAAAAGGACCTCCAGGTCGACGTGCCTCAGGTGGAAGTCGAGGTAGACCTCGAAAAAGCCCAACAGTACGGGCTTAAACCGGGGGACGTGCGCCGGGCGGCTGGAGTGCTGATGTCAAGCGAAGAGGTCGCCGACGTCTTTCAGGGCGGGAAGACCTACGAAGTCCAAGTCTGGAGCACGCCCAATACCCGCGAGAACCTTGCAAGCATTGAGGAGCTGCTCATTGACACCCCGAAGGGAGGCCATGTCCGATTGGGCGACATTGCGGATATACGGGTCGTTCCTACTCCAAACGTCGTCCAGCGTGAAAATCAGTCCCGTCGGATTGACGTTACAGCCGGCGTGCAAGGGCGTGATCTCGGTTCGGTATCGCGTGACGTCGAGCGGGCGCTGAATGAGATTGAATTTCCGCTTGGCTACACCGCGGAGATGATCGGAGAATTTAGCGAGCGTCAGCAGGCTCAGGACCGGTTGCTTGTTTTTGGGATTGGTTCTGCCATAGGCGTCTTGCTTCTGCTCGGGGTCGCCTTCGGGAGTTGGCGGCTGGCCATCCTATCATTCCTTACACTGCCATCCGCCCTGGTGGGCGGCGTGTTGGCGGCATATGCGGGTGATGGCGTCATCTCGCTTGGTTCCCTTGTCGGCTTCTTGACGGTGTTCGGGATTGCCGCCCGCAACGGCATCATGCTGATCAGTCACTTCCAGTATCTCGAGGACCACGAAGGAGAATCTTTTGGGCCGGACCTGGTCTTGCGCGGGGCCCGAGAGCGCATCGCGCCGATCCTCATGACCGCGTCGGCGGCTGCGCTGGCACTGGTGCCACTGGTGGTTGTGGGCAGCGTCCCCGGAAACGAGATCGAGCATCCGATGGCGGTGGTGATCCTGGGCGGTCTGGTCACCTCGACACTGCTCAACCTGTTCATCGTCCCTTCGCTATATCTGCAGTTTGGTCGCCGCGCCCGGCGTTCCGCGCAAACGGTTTGATGGGGTTCCACCGTGACCAAGGGACTTCGTCGGCAGGGTCGTCGGCGACATGGGTGGAGGATGGCAGTTGCCGCCTTCATCGCCATTTCATTGTGGGCTTGTAAAGTCGATTCCGTTAGTGGCAGCGATCAGGACGAGGAGCACGTTGTTAACAAGAATGGGGGCGGCTGCAATCGCAGGCGGGGCGATCCTTCTGGGCGCCTGCGGCGGCGGAGCCAGCAGCGATTCGACTCAGACCCAGCAGCCGAATTCGGAAGGCAACCAGCAGGTCGGTGTCGAGGAGTTCGGCATGACGGATGAGGCACTCGTAAAAAGCATAGAGCGAGCCGAATCGCTCATCGCTTCCTGCATGACGGACGCGGGCTTCGAGTATGTGCCGATCGATCCGGTGACTTTCCGTGGTGCGATGGATGCGCTGACGAGCGCCCCCGGACTAACGGACGCGGAGTTCGTCGCACAGTACGGGTATGGCATAACGACGCTGCCGCCCACGCAGGCGTTCGGTGCGGGCGAGCAGAATACGCGCATCTACGACCAACTTTCCGCCGCCGACCAAATCGCCTACAAGCGCACGCTCTGGGGAGACAACGTCGAGGCGACGTTCGTGATCATGCTCGAGAATGAAGACTTCTCCGGAGCTGGGGGATGTACCAAGAAGGCGATCCACCAGGTGTACACGGAGGAACAGCGTAACGCCAACTACGTGAATCCGTTCGACGCGCAGGTCCAGCAGGACCCGCGTATGGTCGATGCGCTCGAGAAGTGGTCGGGCTGCATGCGCGAGGCTGGGTATGACTACGAAAACCCGGATGATGCCGAGCGCGAGATCACCGATCGCTTCAATGCGCTCACCAAAGGCGCGGATCCGAAAACGCTTACCGGCAGCGATAAGGCCGGTCTCACGCAACTCCAGGGCGAGGAGCGTGCGGTTGCTCAAGCCGACAACGAGTGTTTTGAGCAATACGTCACGGATGTTGAACGCCAGGTCGAGCGGGATATCAGCGGCCGCAACTAATGGAGGGATGATCATGCGTCGAATCAGCCAATATATGAAAGGGGACGACGGGCGATGACTGGCCGTGGCCGAATTGCGGGCATTGCAATCGGAGTCGTTGTGGCGGCGGGCCTGATCGGCTGGGTCGTCGGTTCACAAATCAGCTCACCTGCGGAGGTGGCATCCAGGACAGCCCCGCCGGCCGCCGCGCCGATCTTGGTGCCTGCCGAGGAGCGGGTTATTTCGGCAGACATCGTCACGCGTGGGACGGGCCGCTTCGGCTCCCCACAGCAGCTGTCTTTGGCCTCTTCGGTACTGAAGACGAGTCCCGGTATCGCCGCCCGCTTGCCGCTCCCCGGCACCGAATTGCACGAAGGAGACATTCTGTTCATTACCTCCGGCAGGCCCGTATTCTTGCTCGCCGGAGCAGAACCCGCCTTCCGCGACCTCGGGCCGGGCCTTAAGGGGGATGACGTTCGCCAGCTCGAGGAGGCCTTGGTGCGGCTTGGCTTTGACCCCGGGCCCGTTGATGGTGTCTACGACCGGCAGACGGAGGCCGCCGTTTCCGCTTGGTACCAAAGAGCGGGCATCGCACCTTTCGAGGCGTCCGCACAACAACTGGCGACGCTTCACTCACTCGAGACGGATCGGAACAGCGCCGAAATCGAAGTGATAAGCGCAGGAGACTCCGTCGCTTCAGCGCAAAACACGCTTGACTCCGCACACGCCGCCTACGATCAGGCGCAAGGGGCATGGCAGGCCAGCCAATCATCCTTGGTTCTGGCCGTCAATGTAGCCAACGCGAACGATCAGGCAGCGGTCGCCGCCGTCAATTCCAAACAGGCGGCTCTCAATGCGTTGCAGGCCGCAGGCGCAACTCCGGCGGAGATTTCCGCTGCCGAAGCGGAGCTCGCCCTTGCGAGGGCGAACGCAGAGGCCACCCGCCTTACCGGTGATCACGACGTTGCCGCCGCTGAAGCCGCTGGCTCAGCCGCCGCGGCAGATGTTACCAAGTCCTTGCGGGACATTAGAGCCGCCGAAGCGGCGCTCGGCAACGCCAGCGCCGCTCTGAGCGTGCGCCAGCGTCAGGCGAGCTCCGTGGCGTCTGATCTCTCGATAGCTAAGCTGCAAGCGGGCGTGCAGGTGCCCGCTGACGAACTAATCTTTGTGTCAAACGCTCCTGTACGGGTATCCGAAGTACAGCCTAGAAACGAGCAGACCGGTGGCCCTCTGATCACGGTAACAAATGCCAGTGTCGCGGTTGACGGCTCCCTTCGCCTCGAAGAGGCCGCCCTGGCTAAAGCGGGGATGCCGGTCACCATCGATGAGCCTGACCTGGGCATCAAGGCCAGCGGCACGATCAGCCGTGTTGCAGGCTCCCCCGGGACGAACGGAGTCGATAGCTTCCACGTCTACTTCGAGGTTGTTGTCGATCAGTCGCCCCCCGCCCTCGTCGGCGCCTCTGTCCGCCTTACCGTCCCTGTGCAGTCGACCGGCGGCAGCGTGCTGGCGGTCCCCGTTAGCGCTGTCACACTCTCTGCCGATGGCTCGTCTCGTATCCAGCGGAATGAAGGTGGAAAGCTTGCGTTTGTAACCGTCGAACCAGGCTTGTCGGCTGACGGCTTCGTCGCTGTAAAAGCGCTCGACGGCGCTCTGAGCGCGGGTGACCTCGTGGTCGTCGGCTTCGGCCAAGAGGGCAATGCCAAGCAGTGATTACCCAGCCTCCAGTCATCGAACTGCACGGAATCGGACGCCGGTTCGGCACTGACCCGCCTCTTGAAGCCCTCGTCGGAGTGGATCTTGTCGTGCAGCGAGGCGAGTGGCTGGCGATTGCCGGCCCATCTGGATCGGGCAAGTCTACGCTGTTGAACATTCTGGGCTTGCTGGATATTCAAACGGCGGGAAGCTACCGCTTCAATGGCATAGATGTCGCTGGACTGCGAGACCAGCAGCGGGCCGGTCTGAGGAGCCGTGCAATCGGGTTCGTGTTCCAGGCGTTCCACCTGATCGGCCACAGGAGTGTTCTCGAAAACGTAATGCTCTCAGATGTATATCGCAAGTACCCACGCCGGGAGCGTAATGAACGTGCTCGATCCGCATTAGGGCAAGTGGGGTTGAGCAGGAGAGCCGACTACCTACCAACGCGGCTATCCGGCGGCGAGCGACAACGCGCAGCGATCGCCCGCGCCATCATGGGTTCTCCCCGTGTGTTGCTCTGCGATGAACCGACTGGGAACCTCGACTCCGGCACGACTGCCTCAATCCTCGACTTGTTCGCCGAGCTGAATCGCGGGGGGCTAACGATTGTCACAATCACGCATGAGGCGGACGTGGCTCAGCGGGCCAGCCGGAAGTTACGCATCGTCGATGGCAGGATCGAGGATCCTCAATGAGCCGCCTCGATGCAGCGCTACGCGGACTGCGTGGGCGGCTCGGGTCGCCGGTTCACGAACGACGCCCGTATGACAGCGGCGACCTGATCACGCCGTCCGGCATGTTGGCGGCGGACCTCGCCAACGAGGCGGTGGCGGGCCTGTTCGCCCGCCCGGGCCGAATGAGCCTTACCGTATTGGGTACGGTCATCGGCCTCGCCGCGCTAGTTGCGACATTGGGGCTATCGCGCACCGCGGGAAATCGAATCGTTGGCCATTTCGATGAGCTCGCGGCGACCCAGGTAGTGATCAGTCGCTCGCCTACCGCCAGCGCCGATGCCAGTGCCCTACCGTGGGACGCTCCAGCGCGGCTGGAGCGGCTCAATGGCGTTGTGGCGGCCGGCAACATGAGCACGGTCAATGTCGGTAACCGCCAGGTGAGCACATCTCCTATCAGTGATCCCGCTCGGCAGGCCGAACTAAAACTGTCAGTCCAGGCAGCCTCCCCGGACTTGTTCGCGGCTGTACGAGCTCAGTTGCGCGGCGGCCGCTTGCTTGACGAAGGCAACTCGCAACGAGCGGACCGCGTTGCCGTACTCGGCCCGTCTGCCGCTCAAAAGCTCGGCATCAGCGGGGTCGAGCAGCTCCCCGCGATTCGCATCGGCGACGATCTGTATCTGGTCGTGGGCATCCTCGATGGTGTGGCCCGCCAGCCCGGATTGTTAGGGGCTGTGATCATTCCTGAGGGCACCGCAAAGCGAGACTTCGGCCTGACAAGCCCGGAGCTGGTCGTGGTGGAGACAAGAATCGGCGCCGCAAAACTGATCTCGCAGCAGGCTGCGCTCGCGCTCCGGCCGGACGGCCCGCGGGGGCTCAAGGTGGCGGCACCGACCGAGCCTCAGCGCGCACGAGACCGCGTCCAAAGCGACTTGAGCCTATTGTTCCTGATGCTCGGCGGCGTCTCCTTGCTGGTCGGTGCCATTGGCATTGCGAACGTCACGTTGGTCTCGGTTATCGAACGGACTGGTGAGATCGGCCTCCGACGCGCGCTCGGCGCGACCCGCCGGCACATCGCCGTCCAGTTCCTCCTGGAGAGTGCGGCGATGGGGTTTGTCGGTGGCGTCATCGGCGCCAGCATTGGCACTCTCGTCGTCGTCGCTGTCGCGGGCTACCAGTCATGGACGCCCGTGTTGGACCCGCTTGTTCCCTTCGCAGCCCCGCTGCTGGGTGCACTAGTGGGTCTGATTTCCGGCAGCTATCCAGCCCTCCGGGCGGCAAGCATGGAGCCCGTCGAGGCGCTTCGGACCGGAACCTAAGCCGACCGCTTCCGTCCTGGCGGGTCCATTTCAAAAACACTGCCTATCTTGAGGCCTTCCGCCTATCTGAGAAGTAGATAACCCGCTTTTTATTTCAGGGCTCCTGCGTCTTCCGTTGACAGCTTTCTAATTACGTCATATCTTCCACCTAAGCTGCCCAATCTCACCGGAATCCCATCGCCCAAAGGGAGGCCGAATAATGTTACCGGAGTCGTGGTCGTGCGCGACTGCTCTGCTGCGTCTGCGCTTGATTCCCCGTTTGTCTGGCGCCACATCGCCCTTGTCCTGTTGCCTTCGTCGCTTCACTCGCCGTCTTCGGCCTGTGCCGTGGATGGCTCCACGGCGAGAAGGGTTGGTCTAGAGTGAGACACTTGCTTGCGCTTGCGGCGGGAATTAGCCTCGTCGCCATCGCCTCCACCGGCTGGGCGAGCCATTTAGGAACCACTCGCTTCCCGAACCCTGACCCCAATCCTCGCGTGGGCACGCCGGACGACCCTAAGTTTGACTGCGCGGAGCTCGACGACGAGGACCTGACCGCGCCCAACTGCTCGTCAGTCTTCGACGAGCAGTCCAATCTGTTTGGCTTCCCGCCCGATTCGACAACTGCCTCGGCGCAATACCATGATGCGCACCTGGGTCAGGGGCAGGTCTCCGGCGTCTCCGCCGACCGCGCGTGGAAGATCACCACCGGCAGCCCAGAGGTCGAGATCGCCATCATCGACACGGGCATCCGCTGGGAGAACCCGGAGCTTCGCTCGAAAGTCTGGCTCAACCGCGGAGAATTGCCGCTTCCCCGGCTCGCCGATGGTTCCACAGCGTCCTCCTACGACGCCAATGGAGATGGCACGTTCAACGTTGATGACTACGCCAACGACTCGCGCGTGAATCCGAGCGGCGGGCCGAACGGCATTCCCGGCAAGCTCGATGGCGAGGACGTGATCCGTGCCTTCTCAGACGGCACGGACACTGATGGCAACGCCTATGTTGACGACATCGCGGGCTGGGACTTCTTCGACGACGACAACGATCCGTTCGACGCCTCGAGCTATGCATCGGCTGAGAACCATGGTTCCGGTCGCGCGGAGAATGCGGCCGCCGAGACTGACAACGGAATCGATGGCGCCTCTCCTTGCCCTCGCTGTCGCCTGATGATGCTGCGGCTCTGGGACACGTTCGTGGCGCCGGCAGACACCTACGGCATGGCGACGATCTACGCCGCTGACAACGGCGCCGACGTGCAAGAGGTCGCGCTGGGAGTCCTTCAGAACTCGCGCTTCTCGCAGGCTGCGACTCAGTACGCCTTCAAGAAGGGCGTCGCTCTCATGCAAGTCTCGAGCGACCTTAACACCTCCGACCACAATTTCCCCACCAATTACAACAACACCATTTTCGTCGCCGGCTCAGTTGCTGACACCGAAGGGCTCGGGCAGGACAATCAACAGCTGGCGGACGGCCTGCAGCGCTTCGGGATCCCGGCCGGTTCTCAGGCGCCCGTCCAGACGTGGTTCAGGAACTCAGGCCTTACGCAGTTTGGCGGACACGCCGCCGTGGTGATGATGGGGGTCACTGGCAGTGAATCGGTTGGTCAGGCCGCGGGCGCCGCGGGGCTCGTGAAGAGCCGAGGCCTTGAGCTTGCGTCGTCGATCGGAGGGCCGCTCACATCCAATGAGGTAAAGCAACTACTCACGCTGACGGCCGAAGACGTGCTCCCCGAGAACACGACCGGGACGGGCGCGCCGGACTATGCGCAGGTCGGCTGGGACCAGCACTTTGGCTACGGCCGCGTGAATCTGCATGCGGCTGTGAGCCGCGTGGCCCCCGGCACAATCCCCCCTGAGGCGGGAATCGAGTCCCCGCCCTGGTTCATGCCCCTTGATCCCGTTACCAATCCAACCGTTCCCGTCGGTGGGTTCGCCTCGGCGAGACGGGCGGCTTCGTTCACCTACGAGCTTTCGTATGCGCCCGGACTGGAACCGCTCGGGCAGGTATTCACGCCTTTTGCGACCGGTTCCGGGACCGGACCGATCAACGGGAACCTCGGCACGCTTCCGCTGGCGACGGTCGCGGGGCTGCTTCCGGGGTCGGCTCAGGGAATTCCGCCGACCGACCCGTACCAGTACGCCTTCACGGTAAGGCTGCGCGTGACCGATAACCTCGGCAATGTCGGTGAGGACCGGAAGACGCTCTTCGCCTACCACGACGCGACGCTCCACGCCGGCTGGCCCAAGTTCGTAGACACTGGCGGCGAGCAGAGTCTCCGCATGGCAGATCTGGATGGAAATGGCTCGATGGAGATCGTTGCCGCGAACACTTCGGGCGAAATCAACGTCTACAACTCGGACGGCACCCCCGCAAGCTACTTCAACGGCGGCGCGCCCTTCCTCGGCGCAATTCCGGCCGTTGTCGCGAACCACATGGGCGCTCCGGCCTTTGCGACGGGCGCTGTCGCGCCGAGCCACGGCGGCTTCACCACGCCGGCCGTCGGCGACCTCGATAAGGACGGCTACCCAGAGATTGTGGCCACGGACGGAGACAAGGTCTACGCCTTGCGCAATGACGGCACCCTGCTCCCGGGCTTTCCCGTGGCCGTCAACCCGGCCTTTTCTGCCCCAGCCGTTCGCACGAAGACGAATCACCTCAAGACCGGATTCTTCTCCTCGGCGGTTCTGGGGGACCTAGATAGGGATGGCCGGCTAGACATCGCTGCCGCTGCCATGGACCAGCGTGCTTACGCCTGGAATATGGACGGTCAGCTACTGCCCGGCTGGCCCGTGTTCCTCTCGGACGGCGGCAACGGCGCTGAAAGCATCAACACGCCCGCCATTGGCGACATTAACGGCGACGGCTTCCTCGATGTCGTTGTAGCGACGAACGAGATCTACGGCGGCAGCTCACCGGGCGGCATCGAAGAAGCGATCCGGCAAGGACTGATCAACCTCGCCGCCGGTCAGGCGGGGGGGTCGAGCCGCCTGTATGCTATCCAGCACGACGGGACCGCGCACGACGGCGATCCGAGCGACAACGGAGGGTTCGTCAGGGATCCGGACGCTTTCCTGCCCGGCTGGCCGGTCACGCTCAACTCGCTGTCGCCTGAGCTCTTGCCATTGGTGGAGCCCGGCGTGGATGCGATCATCGCCGATGTCGATCCGACATCGCCGGGTCTGGAGGTGATCAACAACTCCTTTGCCGGAGACCTTTCCGTTATCGCCGGCGACGGAAGCGTGCGCTACACCTACCAGAGTGCCGCGAGCGGAGGGGCCAGTCTCAGTCCCGGCACGGTTGTTCAGACGGCAGAGCATGCTGCCGTGGGCGATGTGACAGGTGCCGGCACCGCCTCTGTCTTCAAGGGAGGAGTCCCGGTCGAGCAGCTGGTAAACCTTCTGCTGGTCGGCCAGAACGTCCCGTTTCAGCACGTGATTCAAGGCTGGAATGCCGCGACGGGCGCCGATCTCCCCGGCTGGCCGCGCGCCATGGATGACTATCAGATCTTCACCTCGCCCGCGATCGCGAACGTCGGCGGCACGAACGACCGCGAGGTCATCGCCGGCTCGGGCCTCTACCTGCTGCACGCCTTCGGCCCAAGCGGCGCCGAAGCCGCCAATTTCCCGAAATTCACCGGCGGCTGGTTGTCCGGTGTATCCGCAACGGGCGATATCGACGGCGACGGAAGCCTGGAAATCGCCAACTGGACGCGCGAGGGCAACATGTTCGTGTGGGACACGGACGCCCCGGCCTGCGGCGGCAACGACGAATGGTGGGGCTTCCGCCACGACGATTACAACTCCGGTAGGTACGGTAATGACACCCGCCCGCCGCGCGTGATCACGGACATCTCGGCCACTGGTGCCACCGCGGCGGGAGGCGGGAACGTCAACCTTTCGCTGCTTTGGACGGCTCCGGGCGAGGATGCGGCCTGCGGGCAGAACCAGTCCTACGACGTTCGCTACTCGAATGCACCCATCACGGCGAGCAACTTCGCGCAGGCTTCGCAGGCCACCGGCGAGCCGTCCCCGCAGGCCAGTGGCGCGAGTGAGCAGTTTACGCTGACCGTCCCCGGAAGCGCGCACTACTTCGCCATTCGCGCTGTTGACGACGCTGGGAACGTCGGGCCGGTCTCGAACAATGCCTCTATCGCAGACGCGGACCAGGACGGCGTTCCTGATATCCTCGACGCCTGCCCCGGTACTGCTCCTGGTGCTACCGTCGACAGCAACGGCTGCTCGCAGTCCCAGGTCGACTCGGATCTCGACGGCGTCTGCAACCCGGGCGCGTCGAGCAGTCTCTGCACCGGCTCGGACAACTGCCCGACTGTCGCCAACCCGACGCAGAGCGACATCGACGGCGATGGGATCGGCGACGCCTGTGACGCCGACCGTGACGGCGACGGCGTTCCAAATGCCTCTGACAATTGTCCGAACGACGCGAACCCGAGCCAGACCGACTCTGACGGAGATGGGTTCGGCGACGTCTGCGACCATGATGTGCGAGTGAGCAAGTTCTCGACCGGCGGCCGGGACCTCGTTCTGGACGCGAGCGGCACGATCGACCGGCAGGTGCTAGCCCGCTGCCAGAGCCTGAGCCCGCATACGGACATCATTCGTTGCACGGTTCAGATCGTCGGGCTGCCCGTGGGCTGCACGGCGCAGAACCTCGACACCGGTGTCATCGTCGCGGCGCCGGGCGGGCTGGTCGTGGATAACACCTCGAGCTACGCGCCTGGACAGGAGCGTAAGTTCGACTTCAAGCTGCATATCGCCTGCGCTCCGAGACCGCCGCAAACGGGAATCGCGCTGATCGCGCGAGCAGACCATGGCGCGGACGACGGGCTCGGCCCGGACGATGAAGATACGAGCCCTGCGAACAATAGAGTGACGCGGCTGCACACGCTACGACCATGAAATTTCTGGCTAGCAAGAGCACAGGAGGAAGCACGATGGGCACGATCTCATGGAGGAGACTGGCCGGCCTTCTTGGCGCGCTAGGCCTCCTTCTCTTGCTCGCATCCGACCACGCATCTGACCCGGTTTCCGCAAGCACCGCTTCCTCCTTGCCGTCCGTGTCCAGCGGTGCGCGGCCCGGGCCGGATGTGCTCTATGCTTCTGCGCCGTCGGCTCCTCAGCTCGAGAACCGCAATCCTCGCTTCAACGCCTCGCCGCTCCTCGTTTCGGGTACGGAGGCATACGTGAACGGCGAATACCTCTACCAGGACTATCTCTACGATGATTACGGGAGCAACACAGATGGCTCCGGTGGCACGCCGCTTTCTCCACGGGCCGGGGACATCAACTACCCGACGAATAACGCGCGTTACGGCGGGAACGCGGCCGATCTCGTCGAGTTCCGGATTGATGTCGCGCCGGATTCCGTTGCCTACCGGCTTACCCTGAACACCCTCCTCGAGGCTGACAGCACGATCGTCGCCATCGCCTTCGATACCGATCGCAACCAGGCGACGGGCGGCACGGTCCTCTCTCGCGATCCAGGCGCCCCCTTCCCCGGCACGGAGGAGGTCATCTTCACCTGGGGGACGGGCGCCGAACATGCTCGATGGAACGGCCTCGGCTGGACGACCACTCCGCTCGCTGCTCCGAGTACCGACCTAGAGGCCAACCAGATAACAGTAATCGTCCCGCGAAGCGTCTCGAACCCCGCTGGTTCGTGGCGCTCCACGCTCGCTACGGGGCTCTATAATCCCACGACCGGCGGCTGGTTGCGTCCCCAGCAGAACGCCGACGCAGTCACCCCCGGAGGCGCCGGCGGTCTCGACCCGGCTCCGGCCGGAATCTTCAACCTGGCCTTCCGCTTTAACGAGCCCGTCCGCTCAAGCGACACGCCCCGGATACGAACCAATCGACCGCGATCCGCAGCAAGCAGCCTACTCCAGTACGCGCACGACATCGACTTCGCCGCTCTCGATGCCGGAACGAACTCGAGCACGGTCCCGTCCTCGGGCGTGCAGATCCGCATCTTCCCCAGCCGCCTCCAGCTCGGCGAGGGGCAGGACATCAACGCCTACCCCGCCTACCGCGGACAGCTCCAGCCCTACTCGCTTTATGTTCCGACCAGCTACGACCCCGGGACACCGGCGGGCTTCGTGTTGGCTCTGCATTCGCTGGACGAGCATTACTGGCAGTACAACGGCACAATGCTTCACCAACAGTTCGGCGACCAACGTGGCGCGATTGTCGCCACCTCGCTATCCCGCGCGAGCGACGGCTGGTACCGCGACTACGCCGAGTACGACGTCTTCGAGATGTGGAACGATGTGGCTTCGCATTTCAACCTAGACGGAGATAAGACGGTCCTCACCGGCTACTCCATGGGCGGCTACGCCACTTATCGCCTCGGCACCTTCTACCCGGATCTCTTCGGCAAGGCTTTCTCTGTCGTCGGCCCCCCGGGCGAGGGCATCTGGGTGCCGCCCGCGCCGCCCACCGGAGGGATCAGGGGCAGCGAAACAGGTGATTCCAACGGTGCCGCTGAAACACTGTCGAACAACTGGCTCGAGAACACCCGTAACCTTCCCTACATGAACTTGGCGGCGACTCAGGATGAACTTGTCCCCTACGAGGGGCCTGAGGCGCAGAACCTCGGTAGGCCGGACCTCGGCATCGATGGCTTCGACCAGCTCGGCTACCGCTTCCATTTCTTGACGTTCAACGTCTCAGACCACTTGGCACTGGCCGCGCTCGGCTACAACTTCCCGATGGCGCAAGGCTTCCTTGGTGACGCCTTCGTAGACCGCAACCCGGCTCATGTCACCTTCTCCTATAGCCCAGCGGCAGACTGCGATTCCGCGAGCCAGGATAGCCGGTGCGCCAATCCCAACCTCGGCCTCCGCCACGATCACGCCTACTGGGTATCCGGCCTTACCGTTGCGGACCCCAACAAGACGCCGTTCCCCGCTGAAGGCACGATTGACGCCTTTAGCCACGCCTACGGCGTCGGTGATCCGCCGAGCACCGCCGGACAGCGCCAGTGCTCCACCCCCGGCAACCCGCCTGACTGCGGCCCGCTCCCCTACACGGAATTCAACCGGACCTGGGGTCCGGCGCCTTCGATCCCCGTCGCCAACCAGCTCGACATCACGCTTACGAACTTGAACGGCGTTACCGTCGATGCGGCTCGCGCCGGCCTCATTCGCTGCCAGGCCGTAGCGCTTTCGATCGACAGCGACAGCGCGACGCGCCTGCTTCTGGCGGGAGAGTTCCCGGGCGCCACCGTGAGCGGCGCCGCTTTCGAGCAGACTCCTCAAGGCATCGCCCTGCTCCTCCAGCCCGCCCATTCCGATGTAACAATCGCCCCGTGCGACAGCGACGGCGACGGGTACCCCGACCCGAACGACAACTGCCCGAACGTCGCGAACCCGACGCAGAGCGACATCGACGGCGACGGCATTGGCGATGCCTGCGACCCGGACCGCGACGGCGACGGCGTGCCCAACGCGTCCGACAATTGCCCGAACGACGCGAACCCAACCCAGACAGACTCGGACGGCGACGGCTTCGGCGACGTCTGCGACCACGATGTGCGCGTGAGTAAGTTCTCGACCGGCGGCCGGGATATGACGCTGGGCACCAGCGGCTCGATCGACCGGCAGGTGCTCGCCCGCTGTCAGAGCCTCAGCCCGCACACGGACACTATCCGCTGCACGGTGGAGATCGTCGGCCTGCCTTCAGGCTGCACGGCGCAGAACCTGGATACGGGCTTGACCGCCTCTGCGCCCGGCGGGCTGGTCATGGACAACACTGCGAGCTACGCGCCGGGCCAGGAACGCAAGCTCGACTTCAAGCTGCATATCGCCTGCGCTCCGAGACCGCCGCAAACGGGAATCGCGCTTATCGCGAGGGCGGACCACGGCGCAGACGACGGCCTCGGCCCGGATGATGAAGACACCAGCCCCGCGAACAATAGAGTTACTCGCCTGCATACGCTGCGATAGATTGTGCTCCAAACGAGGATGCCCGTTAAAACGCACGTATCGTCGCTCGGAGGCCTCCGCTACGTCCTAACGGGTGTATTGGCAGCGGTCGTGTGGCTCTCCGGCGATTCTACGGCCTCGGCGACGATGCCATTCACGCCTTCCTTCGACCTCACGGTTTCCGACGCTAACCCCGGCGCCCGGGCGAATACGACTATGGTTCACAGCGTGCCGGCCGGCAACAATCTCATCGATTCCATCAACACGTTCATCCCGATCGACTGGCAGATCGCTTCCGGCGATA
>Ga0209376_1000385_pt1 | contig 49416 bp, 46 predicted proteins | sample GraSoiAngelo_134_FD_185891 | JGI IMG/M metagenome (GOLD analysis project Ga0209376, IMG submission 185891) | Grasslands soil microbial communities from the Angelo Coastal Reserve, California, USA - 14_0929_05_30cm (SPAdes) (version 2) | ecosystem: Environmental > Terrestrial > Soil > Grasslands ...
GTGTGTTAGTCTCACGCATGATGCGTGGGAGGCAGTGGAAGATCGGCGACCGAATTTTCGATCTCTCCCGGCAGGGGCTGATCATGGGCATCCTGAATGTTACCCCGGATTCTTTTTCCGACGGCGGACAGTTTTTCACTGTGAATAAGGCGGTTGAACACGGTCTGAGAATGGCTGCAGAAGGCGCGCAGATCATTGATGTTGGTGGCGAATCAACGCGACCGGGCGCCGAACCTGTCGCCGCAGAGGAAGAACTGTGCCGCGTAATTCCCGTGATCGAACGATTGCGTGTGAAGATCGACACTGCCATTTCGATTGACACTTCGAAGACTCAGGTTGCACGCGCGGCGATTCAAGCAGGCGCTTCGATTGTAAACGACGTCACCGGCGGACGAAGCGACGCAGGGATAATGCCGCTAGTTGCCGAGACCCAATCAGCTTTCATCATTATGCATATGCAGGGAAATCCGCGGACGATGCAGGTCGAGCCGCGATATGTGGACGTTGTCGCGGAAGTGGCCGATTTTTTTCGACAACAGTACGCGTGCGCCCTAGAGTGCTGTATTGACCCCATGGCGATTGCGTTTGATCCGGGAATCGGGTTCGGGAAAACGCTTCAGCACAATCTCGAGTTACTCGCGCGGCTTGACGAACTTCGCGGGCACGATCGGCCGCTCGTGATTGGTGTTTCCCGCAAATCTTTTCTGGCGAAACTGACCGGCTCGTCAGAGATCAGCGATCGGCACGCGCCTGCGGTGGCGTTAACTTCGCTTCTGCGTGTGCGCGGCGCGGACGTATTTCGCGTTCATGACGTCAAAGAAAATGTAAACGCGTTGCGGGTAACCGAAGCAATTCTTCAAAGGACGAAATGATCGACCAGCTCATTCATCTCTGGATCAGAGGGTGGCGCAGCGCCTTTGAAATCATTTTGCTGAGTGTGGCGATCTACTACGGCTATCTCTATTTCCGCGGGACGCGCGGCGCGAAAGTTCTAACGGGGCTGGCAATCGTTTTTTTGACGCTAACGTTAATTTCGCAGTTGCTCAATCTGGTTGTGATCGGCTGGATTGTCCGAAGTTTTTCGGTTTTTCTCGCAGTCGCATTGGTGGTGATTTTTCAACCGGAACTGCGGCGTGGGCTGGCCGCGCTTGGTGGACATCCGATTTTCTCTCTGACGAGCGAGAAACGAGAAACCGTGCACGATCTGGCCGAGGCAGTAACGCAACTCGCGAACAAACAATTCGGTGCACTCATCGCGATCGAGCGCGACACGTCGATTCGCGTTTATGAAGAAACCGGCGTAACGATCGATGGCGATTTTTCTGTCGAGCTCATCCTGACGATCTTTCACCCAAAGGCCGCTCTTCATGATGGCGGAGTCATCATCCGCAACGGACGGATCGCGGCGGCCGCGTGCATTTTTCCCGTCAGTCAACGGGAAACGCTCGACCGCAGCCTGGGATTACGTCATCGCGCCGGGCTCGGAATCACCGAGGAATCGGACGCCGTTGCGGTAGTCATCTCCGAAGAGACGGGCGGTATTTCCATTTGTCATAGGCGGCGAATTGAGCGCAATTTCACTCCGGAGACGTTCCGCCAACGGATCGCGGAAATCTTGTTGCACACCAAATATGAAGAGACTGATTCTGAAAAACTGGCGCGCGAAGTTGATCTCTCTCCTGCTCGCGACAACGCTTTGGTACCTGATCAAAAAGAACGTAGCGACGACGCCCTCGCCGTCTGAAAGGCCGTCCGGCACGCCGATTACGGAAACGCGCTGAACGTACAGGTGCAGGTCAACGCAAGAAACGCGACAGATTTTCTTCTTCCCAGCGTCGGGCACGCCGGTAGCTCGGAAATTCGCGCTCTCGGCGGCTGAACTCTTCCGTGTGAACTCGCCGGCGGCCTTCCGACAATGTTTCATCCGGGATTACAGAATGGAGCATCTCGTGATAAAGCACGTACCGCAGAAACCAAAGCGGCACAAAGGGCTGATCGAGTGCCGGATTAATTCGGATGACGCGATCTTCCTCTTGGATGGTGCCGAAGATGAAATATTCTCTCGGACGATGTTTTCGTCGGCGGCCCCACATGACCTTGTAACTGCGAAGACGCCCGCGAAAATACCGTTCGTTCAAGTTGTCAAACATGCTGCGCAGATCGAAATGCATTCCCTCGTGACGCAAATTCAACTGCCCCTGCATCGGCAGTTTTGGGTGTGCGAGCTTTCGTTTCGTTTTTGTTTTTTTCGTCCTAGCCATTCGTCTGTCCTCCCGAAAACGACCAAAGTGCAGAGTATTTTAGTGGCCTTTAAATCCGGTTACAAGCAAAGCGCTAATGTTTGCGAGAAAAGTGTGCAAGTTCCTGCGCGCTAAGTAATTATGTTAACACTTAAGTTTTTAGGATCAGAACAATGGAATTCTACATCCTCTGGCACTTACGAGGAAAATTGTCTGACTTTCTCACTGGCAGTCCTTTTCCGATTGCCATGGCTCTTTTGGAGCAATAAGAGGCGTCTTTCGGCAGCTGCCAGACTCGGACATGACAACGTTGGGTTTCCCACTCTGCACATTTCGAGCGAAGCGAAGCGCAGTCGAGGAACGTCTTACTGTTGATCTAATAATGAGAGATGTCTCGACTCCACTCGACATGACAGGAGACGAATGCGCTCCGGGTGGATGGAGGCGGCGGCAGCGGAGCGAGGTGCCAGAAAGCTCACAAAAATACCGTGGACTTTGCCAGAACCGCAACTTGCGTATAATCCTTCTGACTTCCTGGCCGGTACGCTGGAGGTTAAGCGAGATCAAACAGCATGACGCCTTTACTTAGAAAGTTGCTGGGCCAAAATTGGCTGCTGCTGGTCACGATGCTCGCGCTTGCCATCTTCGGGGTGGTAGCAATCTACAGCGCGACTTCCACGCGCACGGATTCCTACGCTGCAGATTTTTGGCGAAAGCAGGCAAACTGGGTCGCGGTCGGCATCTTAGCGTTCATGATTACGAGTCTAATTGACTATCGCTGGATTCGCTGGGGCGCGTTGCCGATGTATCTGGCTGGCATTTTCTTTCTGATTCTTACCCATTTTATGGGACAAAGAGTGTATGGAGCGCGCAGTTGGCTTCACCTAGGACCGCTTAATTTTCAACCCGCGCAGCTTGCGGTTGTTGCCGGGATTATGGTGTTGTCACTCTTTTTAACTCAATTCCGCGAGATGCATCCCATGCTTCGGTTGCTGCTCTGTGGAGCAATTGCCGCGGCACCCTGCCTTCTCATTCTCATGCAGCCGGATCTCGGCGAGGTCATCATTTGGATACCTGTGCTTCTCGCGCTGTTTTTCGTAGGAGGTCTTCCCCTGCGTTATTTGATCTGTATCATCCTCATCGGGATCGCTTTTATTCCGATCGCCATTCACCTCGGGCTGAAACCGTACCAGCAGCAGCGGATCACCGCCTTTACACATCCTGATATCGATAAACAGGGAGCAGCCTGGGCAATCAATCAATCGCTCATTGCGATCGGATCGGGCGGATGGTCGGGGAAGGGATTCAAAGCGCCAAACACGCAAATCGAGCTCGGCTTCTTGCCGGCGACCGCTGTGCACAACGATTACATTTTCTCCGCGATTGGCGAGCAATGGGGATTTGTCGGAGGAATGTTTCTTATCGGCGCGTTCGCCTTACTTCTCCTGACATGTCTCTTCGTCGCTTTTCTTGCAGGAGACCAATTAGGCCTGCTTCTGGTCATTGGGATCACGGCGCTCGTCTTCACGCATATTTTCCAGAACATGGGGATGACGATCGCAATGTTGCCAATCACTGGCGTGCCCTTGCCATTGATCAGTTACAGCGGCTCGTTTGTGCTGATGATCATGTTCGGACTCGGGCTCGTGAACAGTGTTTGGATCCACCGAAAAGTTCTCGTTTAAATTCTGGGCAACTTTTCGCAGGATCGACAACCACCGCCCGTTTGTCGATCGCCCGCCGTTTACTTTGCGCGCTCGCTTGCCTAAAGTCGTGGGCGACGCATGGAAGCCGATTACAAGGTCAAGCTCGACGTTTTCGAGGGGCCGCTCGATCTTCTGCTTTACCTGATCAAACAGGACGAAATCGACATCTACGACATTTCGCTCGAACGCATCACTCGACAGTACCTCGAATATCTCCAGGCGTTCAAAGAGCTGAATATCGAACTTGCCGGCGAGTTCATCGTGATGGCGGCAAACCTTATTTATTTGAAAAGCCGCAGTCTGTTGCCCGCTAGTCAGCAGCCGCCCGACGAAGACGCGGACGAAGATGATCCTCGTTGGGACCTAATCCGGCAACTGATTGAGTACAAAAAATTCAAGGAGGCGGCTGCGGAATTGCATCTGCGCCAACTGGAACAACAGCGAATTTTCGCGCGCGAAGGAGGGTTGGCTTCGCCTTTGGAGGAACCGCTTCGTCTTGGAGAGATTGGAATTTTTCAGCTGATCAACGCGTTCCGGATCGTGATCAAACGGGTGGAAGCGCGACAGGACGTGCAGGAGATTTTCGGCGAACGTTTTAGCGTCTCGGAGAAGATCGACACGATCTTGCAACGGGTCGCAGCCGGTCCTCCCGTCCGTTTTTCCGATTTGTTCGGGGCTGTCGTCTCGCGGGTCGAAGTCGTTGTGACTTTTCTCGCGCTTTTGGAATTGATTCGTCTCAAACAAGTTCGCGCTATTCAGAAAAACATTTTTGAAGAAATTGAAATCGCGGCCGCGACACCGTGAAAATCGACAATCATGCCGCAAATCTTGATCGCCGGATGTGGTTACGTCGGGCAAGCAACTGCGGATTTGTTCCATGCTGCCGGCTGGCCCGTAGAAGGCTGGACACATTCCGCGGAATCCGCAGCTAGATTATCGGCTAAGCCGTACCCGGTTCATGCGGTCGATATAGCCAATAAGGCTCAGGTTGGCGCGCGGGCGGGAACGTTCGATGCGATAATCCACTGCGCTAGCTCGGGCGGCGGCGATGCAGATGCCTATTGCCAAATCTACCTGAACGGCGCGCGCAATCTTCTCGATCGATTCGTTGGAACGAAGCTCCTCTTTACGAGCAGCACTAGCGTTTACGCGCAACGCGATGGTTCGTGGGTTACCGAAGAGAGCGAGACCAAACCGCCGCGCAAGACCGGTCGAATACTACTTCAGACGGAAAACTTCGTGCTAGCCCATGACGGCATCGTAGCGCGACTTGCAGGCATTTACGGGCCGAAACGCTCGGCGCTACTGACGAAATTTCTGTCGGGCACAGCGATTATCGATCCCGAAAACGATCGGTTTCTTAACCAGATCCATCGAGCCGATATCGCAGCCGCACTCTTTCTCTTGCTGGATCGACCATCCCCCCCCCGTGAGATTTACAATGCAGTTGACGATCAACCGATTTTGCAAAACGAATGCTATCGCTGGTTGGCGGAGAAATTGAATCGTCCGGTTCCGCCTTTCGGAAAACCAAAGGGACAACCCAAGCGCGGCGCGAGCAACAAGCGCGTGAGCAACGCGAAACTGCGTCGTCTTGGCTGGATCCCGCGATATCCCACATTCGCCGAAGCGATGGAAAAAAGCATCCTATCCAGCTTTGCAGAGGCTATTCAGGGAAAGCCTCGTTAGCTCGCTTGCGCGGCTTCTGCGCTGGCGAGACTGGCAGCGCGATGATCCTCGCGCCGCTCACCGAATAGTTGGCGGATTACTTCCTCAACCGGCACTTCCTGGACGTTGATGTCGATTACATCACAGGCCTCGAGCAATTCACGGCACGTTTCGGTGACTTTCGCGCGAGGAACCTTCAGTTGCACTGAAACAGGTGTTTGTTCGGTTACTTCACCGAAGGCCGAAAGGTCGCGTGTCGCCTCTTTTTCGAAAGTGAGACTGAGTATCTTTCGTCCGGAAAATCGATCGATGATCTGCGCGAGCGGACCGTCGAAGAAGATTTTGCCGTGATCGATCACCAGGACCCGGTGACAAAGTTCTTCGATATCCTGCATGTAATGGCTCGTCAGCAGCGTGACGATGCGATGTTCCTCGTTATAAATGCGCAGAAACTCGCGGACACGTTTTTGGCTTACCACATCCAGGCCGATTGTCGGTTCATCCAGAAAAAGGACCCGCGGTTCGTGAATGAGCGCGGAGATCAGTTCCATCTTCATCCGTTCGCCTAACGAGAGTTCGCGCACCATCACATTCATTTTGTCCTGCACTTCCAAAAGGTCCGACAATCCGTCGACGACCTTTTTGAACCGCGTGCGATCGATCCCGTATATGGCGCGGTTGAGCTCGAGCGATTCCTGCGCGGGCAGGTCCCACCAAAGCGCATTCTTTTGTCCCATCAGCAGGCTAAACTGCCTTTTCATTTCGTTGCGCCGCTCCCACGGAACGAAGCCGAGCACGCGCGCATTACCCGACGTCGGGTTCAGCAAGCCGGAAAGCATCTTAAGCACAGTGGTTTTGCCTGCGCCGTTCGGGCCGAGAAAGCCTACAAACTCGCCTTCCTCGATTTTAAAGGAGACCTGGTCGGCCGCGCGCGTTTCATCATACCGTCGTTTGATCAGGCCTTTGATTGAACCCCAGAGACCGCGCTCTTTCCGGTACGTACGGTAAACTTTGGTCAGCCCAGAAGCTTCGATCGCTGGCATAAAGCAAGATGAATCACGCGTGCAGGTATGAGATTACGCTGCGAGGTGGCGGGGGAAAACTACAGAACGTCGTCAAGACAGGCGAGTAGAACTGAAACAGATTCTTCCGTTTCGTCGCCCATATTGGAGAGACGAAAGGTTTTGCCTTGGATCTTGCCGTAGCCGGGGTCGATGACGAGATGATGTTTGGAGCGCAAATCACGGGCGAGCTTTAGCACGTCGATGTTTCGACTATTCTTCACGCAGGTGAGCGTTTTTGAGCGGAATCCTTCCTCAGCGAAAAAGTCGAAGCCAGCGCTGCGAACCCAATTGTGCACAAGCGCGTTCGTGCGCGCATGCCGATCAAAGCGCGCTTCGAATCCCTCTTCGAAAATTTCGTCGAGCTTGTATTGCAACGCGTGAATGTGTGCGATGCTGGGTGTGCTTGGCGTCTTCGAAAATTTCGTCGAGCTTGTATTGCAACGCGTGAATGTGTGCGATGCTGGGTGTGCTTGGCGTCATCCACTGCGCCTGCTGCTTGCGGAACTCGAGAAAATCAAAATAAAATCCGCGATTCGGGAGCCTTCCGGCACGTGCGAATGCTTTTTCCGAAACGGAAAACAATGAGAAGCCCGGTGGCAACGCAAGCGCTTTTTGCGCGCCCGTGAGCATTACGTCGATACCGAGCGCGTCCATGTCGATCTTCACCCCGGAAAATGATGAAACGGTATCGACGACGAGCGTTATATCAGGGTATTTCGCGAGAATGCAGCAGATTTCCCCAAGCGGATTCATCACTCCGGTTGAGGTCTCGTTGTGGATCAGCGTGACAGTATCGAACTTTCCGGTCGCTAAACGCCGATCCACCGCTTTGTGATCGATATGTTTTCCCCAATCGACTTGCAAAGGCTCGGCGTTTTTGCCGCAACGCTTGGCAACGTCGAGCCATTTATCGGAGAATGCGCCGCACATGCAACAAAGCACGCCCCGATCAACCAGATTCCGGATTGAAGCTTCCATCACGCCCCAAGCTGAGGAGGTGCAAAGAAACACGGGCTGCTTTGTTCCGAACAACGTCTGGAGCTTTGGATGAACCCCGCAGTAAAGATTCTTAAAATCTTCGCCGCGATGCCCAATCATTGGGCGCGAAAACGCCGCCCACGTTTTCGGCGAAACCTCGACTGGTCCCGGGATGAAAAGTTTATCGTGCCGTTGCACGTGCAAAAACTAGCGCGTAAGCCGCAGCGCCGCTACGCCTGGGAATAAAATTGTTCGCTCTGTGTCGGGTTTACGACTCTTTCGTGATAAAGCTTATGTCGCCGCTGCGTTCCACGCGGGCCAGTCGAACTTTCGAAAGGTCATCGATGTGCGCGTCAAGGCGCATGTCCTCTTCCAGATCATGCATGGAGACGTGGTTGCGACGCATCATGGGAAAGTCGCATTCACCATCCCGCACGATGGTGTCCGGCGCGCCTTTGACCAAGATTCCAAATCGATGGGAATAGTACGCCAGGTGAGCGAAGGCCCGGTGTAACACGACCAAAACCACGCCTCCGCCGAGCGTGGCGAAGAAAGCTGCCGAACCGTTGATCGCGCGTGAAAGCACCGAGGCCAGAATGACCAACAGGACGGCGTCGAACGGGGTTTTGTGCGCGAGCGAGCGCTTATGCCCGAGTCGGACCATTATTAATGTCGCGACGAAGACGATTATTCCGCGCAGAGAGATTTGAACGAAAGTCAAATCTTTAGGTTCCGCGCCCAGACCAAGTAAAGTGTCAAAGAAGTTCCAGAATGCATTCATAGACAAGACTGTATCGCCGGAAGAAACTTTGTCGCGCGCATGACGATTTTTGACGACGCAAAACAAATCCAAGCACCAGGCGATATCCTTTACGTTCTTGAGGCATTTAGTTGCTCAGGTCAAACAAGCGCGAGGTAATTGGCGTAAGGTCTACGGACCGCCATGAGTAATCGACCCAACAAACATCCTTTGGCAGACGGTAAATTCGAGACCGAACTCCTTGCCAACGAACGCACCTTCCTCGCGTGGGTGCGGACCAGCATCGCAGTAATGGGCTTGGGATTTGTTGTCGCGCGATTTGGGCTTTGGATTCAAGACTTGGCCTCGAACGTCAATCCGCGGATTCAACTAAAATCGACCGGCTTATCCCTGCCGTTAGGCGAAATTATGATCGGTCTCGGCGGGTTGCTGACAGCCCTTGCTGGCTGGCGGTATCACATCGTCAACCGTGCAATTGAGACGGGGAAAATCAAAGCGGACCGCGGCATGGTCGTGTCGGTTAGCATAATCGTGGTCGCGACCGCGATAGCGATCATTCTTTACATGTTTTTCACTTCCACTCGGGCCTGAGAGAGTTGATGGTTTGCCGGCCTCTTTACAGCGCTTGCGCGAGAAACTTTCGCGTGGCATAACACCACGCTCGCGCGGTTTAAATAGCGAGAGCAGCATATCGAAACCGAATCATGCCGACGGCCCCGCCTCCTTCCCACGACGCAGCGTTTGAAACAATCGTATTTTGGGAACGCTTCAAAAATGAGATTGTCGCGGCGCTCATTATCGTCGTACTCGCCGTTATCGGCTTTACAGGTTACCGCTTTTATTCCGATCGCCAGGCCGCAGCGGCATCGGCCTTGTTAGCGAGCGCAAAGAGCCCGCAAGACTATCAGCAGGTGATTGACCGTTACCCGAAGACGCCGGCAGGCGCTGATGCTTATCTTTTGCTCGCTGAAGCGCAGCGTCGTGAAAAGAAGTTCGCAGAAGCGAACGCAACTCTTCAGGTCTTCATTACGAAGAATCCGAATCATGAGTTCGTGAGCACGGCGCGGATGGCGATGGCAGCCAATCTGGAATCAATGGGGAAGAGCGACGAGGCATTGTCGATGTACCAACAAATCGCATCGACTTACCCGAACAGTTTTACCGCGCCGCTGGCCCTACTTTCGCAAGTGTACATTCTGAAGACAAAAAACCGAATCGACGACGCGCGCCGTATCTGCGAGACAATTCTGACCCAACACCGGGCGAGCTTTTGGGCGGGTGAAGCGATGCAGGAATTGCGCTTGCTGAAGCCGAGCTGGCCATCGGAGGCGACCGCCACGCAGTCAGTCCCGCCATTTTTGGCAGCGCCAGCTCCAATGCCAGCGGGATCGGTTGTTCCGAAAGCCGCCCCGACGCCAAAGTAGACCTGGCACAGGCTCTCCAGTCTATGCCCGGATATTATCGTTTCGAGAACTGGAAACGTTTCCGCGCGCCGGGTTGCCCCGATTTCTTTCGCTCCTTCATACGCGGGTCTCGACGGAGCATACCTTCGGTCTTCAACGTGCTACGCACATTACCATCCACCTGAAGAAGCGCGCGCGCGATGCCGAGCTGCACGGCGCCGGCCTGTCCGGTCGCGCCACCGCCGCTCGCGTTTATCGACAGGTCGTAGGCATTCACCATTTTTGCTGTTTGGAGCGGCTGCAGGACTACGTTCTGCAATGACACCGTCGGAAAATAATCTTCAAAGCTGCGACCATTGATATCGATCTTTCCGTTGCCTGACGTCATGTGAATGCGCGCGACTGACGTTTTGCGGCGACCTGTGGCGACGAATTCTTGGGTTTCAGGCATAAGATTACTCTAGGCAACTTTGACCACCTGCGGCTGTTGCGCGGCATGCGGATGAGAATCCCCGCAATAAACTTTCAACTTCCGATAAACGGCGCGACCGAGCCGATTGTGCGGAATCATTCCACGCACAGCCCGCTCGATCAGTAATTCCGGATGCCGAGCGCGGCGCGCCCGGACATTCTCTGATTTGTGGCCGCCCACGTACCCTGAAAAGCTCATGTAACTCTTCTGCTCTTCTTTTTTTCCGGTGAGTCGCACTTTTTCGGCGTTGATGACCACCACAAAATCACCCGTATCCACGTGCGGTGTGAAAATGGCCTTTTCCTTGCCGCGCAGCAACTTGGCCGCTTTTACCGCGACTTGGCCCAGCACCTGGCCATTGGCGTCGATCACCCACCATTTACGCGGGACTTCGTTGGCTTTGGCAGAAAAGGTTTTCATACGAGCGGAAAAGGCACGAAAACTACGGGCCATGCCACAGAGTGTCAAATTTTCGCTCGAGATGCGCTTTGTCCAGCTGGTCTTCTTCTGCGGGCTTTGCGCTCCGGAGTGTTCCAGCAGAAGAAAGCGAACGCGTTTCAAGCGGCACCGTCACTCGGGAGAGCAACATTGCGCGACAAAATCCAGCTTTTACGCGACGTATGTTCGAGAGTTGCGGTCGCGCTACAACGCCGGCTTCGTCGTTCTTCCGGGAGGAATGCAATGGCGCATAAAAAGGGATTGGGCGCGATAGACGAGACGGTGCGCTTCCTGCGCGCAGCTCGCCCAGAACAACCGCTCACGCTGTCGCCCGGGATGTGTCTCGCCGCGGCGGATCATTGCGCCGATCAGGCTGGCGGACGCACAGGACACCGCCGCAGCGACCAGAGTAGTGCCGTCGATCGCCTTAGCCGTTACGGAATTTGGGCCCGACTCTGGGGTGAAAACATTCCTTACGGGAAAACGACTGCGCGCGCGATCGTTCTCACGCTCATCATCGACTATGGGCGTCTAGGACAGCCACATCGCAAAAACATTTTCAATCCCAATTTTAGGTACGCCGGGGCAGCGTACGGGCCGCACGCGCTTTATGGCAGCGTTTGCACGATTAATTTCGCCAGCGGCTAGATTGAAGGGCGGCCAGGTCGGTCATCGAGCAAAAGTTCCAGGTAGGAATTCTTATTGAAACGTCGCGTCGCTCAAATGGCTACTAGTCATTTGCATTGCGCCAGTTTAATTGTTCCGCTTCTCGCATGGCAAAATCCGCAGAAATTTCCACGAAAACGGCAATCACCCCGCGGCGCAACGAAGACTTTCCTGAATGGTATCAGCAAGTTATTCGCGCGGCTGAGCTGGCCGAGCCCTCCGATGTGCGCGGTTGCATGGTGATCCGTCCCTGGGGCTACGGTATTTGGGAGAACATGCAACGGCAGCTTGATGCGATGTTTCGCGCGACCGGACATCGCAATGCTTACTTCCCGCTTTTCATCCCGTTGAGTTATTTCGCAAAAGAAGCGGAGCATGTAGAAGGCTTCGCCAAAGAATGCGCGGTGGTCACGCACAGCCGGCTGGAAGCGGATGCGGACGGAAAATTACGGCCGGCTAGCGCGCTCACTGAGCCGCTGGTAGTCCGGCCAACGTCGGAGACGATTATCGGCGCAAGCTACGCAAAATGGGTTAGGGCCGGCTAGCGCGCTCACTGAGCCGCTGGTAGTCCGGCCAACGTCGGAGACGATTATCGGCGCAAGCTACGCAAAATGGGTGCAATCATATCGCGATCTTCCCATCCTGATCAATCAGTGGGCGAACGTTGTCCGCTGGGAAATGCGACCGCGCCTTTTTTTGCGCACCACCGAATTTCTTTGGCAGGAGGGTCATACTGTTCACGAGACCGAATTGGAGGCGCGCGCGGAAGCGAGATTGATTCTCGATGTTTATGAACGCTTTGTGCGCGATCATCTCGCCGTTCCTGTTTTGACCGGTGCAAAGTCCGAGAGCGAAAGATTTCCTGGTGCCGTACAAACCTTGACGCTCGAAGCGATGGCGCAAGACCGGAAAGCGATCCAGGCTGGCACCTCGCATTTTCTCGGACAGAATTTTTCGCGCGCGAGCGGCATTCAGTTTCAGAACCGCGAAGGTCAACAGGAGTTCGGTTGGACCACGAGCTGGGGGATGACCACGCGACTTGTCGGCACGATAGTGATGACGCATGGCGACGACGACGGATTGGTTCTGCCACCGCGGATCGCGCCAACGCAGATTGTGATTTTGCCGATCACTCCAAAAGAAGAAACACGCGCCGCCGTGATGGAATCTTGCGACAAGCTCGCTAAAGAATTGCGCGAGACTCGATATGTAGATCTTGCGATTGAAGTGGAAGTCGATCGCCGCGACCTAGGCGGTGGCATAAAAAATTGGGAATGGATCAAGAAAGGCGTCCCCTTACGAATCGAGATTGGCCCGCGCGACCTCGCATCAGGCAACGTGATGGTGAGCCGGCGTGATCAGCCTGTGAAATCGAAAGAGTTGATCTCGACGCGGGAATTGCGTTCGCGCGCATCCGAGATTCTTGCTTCGATCCAGCAAAATCTCTTCGAGCGGGCGAAAGAATTTCGCGATGAGCACACACGCGTGATCAATTCCAAAACGGAGTTTTATGACTTCTTCACTCCGAAAAATGCGGCGAAACCCGAAATTCATGGCGGTTTTGCCCTAGCGCACTGGAACGGCTTAGGCGAAGTCGAAGCCCAAATCAAGAATGACCTTAAAGTCACGATCCGCGTCATTCCGCTCGACGATTCCTCCGAGCCGGGCAGCTGCATTTTCACGGGCGAGCCCAGTAGACGGCGTGTCATCTGGGCAAAGTCGTACTGATTGCAATCTTACCGTGCGGGGGAGAATGCATCGAGCGGGTCGTGCGCGATGCTAAAATGATGTCGGCAAAGCCAGACTTAATTGACATCGACGTGACGCAGCAGCCGATCCACCGGGCGTCGTCGACGTGACGCTCCACTTTTGTTGACGGCGCACCTGCCTCCTGTTTATTCCCGCAGCAATCGTGGAATTAAAGCTCTATAGTCGCGAATGGTGCTCATGGTGTATTGACGCGAAGGACTATCTCACCGAGAAAGGTTACCGCTTCAATATCGTTGATGTCGGCAAAGATCGACATGCATATGAGGAGATGAAAAAACTTTCTGACCAGAATTATGTCCCGACGTTTGTGGCGGGTGAAAGGGTACTGGCCAATTTTGATACCGATCAACTCGAGAAATTTCTGAGCGAGCATCAAATCAATCCTTAATGCTGTTTCCCCTTTTTCTAACGCTCGGCGTGGCGCTGCTCAGTGTTGGTTTGCGCAGTTTTCAAAACTCGTATTCACAGAAAGCGGGCGCACTCGGTATTCTCATTGCCAGTTTTCTCGCCATTTATTTCATTACTGGCAGCTGGCTGCTGGGTTTGGCCGCCGCGGTGAGCTGGCTCTTTCTACCGTGGCTGGAAATTCTCACACGAATTCGCGCGCTTCGGCTTCCTAAAGAAAAACAGCTTCGGCCGAAAAGTCCGCCATCTTCGGACGCGTTCCCTGCGCTGAGCGAGATCACGCGTGAGATCGAGGAGGAAGGGTTCGTTCATGTGGGCGACGCCGGGTGGGACTGGGAGGATTACCGCCAGTTTTTTCGATTGTTTTACAAAGAGGAAGATCGAGCGCAGGCTGCCATCTGCCTGAATGAACAGCATGATCTTTCATTTTATTATCTTCGAATTTCATCCCGCGCGAGGAGCGGCACGGTTTGGACGACGTGGAATTATCCGCTCTCTTACGGTTTAAAGCTCACGCCCTACTTCCATACTAATCGTCAGCGGCCCGATCAATCGTTCTGGCAGCTTTATCAAAGTCATCGCGAGTTTCTTCGCCGGAACGGCGTGAAGGCGGACGCAATCGATGCACTCGATGAAGAGCGGATTCAAACGGAGATGGAAAACGATCTGCGCGACCAAATCGCGCACAACATCCACAAGGGAGTTCTCAAGCAAACCGCGGCAGGCGATGTAAAATATTCCTGGCGCGGGATGATTTATCTTTGGTGCCAGTTCCTAGTTGATCTCGTGCGACTGTAGCCGCCTCATTTCGACTTTCTCTCCCCGGCTAGCCTTAGCTTAGTGAGCACTTCCTGCGCTAATCCGAAAAGACGTGAATACTTACTGTGCCCATCCTGACCGCTCCCAAATCCGCTTCAACAGCGCGAACCCCATCGAAGGTAAGGAGAAAAAAGCGAACGCGGTCCACGGACGGGTACGAAAAGTCTCGTGTCGAAACGGAGTCATCGTAATATCTATCAGTCTCTTTTACAAACGTCTTTGCACGCACACTCTCGTGCCCAATGCCACCGATGATCCCGAATGTACCAGTCGTATAACACTCGCGCTGCCGTCACAAAGCGAAACGATCGTGGCGATGCGCCCACCGATCGGCCAATCCATACCAACGGCCCGAACGCGTGGCTAACCTTGCGTCGGCCGGATGCCAACCTCTGCGGGTAATGGAGTGAGCAGCATCTTCCGCAGGTCGCGCACTGCATAGTCGCGATTTTTGTCTCTTGGCTCTTGGACTGACGTCACAGAAACAGTCAGGAATAGGATAAAAGCAGCGAATAGCCGATACCCATCGATTCCCGTCCAACATCGTGCGAAGCGGAGACTTCTCCGTCTATCTTTGCGGCTACACCTTCATGATCTCGGCTTCCTTGTGTTTGAGATGATCATCGATCGATTTCACGAAGCGATCCGTTAGCTTTTGCACTTCTTCTTCCACATCGCGTAAGCTGTCCTCAGTCAATTCACCTCCGGCTTTGAGTTTCTTCGCTTCGTCGAGGGCTGTGCGGCGGTTGCCGCGTATGCGTACGCGCGCTTCCTCCGCCATTTTGCCAAGCGACCGCACCAGATCTTTGCGGCGCTCTTCCGATAATTCCGGAATCGGTAGTCGAATGATTTTTCCATCAACCGCCGGCATGATCCCGATTTTCGATTCTTTCAACGCGCGCTCGATATCCTGCACCGTGCCCGCGTCAAACGGCTGAACAACGAGTAAACGCGGCTCTGGTGTTGTGATTAACGCGAGTTGCTTCAGCTTCATGGTCGATCCGTATGCTTGCACATCGACATTTTCCACCAGTCCAGGGGAAGCTTTGCCCGTGCGGACGGCGGCAAATTCGTGCACCATGTAGTCGACGCTTTTTTCCATCGCCATCTCGGCCTCCAGAAGGATGTCGTCTCTGCTCATGTTACTGAATTTTTACTTCGGTGGCGGTTCGTCGCAAACCAGAGTCCCGACTTTTCGCCCAAGCACAGCGTCGCGAATGTTGCTCGGCTTATTCATGTCGAAAATCACGATCGGAATCTTGTTGTCCATGCAAAGACTGAACGCCGTCGAATCCATGATCTGCAACCGTTTCGTGAGCGCTTCAGTAAATGTGAGGCGATCGTAGAGTCGCGCGTCTGCATGAGTATTTGGATCTCGATCATAGACGCCAGCGACTTTGGTGACTTTTAGGATGACTTCGGCGCGAATCTCGCTCGCGCGCAGCGCAGCTGTCGTGTCGGTCGAGAAGTAGGGGTTACCGGTGCCGGCGGCGAAAATAACAACGCGCCCGAGTTCGAGATGGCGGATGGCGCGGCCCAAAATGAAGGGCTCGGCCACATTTTTCATTTCGATAGCCGTTTGTACGCGCGTTTCGACGCCCATCTGAGTGAGCGTACTGCGTAGCGCCAGCGCGTTGATCACCGTGGCCAGCATACCCATGTAATCGGCCGTTGTGCGATCCATGCCGCGATGCGACGCAGATAGACCACGCCAGATATTTCCGCCGCCAATCACGACCGCCACCTGCACGCCGAGATCGCGCACATCTCTTATCCGTTGAGCAATCTCATGCACGACCGCCGGCGAAATATTGTCCCGCGCTCCGCGCTCTTGTAGCGCTTCGCCGCTCAACTTGAGCACAATGCGTTTATAGGCTGGCGCCTCCGTTTGCATGATCGCGAACAATCATCAAACAGAAGATGCCGATCTTGAAAAGGAAAATGAGCTGTAGCCGGCGTCGCTGAGGCCGGCCAATCGATTACTTAAGCGTTCGGCCGAGCAATCGCGCGTGGCCTCGGACAAAGTCGTGAGCGCTCATACGCCGCTTTCCTTCTAGCTGTACATGTCCTAACGAAATAGTGTTCTCCCCGGTGCCGACGATTAATCCTTGATTGTCAGCGCGCAAGATTTCCCCTGGCCTTCCTTTTTCATCCACTGTTTTCGCATCGAAGACTTTCAGTCTCAGTACCCGGCCAGATTTTTCGCTGACCAATGCAAACGCGCCCGGCCATGGATTAAGCGCACGGATTTTTCTTTCAATTATTTCGGCAGACTCTGACCAATCGATTTTGCCGTCGTCGCGAGTCAGTTTCGGCGCGTAAGTAGCCAGCGCGTTGTCTTGCGGAAGGTGCGGCGCGCTCCCTTTCGCAAGCATTTCCAAAGAATCGAGCAACGCCTCCGGCGCCGTCTGCGCCAGCCGATCGTGCAATGATCCGCCCGTATCGGTCGACAAGATCTCGATCTTGCGCTGCAATAAGATGTCGCCGGTGTCGAACTCTTCATCCATGTACATCGCGGTGATGCCGGTCTGGCGATCGCCCGCTGCGATTGCCGCTTGAATCGGCGCCGCCCCGCGCCAGCGTGGCAGAAGTGATGCGTGCAAGTTCAGACATGCGATTCGCGGAATGTCGAGAAGCGTACGCGGCAGAATTTGTCCGTAAGCCATCACAGCGATTATATCTGGTGTAAGGGCGCGTATCTCGTCGATTACTTGTCGATTTTTGATCCGCGCCGGCTGTAGGATCGACGTCTTCGTTTCAGCGAGTGCTTTTCCGATTGGTGACGGCTCGATTTGCTGCGCACGTCCCACCGGTTTGTCCGGCTGCGTGACGACTGCGACGAGGTCGTGCTCGCTCGACTGCAACAAAACTCGCAGCGTCGGCACGCCGATTTCGCCAGCGCCGATGAAAACGATGCGCATGCCGAATTACGGCGTCAGCTCATGGAGCGCCGCCGATCGGCGCGGAGGCCGCTCAGCCATCCCTTGAGCCATCAATTTTTCGCCGGCCGTGATCTCACGCCGGCCCACCGACGATCCGCAGCCGGTGCAGAGATAATCAAAAATCTCGCGGTCTGGCAGGACTAACAGTAACCTCTGGCGTACCGGCATCGCGGTTTTACATTTTTCGCAGTAGAGACTCGAAGCGGTGAAATTTTCAAACTGCTGCTGCTGGCTCATAGACGCCGTCGTTCACGCTCTCCAGGATGTCGAACAGAACTTTGGCGGGCGGCTGAGTTGCGTCAACCACCGTGATTAGCTCTTGCGGATAATAGGAGAGCACCGGCCTCGATTCCGTTTCGTAGGTGTCGAGACGGCGCTGGATGACGTGATCGTTTGCGTCGTCGAGGCGGTTGTCTTTCAAGGCGCGTTTTTTCAGCCGGGAAAAAAGCGTTTCGCGGCTGGGGCAGGAGAGATGAAACACTTTTTTTACATCGATCATTTCCTCCATGATTTTCGCCTGCCCGATATTGCGTGGAATCCCGTCGAGCACGAGTGTATCGATGTCTGGCTTAAAATTGTGCGCCTCTACCGCCGCATCGATCGCCTCTCGCCAAAGCTCGACTGTGATCTCGTCCGGCACGAGTTGGCCTCTGCTCGAGTATTCAAGGAACGCTTTGCCTACCTTCGTGCGCGTGTCGATCGAGCGGAATACATCGCCGCAGGCGCAATGATAAAAGCGCGGGATCGTGCCCAGTGTCTTGCCTTGCGTACCTTTGCCGCTGCCGGGCGCGCCAAAGAGGATAAACGTGTTATATCTCATCATCGAAATCGGTTTATACCGCAAGCCGCTTGAACCCGGAAAGCAGAATCAACCGGCTATTTTCCGGCCACGATAGGATCCACATTTACTCGCCGGCCCGCGCGATCAAAGCGCACATTTCCATCGAGCAGCGCGAAAATTGTGTAATCGCGGCCGAGTCCCACGTTTTTTCCCGGTAAAAATTTGGTTCCACGCTGGCGGACGATGATGTTGCCAGCGACGACCATCTCGCTGCCGAACTTTTTCACGCCCAGCCGTTTGCTGACGCTGTCTCGACCGTTCTTAACGCTGCCTTGTCCTTTTTTATGAGCCATTGAAAAAGTTAATGGATGTTGGCCTGTTTATTCCCGGATCTTGTTCGCCGCAGTTTTCTTCGCGCCGACACTGATGCTTTTGATCTTAACCCGCGTCAGCTTTCGGCGGTGTCCGACGGTGCGATGATAACCCTTACGCCGTTTGAACTTAAACGCGATCACTTTTTTATCTTTGCGCTGCTCGACAACTTCGGCAGTGACCTTTGCCTCAGAAATGAGCGGATTACCGTGCGTCACGTTTTTCCCGTCAGCATACATCAAAACATTGCCGAACGTCGCGGTCTTACCCGCCTCGATATCGAGAAGATCGACATCAATCGTGTCGCCTTCCGCGACGCGGAACTGCCTACCGCCAGTCTTGATAATTGCGTAAGCCATAAGCGCTTCTGAGGAAAAAGCCGCGCAAAGTTCCACAAATGCGCGACTTTGACAAGCGGAAACCTGACTCGGTGGGGCTGCGCTCTGCGGAGCCGTGGAATAGCCGTGGAATTCGTGGGCTCTCGTTCGGCAGGCTCAGGGCAATCTGAGTTCCGCCCCACCAGAAATGACTAGTACGATCTCGCCCTTTGGCGGATGCGCTTGGTAGTGCGCCAGCAGTTCGGCAGGAGTGCCGCGGCGGAATTCCTCGAATTTTTTTGTGAGTTCCCGCGCGACGCAGAGTTGTCGATTGGGCATGATGTCGATGCAAACCTTGAGCGTTTTGGCTAATCGGTAAGGCGATTCGAAAAAAATTGTTGTCTCTGCTCGGTCAACGGCTACCCGTAATTCGCGCTCGCGCTGGCCGCTTTTAACTGGAAGAAATCCGCGGAAGTAAAATTTCTCCATTGAGAAGCCCGAGCCGGCGAGCGCCGTAAGAATTGAGGAGGGCCCGGGGATTATTGTGCAAGCCAGCCCGCGCTTGATACATTCCCGAATTAGGCGTGCGCCTGGGTCAGATAGACCTGGCGTTCCAGCGTCCGTGGTTAGCGCAACGTCTTCTCCCGCGGCCATTCGTTCGGTCAACTGCGCGCTGCGCATGGCTTCGTTGTGTTCGTGATAACTGATGAGTGGCTTTTTGATTCCGAAATGCTTCAGTAACATCCCGGAATGCCGCGTGTCTTCAGCGGCGATCAGATCGACTGACTTCAACACCTCAAGTGCGCGCAACGTGATATCGCCCAGATTGCCAATCGGAGTGGCCACAACGTAAAGCATCACATATCATCGGATCAAATTGGTCTTTCGCCATCGAGTGCGACGACGGGTTTCATTTCTGATAAAGCCGAACGCCTAGCGCAAAACGAATTCCTAAACGAGGAGGCGTATATGAGAAGAAGCCCTTACCTATTGGTGTTGGCGACATTCGCACTGGTCGGCTGCGCGGAGGAACCAACGACGGTGACGACCACCACCACCCGAGAAGTAACAACGACGGGTCCAGCCACGCGAGAGGTCTTGGTAACTCAGGCTCCGCCTGCGGTTCGCGTCGAGACGCAGCCCGTCTCGCCAGGACCAGCGTATGTCTGGACAAGCGGTTATTGGCGCTGGACCGGAGCCCAGTATGTGTGGGTCCCCGGCACGTGGATCGCGCGTCCAACGCCGGCGGCTGTTTGGGTCGTAGGCCACTGGGTGCGGAGGCCCGGCGGCTGGGTGTGGATTGCGGGCCACTGGCAGTAAACACGAGCAGCGGTGACAAACGCGCGCCGTGAAAATACAAAAGCTGCGTGCATCGTAAGCCGTTTATGATCGCCAGTCACTAGCGAAACACGGGAACCCTGGATCGGTTCAGGGGTGGCGGAGCTATGTTTGGCCGCGCCCGAGCATAACACCCAAACCAATCGTTCGATTCCACTCGGGGCAGCCTGTTCACCCCATGGAACGTTGGTTTTCTATTTCTTGTAGTTGATCTCCCTGCCTTCGCCGAGGCTACGGCGCGGCAGGCATCATCAGTTCTTCCGGGTCAATAATTTAGCTCCATTGTTTTCAATGCCCATGCCTTTGAACGTCATGTCCTTCATCTTGCCGTCAGGGCCTGGCATCTGCATTTTTCCGGTGACGTTCATAACATATAGTAGCGCCCGTCCATCATCGATTTCCTGACGGCGATGCCTTTGGATTCCTGCACCGTGCACCGTGTGCCAAAATTTGACGGTGTAATTCCACGTGCCGGCCAAATCGGCGAGGCGCTGATGATTTTCACTTAATTTCGCCAGCTCCATCACTTGTTTCATCATCTCGGCGGAGTCGGGTTGGCCGCTCGGCGCAGCAACTGGGCTGGACGCAACTGCCGGAGACGCGGGCTGGTTTTGGGCGAAGGATGGCGCGACGGCAACGAATGTCCCCACGATAAGCATTGGGACTAGTTGGAAAATTTTGTTGGCGCCGATTCTTTTCAGGGACACGCGTGGCGTCAAGCACACAAAAGCCGCGAGGAACAAAACGCTCAACCGTCCAATCAGACAAAACCGGAAGCAAAAATCCGCGGCCAGAAGTCAGCGATTACCAGCCGAGCACTTTCGCGAAGACCAGTGGTGCAACAATTGTAGCGTCGGACTCGATGATGTATCTCGGCGTATCGACACTCAGTTTGCCCCACGTGATTTTTTCGTTGGGCACGGCGCCAGAATACGAGCCGAAGCTGGTGGTGGAATCACTGATCTGGCAGAAATAACTCCACTCGGGAACAAGCGTGCGGACCACGTCCTGATTGAGCATGGGTACAACGCAAATCGGAAAATCGCCTGCGATGCCGCCGCCGATTTGAAAGAAGCCGATTAGAGACTCCTGCGATACGCGGCGGTACCATTCCGCTAGCTCGATCATGTATTCGATTCCCGAGCGCACGGTGTGAACATCGCTGATTGCTCCGGTGATGCAGCGCGCGGCATAGATATTTCCCAGCGTTGAATCCTCCCATCCGGGAACGAACAATGGAAGGTTCTGTTGCGCGGCGGCCATCATCCAACTTTCCGTCGGATCGATCTCGTAGAACTTCTTGAGCCGGCATTCCCGTAAGATCTTGAAAAGAAACTCGTGCGGGAAAAAGTGTTCTTTTTTCTTCGCAGCGGTCATCCACTCGTCGATGACCACCTTTTCGATCCGGCGGATGGCCTCCTCTTCCGGGATGCAGGTGTCCGTTACCCGGTTCAAATGACGAGCTAGCAGTTCTTCCTCTTGCTGCGCAGTAAGCTCCCGGTAATTCGGAATGCGCTCATACTTACTGCGCGCGACGAGATTGAAGAGGTCCTCCTCTAGGTTTGCGCCGGTGCAGGCAATGGCATGGACTTTATCCTGACGAATCATTTCCGCGAGGGACACGCCCAGCTCGGCCGTGCTCATTGCGCCTGCGAGCGTGATCATCATTTTTCCACCGCGGTCGAGATGCGCGATGTAGGTGTTGGCAGCCTCTTTGAGGACTGCCGCGTTGAAGTGCCGATAATGACGGTCAATGAACTGGCTGATGCTGCCTGCCTTCACGTAATCAACTTTTGCGATTTGTTTGTTCATTGTCGATCCATCAGGGATTTATAGCTTGCCGCTGAGCAATTGAGCACGCATTTTTTTTCACGACGGTAGGGTTCTAAGGCAGCGAAGCGATAATTCGCGCGGCCAATATTTGCGGCGTTGTGCCGAGGAAGAGAACGAGCAGAGCAAGCAGTGTCAACGACGTTCGCGACAACAAATCGGCTTTGACTGCTAAGGTGTCGGTCGCTGTTTCGTCAACGAAAATCACTTTCAGCACAATGAGATAATAGTACAGCGAGATAAGGCTGCCAAAGAGCGCCAGCGCGACAAGCCAGAGCAGGCCGTGATCTCCACTGACGCGCAGCGCGGCGCTGAACAGGTAGAATTTTCCGAAAAATCCGGCCAGCGGCGGTATGCCAGCTAGCGACAACATGAAGATCGCCATACATCCAGCGAGCAACGGCGAACGCGTCCATAGCCCTGAAAAATTGGAAAAATCGTCGCCACCCGTTTGGCGTCGGACCAGCCCGACAACGCCGAATGCGCCGACGAGAGTCATGGCGTAAACAGTAGTGTAGAACAACGTTGCGGAAAATCCGTCGCGTCCCCCAGCAACGATTCCGAGCAGCGTGTAGCCAGCGTGAGCGACGGCTGAGTATGCGAGCAGTCGGCGCACGTTGGTCTGCGCGAGCGCGACAAGATTGCCTACCAAGATCGACAATGCAGCGAGCGCGGCGAGCACGGGCGACCAGCCTGCGATCATCGCGTGCCAGTCAGCGCTACCCTTCACCGGAGCAAAGCCGATGAACACGATCTTTCCAAGCACGACGAACGACGCGACCTTCGAGCCCGAAGCGATGAACGCCGCACTCGGGACCGGCGCGCCTTGGTAAGCATCGGGCGCCCAAAGATGGAACGGCGCGGCGGCGATTTTGAAGGCGAAACCAATAAGAGTCATGACGATACCGACGGCGAGCAGCGGTTGCAGCGGGCCGGGAGTTAGTTTCTGGCCAATCGCGGCGAGGCCCGTCGTCCCAGACATGCCGTAGATAAAGCTGATTCCAAATAGTGTGAACGCGCTGGCGGTGCTGCCGAACAGGAAATATTTCAGCCCCGCTTCGGCGGAGCGCACGTCGCTCTTGTCGAACGCGGTCATGACATAAAGCGAGAGGCCGGTTAGCTCGAGCCCGATGAAAATCATGAGCAACTCTTCGCTGCCGACGAGCAACATGAGGCCGATCGTGGCGAGCAGAAGCATGGCAAGATACTCGCCGTGATTGCGTGACGGCCCGTCGCTGCGCGCAAGAAGCACCGTGAAAAATGCGAGCCGACGAGCAACATGAGGCCGATGGTGGCGAGCAGAAGCATGGCAAGATACTCGCCGTGATTGCGTGACGCCCCGTCGCTGCGCGCAAGAAGCACCGTGAAAAATGCGAGCGAAATGCAAATGATTTTAAAGAGCGACGCGAGCGGCGAGATCACGAGCATTCCCGCAAACAGCGTCGCGTTTTGCGGCAACAGAAATACCGCGCCGATTGCAATACCGAGTCCAAGCGCGGCGAAGAAGGAACAAAACGCTGATGCGCGCGCGCTCGCCAGGCCAATTGCGAGAACGCTGAGCGCAGTCAGAACCACGATTGCTTCGGGTGAAGCCAGTTTGAGGAATTCGAGGTAGCTCATGTCGATCTTACAACCGCGGCAGCGAACAAGAAATTCCGGGGAGCGCACGCGGCCTCAGTGCTGGCTTTGCCGCCCTCGTCAAAACCCACTTACCGGCACTTTCACAAAGAAGTCCGCGATCGCGAGGACGCGATCGCCAACACAGGAAACGCATGTGCTCCCCAATCCGATTCGCAGCGCAACGCGTTCTCATTTCAAAAACCTCATCGCTTCGACGGCGGGCTGAATGCGATCGAGCAACAGTTTGGGATAAAGCCCGACGGCAAGGGTTGCGAACATAAGCAAACCGGCGCCCCATTTTTCCGCCGCTGAAATATCCGGTTGCTCTTTCCAATCCGAATCGACAAGCACGCGGCCCTCCTGCACGCGGACGCTCGAGGTTCCGTCGCCGAAGAAAGATTTCTTCAGAGCGCGCAGCGTGAACGCAGCGACGAGAACCATGCCAATGCCGGTGATCCAGACAGCGATCGGAAAGGCTTTCCATGCGCCGATCAAAATCGTGATTTCAGCTGCGAACCCGCTCAATCCGGGAATACCCATCGAGGCAGCCGATGCGATGACGAAGGTAAACGCGGCAAATGGCAGGGCGCGACCAAGATTTATTCCCGAGAGCGCGTCGAGGTCGCGCGTGTGTGTGCGGCGATAGAGCATCCGTCCGGCCACAGCGAAAAGCAGGGCTGCGATGACGCCGTGCGAGAACATTTGCAAAACTGCGCCTGAGACGCCGAGTGCGTTGGCCGTGGCCAGACCGAGCAGGACGAATCCCATATGGCTGACGCTCGAATAGCCGATGACGAATTTCAGGTCGCTCTGGCGGAGCGCCACTGCCGCAGCGTAAAGAATACCGATCACGGCGAGAACGGCGATCCATTTGCTCCACATTTGGAAACCTTGCGGGAAAAGATTCATCGCGACGCGTAGCCCGCCGTAAGAACCGAGTTTCATCACGATTCCAGCGAGCAACATCGAGCCTGCGGTGGGCGCGGCGACGTGACCGGTTGGCGCCCAGGTGTGCAAAGGCCAGGTGCCGGCGAGCACAGCGAATCCGAGGAACAACACCGGGAACGCCCACAATTGCAGCTGCGGCGCGAACTGAAATTGGGCGAGGTGATTCAGGTCTAACGAGCCGGCTGTCACATAGGCGGCAAGAATACCGATGAAGACGAGTGCGCCGCCAAAGAACGAATAAAGAGTCAGCTTCATCGCGCCATATTCCTTGTTGGTCGATCCGAAGATCGCGATGAGGAAATATTTTGGAACGATCACGAGTTCGTAGAAGAAGAAGAGCAAAAACAAATCGGCGCTGAGGAAGACGCCGTACGAGCCGCCGACCACCAGCAGCAGCCAGAAAAAAAATTCGTTCTGCCGATGTTCGACATCCCACGAGAAGAGCACCGTGCTCACGGCGACGATGCCAGTGACAAGAGCCATCGTCAGGCTAATGCCATCGACCGCGAGATGATAATTCATACCGAGCGCTGACACCCACGGCACGCTCACAATTGTCGCGAAGTGCGCAAGATCGGTAATCGGCGTTTGGAATAACGCGATGAGACTGATTGCCAATCCGGCGATGGTAATCAGGAGCGCGAGCCAACGCGAAAACGCGCGCGGTATAAAAAGCAGCAGAACCACGCCGGCAAACGTGATATAAATGGTCCACGCAAGCATTAGCTGTAGAGGCAGCCGTGCCGGCTGCGATATGGAAAGGCATTGCAGGCGACACGCCTGCCATTACAGCCAAGCTCGCTGTTCAAGACGCTGGACAACATCGCCACGCCCTGTTCCGTGAATGCGTGCGGGAAATGGCGCCGCCCACCTTGGCCTTTCGATATTCCAATTTGGAATATCGAAGATTTTGTCTCCTCAGCCGTGAGTTGAAAGATAAAGTCCGCTGGAAATCGGTCGCAGTTGCGCCTGACGGCTTTGTTTAGGTTACCGGCAGTGACGCCGTAAAGTTGCGCCAGATCAAAATCGAGAAGGACCCTTTCTCCACGCAGGAAACGAATTGCCTGCGCGACCTGCTGAATTGGAATGATTTCCTTATTCATTCCAACGGCATTCAAGCAAACAATCGTGCCATTTGAACAACGGTCGTATTGAAGATGTTGAAGACGAACTGCGGGACGATGCCGATGGCGAACATGAGCAATGTGATCGGGACGACGACGAGTTTTTCGCTTCGCAGGAGATCAGGGAACGCGCCGCAACTCGTAGCCAGCGGACCGCTGAAAAGCGCTTGCATGGCGCGAGCAAGTGCGATCGCCGTGACCAGCAGACCGATTACGGCGACAGCGGTGAACGAAGCGGCTGTTGCGAATGAGCCTTTGAAAATAAGAAATTCGCCAATGAATCCGTTTAGTCCCGGCAGACCAAGCGACGAAAACATGGCGACGCTCATCCAGCCGCACAGCAGCGGCGTCCGCTGCATCAATCCACCGAAATCATTAATGCCGCGCAGGCCGCGCCGCTGCTCAAGCAGACCGACGTAATAGAACAACGCGGCCGCGGTGATGCCGTGATTGAAGATTTGCATAAAGACACCGCTCAACGCCGCGTGCGTGTCGATCTTAGCGCCGACGATGGGCGAAGCAGTCACAGCGAAGAGACCGAGCATGCAGTACCCGAGATGGTTGATCGACAGATAGGCGACCATCCGTTTCAAATCCGCCTGCGCCCACGCCGCGAGCGATGCAAAGACAATCGAGCAAACCGCCAGTCCAAGCAGCCATGGGCCGAGGATTCTAATTTCGTTAGGGAAAAGCGGAAGCAACAGACGTACGAAACCGTAAACGCCCATCTTGGAGAGCACACCCGTCAGCACCATCGACACGCCGGTTGGTGCGCTCTCATATGCGTCGGGCAGCCAGGTGTGAAATGGAAAGAGCGGCACCTTGACCGCCAGTCCGAGAAAAATTCCAGCAAAGGCGAGCCACGCGACCTTGCCGTTGAGCAGCCCGTTTTTTCCGAGATTCGAGAGCGCGGCGAAGTCGAACGTACCTTTTGCGAAATAAATTCCTAGAAACGAGAGCAACATCGCGACGCTGCCGAGAAATGTGTAGAGGAAGAATTTCGTTGCCGCGAGGTCGCGGTTTTCGCCGCCCCAGATTTTGATGAGCAGGAACGCGGGGACGAGACTCATTTCATAAAACAAAAACCACAGAACGAAATTCTGCGCGGTGAATGTGCCGTAGAGCGCCGACTGCATCACCAGCATGATGGCGCAGAACATGCGATTCATGCGTCGAGCGAGAAACGCGAAAGGGATGATGAGCGACGTGAGCAACACTAGCAGCAGACTCAGACCGTCGATCCCGACGAGATACTCGGCGCCGATGCTCGGAATCCACGCGTGACGTTCGACGATTTGAAGACCGGCAACGCTTGTGTCGAATTTTTGCCAGAGCAGTAGCGCACACAACGCCGCGAGCGCGTTAAACATGAGCGCGATCGCGCGCGCATTTCTCGGCCGTCCGACGTACAGCGCAAACGCGCCGATGAGCGGAATAATGATGAGCGCTGTGATCAAGCCAACCATGCGTAAAGAAGCAACAGCGCGAGCATGCCGATGGCGACGGCGCCGAGATAAGTTTGGATTTGTCCCGAGTGCCACCCGGACACCACGCGTCCGATACGCCGGGTGCCGATCGTCGTTTCATCGACTCCGGCACTGATGCCGCGCTCGTCGAGATCCGTTGTGAAGATTCCCAAAAGTTGTCCGAGACCGCCGAAAGCGCGCACGAGCCCGTCCCAGAAATAGCGATCCATCCAGTCGGAAACACGAGATGAGACCACGGCAAATGCGACGACGGTTCGATCGTAAAGTTCATCCAGCCACATTTTGTTTTCGAGAAAGTGAAACAAGGTTGGTTGCGCGTATTCGAGCGGGTCGGTCTTCGCCGGACGATGTTGATTCTGTAAACCGGCGCGCCGATACATCAGAACGCCCAGTCCAATTCCTGCCGTCACGAGCACGAGCGAAACGAAAAACACCGGCTGGATCAATCGCCCGCTGTCAAAGTGCAGCGCCGGATCGCCCGTGAGGTAAGCGTGCAGCCACGGCCAGGCAGGCGTCAGCACGACGGTGAAGAAAATTGCGCAAAACGCCAGCGCAATCAGCGGCATTGTCATAACGCGCGGGCTTTCGTGCGCATGTTCGGAAGCCGCGCGTGGTTTCCCAAAAAAGACGTAGATGATTTGCCGCGTCATGTAGAGCGCGGTCAGGATGACGCCGGCCAAAATCAGATAATAGGGCACCTGCGACTTCGGCCAATGCGCTGTGGCGTGCAGAATTTCTTCTTTCGTCCAGCCACCCGAAAAAAAGAGCGGCACGCCGCTGAGCGCCATCATGCCGACGGCATATGTTAAAAAAGTCACTGGCATGAGCCGGCGCAGGCTGCCCATTTTGCGGATGTCCTGTTCGTGATGACAGCCGTGAATCACTGAGCCAGCGCCGAGAAAGAGGAGCGCTTTGAAAAACCCGTGTGCGAGTAAATGCATGATCCCGGCCGCGACACCGCCGACGCCGAGCGAGACCATCATCAGGCCGAGCTGCGATACGGTTGAGTAAGCGAGAATGCGTTTGATATCGGCCTGAACGATCGCAATGAGTGCGGCCATGAGCGCGGTGGTGACACCAATCCAGACGACCACAGTTAGCGAAGGCGTCACGCCATTGATCGCGCCTAACGAGAAGAGCGGATATACGCGCGCGACAAGGAACACACCGGCGGCGACCATGGTAGCGGCGTGAATTAACGCGCTCACGGGCGTCGGACCTTCCATCGCATCCGGCAACCACACGTGCAGTGGGAACTGTCCCGACTTCCCCACCGCGCCGCAGAAAATCAGCAGCGCGATGAAAGTCGCGCTCGTGCCGAGCATGGCGAGCCCTGCGCTTTCAAGACAACCGCTTCCGTGATCGTAAAAGAGGAGGGTGCCGCTGTGGCCGTAGAGCCAAAGAATGCCGAGGAAAAATCCCATGTCGCCGATGCGGGTAGTGATGAACGCTTTTTTCGCTGCCGCGGCTGCACTCGGTCGCTCGATCCAGAACCCGATGAGCAAGTAGGACGCGAGCCCAACCAGTTCCCAAAAGACAAAAAGCAGAAGCAAACTGTTGGCGATAACTACGCCGAGCATTGCGCCGGAGAAGAACGAGAGATACGCGAAGAACCGCGTGAAATTCTTGTCGTCGGCCATGTAACCGACGCTGAAGACAAAGATGCAAAGCCCGACCAGCGCGATCATCAAGAGCATCGCGGCAGCGAGGGGATCTAGCACCCAACCAATGCGCAACGGCTGTTCGCCGAACGTAAACCAGGTGAAATTCTGACTCGCGCGGAACCCGGGCGTTTCCAGCGTCGGTAGAAACGCGACGATCGACAACGTGAGTGCAGCGACCTGCCCTATGACTGCGAGCGCCGCCGCGCTTTTACGGCGCGAGTTCGCCAAACTCAAGATCGCGAGCGAAGCGGCGAGCGGGATTGCCGGAATCAACCAGAGATTAGTGACGATCCCGGAGTTCATCCTTTGAGCTGATCGAGTTGATCGACGTTAGTCGTTCGATAGTGGCGGTAAACGGAGATGACCAACGCAAGCCCCACAGCGGCTTCGGCGGCAGCGATCGCGATGGAAAAGATTGCGATCATGACGCCGGTTGGCTGGTGCGGTTCGGAGCTGAACCGCCAGAAGGCGATGAAATTCAAATTCGCTCCGGCGAGCATCATCTCGATTCCGATCAAAATAAAAATCGCGTGACGCCGGCTCAGCGCAGCTAGCAAGCCGATGCAGAATAATGCTGCGGAAACGATGAGGAAGAGTTGGAGAGTCGGGGACATGGCTGAGGCGTTACAAAGGTTAAAACGGTTACATTGTTAAAAAGGAAATTTGCGGCTGCGCCGATTTAACGTTGTAACCTTTAATTCTTTTAACCTTCTTCACTGCTTTTCCTCCATCACGAGAATAAGCGCGCCGACCAGCGCGGCCGTCAGCAGCAGCCCGACGCATTGCAGCGGCCAGACGTAATTCGTCATCAGCACTTCACCGATGCGTTTGACGGTGAGCGCCGGAATTTCCGGCGCGGCGACGGAAAGCGATTGCGTCTTGAGAATCGCCCAGATCAAACCGCCGAACACAGCAATCGCGATGAAAGCGCCACTCCAGTTGAAGCCGCGATCTTTTTCGACGTCACGCCGCGTCAATAAAATCGTGAAGACGATCAAGACCGCCACCGCGCCGATGTAAACGAAGACCTGCACCAATCCTACAAACTCCGCGCCGAGCAAAAAGAAGAATGCAGCGATCCCCACAAACGTCACCGCAAAACTGAGCGCCGCGTGCATGAGCTTTTGCAAGGTTGCGGCCGCCAGTCCGGCGGCCAGCGTGAAAATGGCAATGACAATAAACGCGACGCTGTTCATTCGGCGAAACGGTAGGTGCGCGGCGCGAATTTCCTGCGCGTGTCGAGCAAGATCGACAATGTGAAGTAAACCGCCGCGATGACAGCGAGCGACCAAAGCCATCCCGCCGGGCCGCGCCCCGCATAATGCCAGACAGCGGCTGCGACGATGCAGGTGAACGCCATCGGTAGCATGAATTTCCAGGCAAAATTCATGATCTGATCGACGCGCGTCCGGGGCAACGTTCCGCGAAGCCAAACGTAAACTAAAAGCAGCGTGCTCAGCTTCGCAAAAAACCAGACGTAGGAGGGAATAAATTCCAGCATGCGGATCGGCGCGTGCCAGCCACCGAGAAACAAAGTCGTAGCCAAACCAGTGATGGCAAACATCCCAATGTATTCCGCCATGAAAAACGTGGCGTATTTGAAGCCGGAATATTCGGTCATGTGTCCGGCCACAATTTCCGATTCGCCTTCCGGCACATCGAACGGAGTGCGGTTCGATTCCACCAGGCCGGACACAAAAAACAAAATGAATGCGGTCGCGCCCCACGGCGTAAAGACGAACCACCGCGGCACAAAGCCGAGCGCGTAGCCGCCTTGCGCGGCGACAATCGTGTTGGGCATGAGTGAGCCGACGACCATCACGACGGGCAGCACCGTGATAATAAGCGGCAGTTCGTAGCTGATCATTTGAGCGATCGCGCGCATCGCGCCCAGCATCGAAAATTTGTTGTTGCTACCCCAGCCGGCCATAAACACGGCGAGCTCTGTTGTCGAGCCGACAGCAAAGAAAAAGAGGATGCCGCCATCAATCGTAAACGGCGTCATGTCCCGGCCGTACGGGATGATGCCGAGGGCAAGGATCGCCGTGGCGGCAATCAGGACCGGAGCGAGGAAATGCACAATCTTATCGGCGCGCGCCGGCACGATGTCTTCCTTGATGAGCATTTTGATGCCGTCAGCGATTGGTTGAAACAGCCCGAACGGCCCGACGCGATTCGGGCCGTAACGATTCTGTATCCGGCCGAGGATTTTTCGTTCCAGGACAGACATGAGCGCAAAGAGCGTGAGAAACACGCCGAGCAGCGCAAAAATGTTAATGAAGCTCGACGCGATCTGAATCACCCACTCTGGCGCACTGGCTAGCCACGAGAGCAGCCATTGCTTTCCGCTGACGAAAATCTGATCAAGCGAAGCGCTCATCTCCCGTGAAGAAAAGCGGTGCCAGATTATTTAATCAAGGCAGATCGTTCGGAGGGGGATTAAACAGGGGCGAGACACAACCTGGCAAAACCGCGTCAGTGGAGCGGGACGACCTTCCAATCAATTCTTTCGTCGATAATTTCAAGCCATGCCACACTTGGGGGCGAACCGCGGTTCGGCCGCGTCACACAGCCAGGATTGAGAAATAAAACATTCCCGCATCTCTCGTTTCGCGCGACGTGCGTGTGCCCATGCAACAAAACATCGACGTCGTCGGGCGGTTGGCTAGGCGGGATATGTTGCAGGCGGAATTTCAATCCAGCGCGCTCAAGATCCACAGCCAGCGGCCACTCGAAATTGCTGTCGCAATTTCCTCGCACGACGATTACTCGGGGCCCGATAGCGCGAAGCTCGTCGAGAATGGTTTCCGCGCAAACATCTCCAAGATGCCAGATTTCATCTGCGTTGTTGGCGATTTCCTTCACTTTTTCGGGCAAACGATTGTGCGTGTCCGCCAGCACGAAAATGCGCAACGTCTCTTTCGATTTATCCTGCATGTCTTCCAAAGGAAATTTCGATGATCCGCTCACAAAAACCAAAGCCGTCACGCTTGCCATAGCGTGACGGCTGGCTGGGACCTGGGCCCGATTTACTCCGTTTGCGCCACCTTGGCTTGAACACTCACGTCATCCTCGATGGTTGCCGCGGAATCGAACTTGAGCCGGGCGACATCGAGCGCGCACTCGACGAAATGAAACGCGCCGGCGCAGTTCTGTCGAAAAGCAGCGACCTGTAGCCGCAGTCGGCTTGTCCGCCGTAGCTTTAGCGAAGGCGGATGACTCCGGCAGCCGCGCGCAGCCACCGCCTCGTTTTTATGCGTAAACGGGTTTGGCGCGGATGTGACGCGCCAAACCCCGTATCTTTCTGTTTAGCTTTGTAGGTTGTCTTTCGCTTCAAGCCGGTCCGTCTTATTCAAACCGCGTTCCAGTCGCCCTGCCGCAGCCGGAGAAGACCAGATTCCCATCGGCATCGAAGAACTGGATTGTGGCGCTATACTCGAAGCTGTTGGCGCTGGCGAGATGGACGTTGGCGGTGACTACCCCCGACCCAGCAAAGGCGCCGTTTTCGTCATAGACGTAAGATATATCGTGGAAGGAGTAATTCTGACTACCCGGCTCGCGCTGCCAGAGACCAGCCTCGGGAGTGTCGAGCGGACCCGTACCGGGAGGGTTGGCATAGGCGGTCAGGGTGCCGTCGCGGTAAAAGCTCATTAGGGCTGGGAAAGGCGGTAGCGTCTGGTTGGGATCATCACAGTTGACCCCCATTCTGGTTACCTGCCACACGCCCTGGATTGTCGGGGTTGTTTCTCGCGGCGGTCTATCCGCGCTCCACACCAGTGAAGTGCTCGCAGCCAGGCCGAGAGCGATAGCTAATATTTGCGTTTTAAGTTTCATGTTTTGTTCCTTTGTTTGATTTGGTTTTGCTTGTTCCGACCTTCTTTGAGTCCTCATCGTGAGGAGTTATTTCTGGCCGTTCACCGAAGTACAGAACGGAAACGAGCGCGAGGTTACGCCGAAAGTTGGCTTCGCCGCGTTAAATCGTAATTGCGGCAAGCGTTGCAGTTGAACCGTGGATTACGCGCATGATATCGATGTCACGGGATGACTGTAGAGGCAGCCGTGTCGGCTGCTTTAGAGAACATGCAGGCGGCACGCCTGCCGCTACAGAATTACTTCGGTGCTAACGAGGCGACGATTTTTTCGAAGCGCGGGTCACCGCGGAGGGGATCCCACCACGGCATCAGTTTTAATTCGCCATAGCTAAGGTCCATACCGCTAGTGGGGCAACGGACGGCAGTGGCAAGCTGTTCGCAGGCGAGATCTTTTTCACCGACCCAGGCGGCAATCATCGCCAAATACTTGATCATGACCATGCCGTTGACTGGATCCTTTTCCACGGGAAGAAGCTCGACCGCGTGCCGTCCTTCTCGCAAGGCGTCCTCCTTCTGCCCAAGAGCGGCATCGATTACACCTAGCACGCACCATGCAGGGCCGTAATTTGGTTCAGCCTGTACGGTTTTCTCCTGCTTCGCGCGCGCAGCAGTAAAAGCCAATTGCGCGTTATGTTCGTCGTTTGTCATGCGGGCGATGACACCTTCGACGAAAGGGCGCGTGAAATTAACAGCTTGTTGCCCTAACGGGAATTCCTCGGAGGCGAGCAACACGTCTTTGGCGGCAGCGACGTCGCGTTCGGCCAGTGCGCAAAGTAGCCATCGGTGGGAGTCGATCTGCGGCATGGCAGCAGGGTTTGTCGCGCGGATTTCATCGATCAGTTGATGCAACGGTCCTGTATCAGCTTTCCAATTCACTTCCACGAACGCGAGCTCTGCCTTTGCCTCGACATCGTTTGGCGCGATAGTGAGCATGCGATCTAATGTGGATTTTTGTTCAGCATGACGCCGGGCCCCTCCGTAACTGTCTGCGATATTTCCGAGCGTGTTAAGACTGCGCGGGTCGAGTTCAATTGCCCGCTCAAAGTTGCGCATGGATTCTTCCCAGCGTCCCTGACGCCTTTGAATGTAACCGGTCACCGCGAATATCCGGGGATTATTTGGCAAGCTCCGGCGTGCGATTTCCAGTTCAGCCAGTGCGCCATCGTAGTCGAGGTATCCATTATAAAGATGATGTGCTCGTGCGAGGTGTGCTTCGCCGGCATTTGGACGAATGCGAAATGCTTTCTCGACGGCTGCTTCCGCTAACGCTAACCGCGCAGGAGTATGGTCAAGGCTAAAAAAGTAAACCTGATCATGAACCCTGGCGAGCGTGCAATAGGCTTTGAAAAACGAAGGATCCCGCGCTACCGCCTGGTTCAGCAAATCGATTGCCCGCAACGTGTCCGCGTTCCAGCTAAGGCCCGCCCCAATGATATCATTGGCGCGCGAATAGAGCTCGAAAGCGACGAGATCACTGGTTGGCTTCTCCTCAATAGCCAGTCTCTCCGTGGATGTGACTTTGGCGTTCAGTCGTTCGGCGACCTTTTGCGCGATCTCACTTTGGATTGAGAACAGCTCATCCAAATCGCGATCGTATTGCTCGGCCCAGACATGCGTGTCAGAGCGTGTGTCGATCAACTGCGCGTTGAGACGAAGATGCGTGCCGGCTCTGCGGACGCTGCCTTCCAGAACATGCGATACCCGCAGATCATTTCCGATCTGACGGAGATTTCGTTGGCCACGGTAATCCATCACGCTGGTCCGGCTAATGACTTTCAGGTCGGCGATTGTCGCCAGCTTGGTCAAAATGTCGTCCTGCACACCATCAACGAGCGCCGTTTGTTCTTTTTGCTCGCTCAGATTTTCAAACGGGAGGACGGCAATTCCGTTCGCCAGGGGACGCGCCATAAATTCACTTTTCCAAACGATCCAGCCAGCAGCTGTTGCCAGCGCGATCAGGGACGCTGCAAGTAGCGCGCTGCTTGGATTGCGTTGCACCCATTTCTTCCCTCGAGCGAAAATTCCAGTGCGCCGCGCCTGAATCGGTTCGTGTTTTAGCCAGCATTCCAAGTCCTCAGCCAGCGCCAGGGCGGACGGATATCGGCGCTTCGGATCTTTCTCGAGACACTTGAGACAAATCGTCGAGAGATCTCGATCTACTTTTGGATTCAGCAATCGGGGTGGTCTCGGCTCAGTATCCAGTAGTAACTTAATAGTTTCGTAGGTTGTTCCACCGGCAAAAGGCGGCTGACCTGTCAGTAGTTGGTAAAGTACTGCGCCAAGTCCATAGACATCTGTCACGCTGCTGACAGCGGCGTTATTTTCCACAGCTTGTTCTGGCGACATATAGCTGGGTGTGCCCAAGACTTCCAGCGTGTGCGTGACGCTGCTTTCAGATTCGACCAATCGGGCAAGGCCAAAATCGGTCAGGTGCGGTTCGCCTTTTTGGTCGAGCAGTATGTTTCCGGGTTTGATGTCGCGGTGGAGGATGCCGTGTTGATGCGCGTAATGTACGGTTCGAGCGACCTTCGTGATCAGTTCCACCGCGTGCCGGATCGACATCGGCGTTTGTTTAACTACTTCGTCAAGCTGACCGCCTTCTATAAACTTCATGCTGAAGTAACACTGGCCATCACGCTCGCCAACTCCATGGATTGGAACGATACCGGGATGCTCCAGGCGAGCTGCCGCTTCCGCTTCGAGCCGAAAGCGCTTCAAGTGGGTTTTGCTTGCCCACTGACCGAGGCTAATAACTTTTAAGGCGACTGTGCGATTGAGACTCTTTTGCCGGGCGCGAAACACTACGCCTTGTCCGCCGCGGCCAATTTGCTCAAGCAACTCGTAGTCGCCGAAGTCCATCAGCATCGACGAGGACGCGAGATTCACATTTGTTTCACGCTCGGGATCAGCTGGGCCGAGACCCGTCTCCAGCAGACACGCGCCGCAAGATTGCTGCGGGGAATCGGGCGGAATGGCTGCTCCGCATTTGCGACAAAATCTGGCGGTTGTGATTCTCATCGCGTGGCCATTGCTTTCACTCAAATAATGCACGGAAATTCCTGATAGGTTACGAGCGCAACGCGGCGATGAGGTGGCGCAGTTCATCTTCAATCTCGGCTGGCGTTGCCACCGTGTGCGCGACTTCCTCACGCAACAGCTGTCGGTAACGCTGTCGCAGTCGATGGAACGCTTGTTTGATCGCGTTCTCGGTCATGCCAAACTCGCGCGCGATTTCCGCTTGCGACGGTCGATCCGGTTCGTCAGAGAGCAATGTGTTCAACCGCTCCAGCAACGGCGCGCTAGCTGATCCCTGAGATTCCTCGCGCAAGCGCGCGAACACCCGGTCTAGCACGGTGAACGCCCAGCGGCGATCATAAAGCAGATCGGCGCTCAGCATGTCGCTGCGATCGAACTCGCCAGAATCATCCGACCCAATCCCGTCGAGCGGAATCAGCGTCCGGCCGCCGCCACGCTTGATCGTCGCGGCATCACGGCGCTCGTTCATCATGAAATGCTTGAGTGAAGCCAGAAGAAAGGAGCGCAAGCGGCCCTTTTCCTGTCGTACGGACTGGAAATCTTTGCGTTCAAGAATCAGCGCGAAAAAACCCTGGGTGATATCTTTCGCCTCCTCTGGTTTAGTACCCTCTCGCCTGACGAAGCCATAAATAGGTCGCCAGTAAGTGCGGCAAAGATTTTCGAGCGCCTCCTGTGCGGCTGGCGATTCACCTTGTGCCTCCAGCACCACACTCCAATGCGTAGTGGTAAACATAGCCGCGCCACCAGACGCCGAACCAGTCGCGCTCAGTGAAGTCACGTCATCGGGAGCGGCGCTCACACCATAATCACAGTCAAAAGGTGTGCCGAAAGCAAGCCTGCATCGAGCATGTTGTACTTGGGCTTTGGACGGATCACCGGGCCAAGAGCATGCCTGTCTCAGTGTACATGCATTGATTTGTGGAGGCGCGAATGCTACGTAGCGGCGCCCGGCCATCATGACCCAGAATTACAAAGAAACGCTGAATTTGCCGCGGACAGAGTTTCCGATGAAGGCAAACCTTGCCGCGCGCGAGCCGGAAATGCTCAGGGCGTGGGAGGAGACGCGACTTTACCACCAAATTCAGAAATCGAGAGAGGAGCGAGAGTTATTTGTCCTGCATGATGGGCCGCCATTCGCGAACGGCGATGTCCACATGGGCACGGCGCTAAACAAAATCCTCAAAGATTTCGTGGTGAAATCGCAGACCATGCTCGGGAGACGCGCGCCTTACATCCCCGGCTGGGACTGTCATGGTCTGCCTATCGAATACAAAGTGGTGAAGGAGTCCCGCGGCCTTTCTCCGCTCGAAGTCCGCAAAAAATCCGAAGCGTTCGCCCGAAAATTTGTCAATGTGCAGCGCGAGCAATTCAAGCGGCTCGGCGTCTTCGGCGATTGGGAAAATCCATATCTAACGATGGATCCCAAATACGAAGCGGAAATTCTGCGCGCGTTCGCCGTTTTCGTTGAGGAAGGTCTCGTTTATCAATCGAAGAAGCCGGTCTTTTGGAGCACCGGCGCGCAGACCGCGCTCGCCGAAGCCGAAGTGGAATATCAGGAGCGCGACGACACCGCGGTTTACGTTAAATTTCCGATCGTAAGTGGTGAGTTCAAGGATAAGGCGAGCATCGCAATCTGGACAACAACTCCGTGGACTTTGCCCGCGAACCTTGCCATCGCTGTCGATCCAAAAACAGAATATCTCGTCGTGATGGCTGGCAAAGATGGCAAGGCTGAAAACTTGATTGTGGCCAAGCCGTTACTCGACGCCTTCATGCAAGCGACTGGTTTGATTGTGATGAAACAAACCGGCGCGATCGTCGGAGAAAAACTCTCCGGCAGCACAGCGCAACATCCGTTTCTAGATCGACAATCAATCGTCCTCACGGCTGATTTCGTCACGATGGATAGCGGCACAGGCGCCGTCCACATCGCCCCCGGTCACGGCGAAGATGATTATTGGCTAGGCCGGCAAAATAAATTGCCAGTTTTGTCGCCTGTGGACGATCACGGCCGTTTCACTGAGGAAGCCGGTCTGCCAAACCTTGTTGGCAAATACGTCTTCGACGCCAACCGCGACATTGTCGAATTGCTGCGCGAGCGCGGCATGCTGCTTGGCGAACAGAAGTTTCATCACTCCTATCCGTATTGCTGGCGCTCAAAAACACCGATCATCTTCCGCAATGTCGAGCAATTCTTCATTCGGATTGATGAGCTGCGTGGCAGAGCGCTCGATGCCATTCACAAAGAAGTGAAATGGATTCCAAAGTGGGGCGAAAATCGCATCGCGGGCACAGTCGAATCGCGGCCCGATTGGGTGATCTCGCGCCAACGCAGCTGGGGCGTGCCGCTGCCGGTTTTTTATTCAAGAGAGGGACGCGCGATTCTCGATGCAAAAATTATTCGCAAGCTCGCTGATCTCGTCGCACAGCGCGGGTCAAATATTTGGTTTGAGTTGAATGATGTCGATCTTGCGCGCGAGCTCGGCTTGCCGGAGGGCGCCGCGCATCGCAACGACACGATCGACGTTTGGATCGACAGCGGCGTTTCACACAAAGCCGTTTGTGCGCTGCATCCTGAACTGCGCGATCCCGCTGACATGTATCTCGAGGCGACCGATCAGCATCGGGGTTGGTTTCAATCGTCACTCCTGACAAGCGTCGCATTGAACAATCGCGCGCCGTACAAAACCTGCGTCACTCACGGTTTTGTTGTCGATCTTGACGGAAAAAAGATCTCGAAATCGGGCACGTACGACAAGCCGACGGACGCCGGCCATTTCGTCGGCCGTCATGGCGCGGATCTCGTTCGGCTTTGGGCCAGCAGTATCGATTACACCGACGACGTGCCCTTCTCTGAGGAAATGTTCGCGCGCCTCGGCGATACATACCGCCGAATTCGGAACACGCTGCGCATCTTGTTGGGAAATCTTTTTGATTTCCCTGTCGCGGCGCTCTCTGAGCGTCGTGCCAATCTGCGATCGGAGATCGCCACTACAGACTTTACATTGATTGATCGCTGGATTCTTCACCGTCTGGACAACGTGATTGCGGATTGTCGATTCGCTTACGAAACGTTCGAATTTCACAAGGTTTATCACACGCTCAATGAATTTTGTGCTGTGGACCTGAGCAGCCTGTATATCGACATCACCAAGGACCGCATGTATTGCGACGAGTCGGATTCGCCGCGACGCCGTGTGACGCAAACGGTCATGCATGAAATTTTCGACGCGCTCTGCCGGTTGCTTGCGCCAATTCTCGCATTCACAGCCGAGGAAGCATGGCGCCATTCCGGCACGGGCGCCTCGGTTCACCTGCAGGAATTTCCGGACCAAATAGTGTATCGCGATCCGGATGCAGATCGGCAAATGAGCGAGGTTCTACAAATGCGTTCTGTAGTTGGTCGACAGATCGAAAAAGCGCGCCAGGAGAAGTTGATCGGCAATTCTCTAGAAGCCGCTGTTGTCTACCGCGTTCCTATTGGATACCTAATCCATGCTTGGCAAGGACGGGAATCGCTACTCGAAGAGATAATGATGGTAAGCTCCTTCCGCTTGGAAGCTGGAACTATCGAAGCGGTACACGCCAGTGTTGGCCGAACCCGTTACAAGAAATGTGCGCGTTGTTGGCGTCATCGGCCAACGGTTGGCGCGAGCAAAGCGCATCCCGACTTGTGCGACCGCTGCGAGAGCGTAGTGGAGGCGAACAAAAGCCGTGTCGCACACGAGATTACCGAATGACTTCGCGACAATCGGTTATTGTCATGTCGAGCGGAGTCGAGACGTGTCTTATTCGTAGCGGCGGTTCACTGAACTGCCGGGGCGATTGGGTCAGTCGCCCCTACCTACGCTCCGCTCGGAATGACAGAGGATCGGGATGAAATTCATCTTCTTTCTGTCGTTGCCGCTCTACGCGCTGGATCAATGGACGAAACAGTTGGTTCTGCGGTTTATCAGCCCAGACGCGCCGCGCATGGTGATATCGGGTTTCTTTAATCTGGTTAACGTCACGAACACCGGCGCAGCCTTCGGTTCCTTCAGGAACAACAACACTTTCTTCATCGTAATTTCATCTGTCGCGCTTCTCGTCGTTCTGGTGCTCCTCGTGCGACGGCGGCCACCCGATCTTTGGCGCGATATGTCACTTGCGCTTCTACTCGCCGGCATCCTGGGAAACGTTACCGATCGTCTTCTTTATGGGCACGTGATCGATTTCCTTCTTTTCGATTTGCACATTCCATACGCGCATCCCTGGCCGGCGTTTAATGTCGCCGATTCATGCATCTCAATTGCAGTCGTCTTGTTTATCATTCATTCATTTTGGCAAGGTAAAGGCGCGCCTAAAAGCAGGGGCGATTGACCTCAATCGCCTGCGCTCGCAAGATAGATGGACGGTTCGGTGAACCGCCCTCACCCAATGAAAGCTTCGCCGATGGAAAAAACCGCGCGTGAAATTGCCGCCCATTTGCGGGAAAGCGGTCATATTGCGTATTTCGCGGGGGGATGCGTGCGCGATATCGTCCGGGGCCAGACCCCGAAAGACTTCGACATCGCCACGGATGCCAAACCGGAAAATGTTCAGAAACTTTTTCCGCGCACCTACGCGGTTGGTGCGCATTTTGGTGTGATCCTGGTGTTGGAAAACGGTTTCCAATTCGAGGTCGCGACCTTTCGCTCAGATGAGGCGTATATCGATGGAAGGCACCCGAGCGCGGTGCACTTTTCATCTCCCGAGGAGGACGCAAAACGCCGCGATTTCACGATCAACGGAATGTTTTACGACCCGGTCGCGGAGGAAGTGATCGATTTCGTGGGCGGCCGCGCCGATATCGCGGCGAAATTGGTGCGCGCAATTGGCGATGCGGCGCAGCGTTTCGCGGAAGATCGGTTGCGCATGCTGCGCGCGGTGCGTTTCGCCACGGTGCTTGGTTACAAGATCGACAGTCAAACGTGGGACGCGCTGGTGGCGAATGCGGCCTCGGTCAATAAGATCAGCGCGGAACGAATTCGTGAAGAGCTGGCGCGCATTTTTCTCTCGCCAAACAGAATGCGCGGCTGGGATTTGCTCGATTCGAGTGGGCTAATGCGTGCCATTCTGCCCGAAATCGACGCTATGAAAGGTTGCAAGCAGCCGGAGCAATTTCATCCCGAAGGCGACGTTTTCGAGCACACGCGCTTGATGCTGCAATTTCTTCCAGAGAAAGTTTCTGTGCCGCTCGTTTTCTCTGTGTTGCTTCATGATGTGGCGAAACCGCGCACGGCAGTTGTCGATGAAACGGGGCGAATCCGATTCAACGGCCATGATCGCATTGGCGCAGAAATGACCGAAGAAATCATGAGACGTTTGCGGTTTTCCGGTGCTGAGATCGACGCCACGGTCGAAATGGTGCGGCAGCACATGGTTTTCAAGGACGTCCCGAAAATGCGGGTGGCGAAATTAAGGCGTTTTATGGCACGACCAACTTTTGATGACGAGCTCGAGCTGCATCGGGTCGATTGCGAAGGCAGTCATCGCATGCTCGACAATTACGAGTTCCTCCTCCGCAAACGCGACGAATTTGCGAACGAGCCGATTGTTCCACCGCCGCTGGTGCGCGGGGACGATTTGATTGCACTTGGTTTGAAGCCGGGCCCAAAGTTTGGCAAAATTTTGGAGGCGATCGAGACGCGACAGCTTGAGGGAAATCTGCGGTCGCGCGAGGAAGCGCTCGATTGGCTGAAGCGTGAGTATGCGCGGGGCGACAAACGTTGAGTCGCTAAATCGTTTTCAACGTCAAACATCGAACATCCAATGAGAATTCTCATGATCAGCGCAGAAGGGCCACCGCTGCAGCGGGCCGGGGCGCTAATTGAAGTGATGGATGCACTGCCACGCGAGTTGCGCGCGCGGGGGCACGAAGTCAGCGTAGCACTCCCGTATTATCGGGAAATTCGAGAGAACACCGTATTCAAAGAAGAGGACGCCGGCGTAGCTGTCGATGTACAAGTGGGCGACAGAACTTACGTCGCCAAATACCTCGAGGGGCGGAGCGCTAGCGGGGTGCAGTTATTTCTGATTCGTTGCGACGAGTTTTTTGATCGCGCAGGAATTTACGGTGAGCGAGGTCAGCCCTACGAGGATAACGCGGCGCGGTTCATTTTTTTCTGCAAGGCAGCATTGGAACTCGCACGGCGATTGACGCCGTCACTGCAAATTCTGCACGTGCACGATTGGGCGGCCGCGCTGGTGCCGGTCTTTGTGCGCGCGCACCGCTTGCCGTTCGCAACAGTGCTGACGATTCATCACGTCGCCGACCAGGGCAGTTTCTGGGGACTCGACTTCAACCTCACGAATCTACCGGAGCGATTTTTTACTCTGCACGGCATAGAGTTTTTTGGACGGCTGAATTTTCTCAAAGGCGGAATTCTCTACGCCGATAAGATCACAACGGTAAGCGAACATTACCGGCGCGAAATACAAACGGCGGCCGGTGGCCACGGTCTCGACGGCGTGCTACGCGAAAATGCCTATCGCCTCACCGCGGTTTTGCATGGTGCGGATTACCAACGTTGGAATCCGGCGTCCGATCGTCTCCTCCCGGCGCATTATGACGCGAGAAGGCTTCGGGGAAAACAGGTTTGTCGTGACGCGCTGGTGAAAGAAATGGAGCTCGCGTCTGCGCCGCGTGGTCCGGTCTTTGGCATGGTAACTCGTGTCGTCGAGGAAAAAGGCTTCGAGATTCTTATGCCGCTTCTTGATCGACTTCTTTGGGATGACGTCCGCATGATCATTCTCGGCGAAGGTGACCCGGCCTATGAAACTGCTCTTGCCATCGCGGCGAGAAAATTCCCAGGCAAGTTCGCATACCAAAAGGATTACGACGAGAAACTCACGCACCTGATTGAAGCAGGCATGGATATCAGCCTGATGCCGTCGCGGTTCGAACCGGCCGGTTTGAGCGGGATGTACAACTTGAAATATGGTGCTCTCCCGGTTGCGCGGGCAACCGGCGGCATCCGGGAGATCATCGAGGATTACGATCCGACAATCGATCGCGGTTACGGTTTCCTTTGTTACGAATATTCAAGCGAAGCCTTTTGGGATTCGATCAAACGCGCGCGGGAAATTTATCGCGACCGCAACGTGTGGGCGAAGCTGATGAAACGAGCAATGGCGCGCAATTTTTCTTGGGATGTTTCGGCGCAGCGTTACGAAGAGCTTTATAAGGAACTTGTCGGGACGACCGACGAAGTGGCGGCTTAACGCGTCTCAAGCGAGCCGGCGTGTGGGTGGATCGAGCGTTCCGCGCTCAATGTTACATGACTGCAGCGAAGCCGCATATTAACTAGCATCATGCGAACGGAGTGCCCGATCCGTCAGGGTTGTCGAAATAGACGTTCACAAAGTTGCCGCGAATAAAACCGAGCACGGTGTCGTCAAAGTTTGCCACCCAAACCAGCATAGACGACCCGGACACAATGCGATCCGAGATTGCCCTCGCCCACAACCGGACAAGTTCTTGCAATCTCGAGAGCTTTCCGATCTCCTCAGCGCTTCCTACTGATGACATGATGACTCATTCGTGGTCGCTGCTCAGGCCTTTGCTCGCGGGATTGATCCTGACCTTGCTGCAACTTGCAATGGCGGTGGGCCTGCTTGCGCCAGAAGGGTCTGCTTCAAATCGCTACTCCACGCTTCTCCAACACGATAGCTATTGGTTTATGAACATCGTCGACCGCGGGTACCAGACTATTGTCCCACCCGCTGATCACAAGGTAATGGAAGTATCGAACGTCGCATTTTTTCCCGCCTATCCTGCGATAGCTGCTTTGTTTCGCTATGGTCTCAACATCGACACCGGCACTGCCTTGCTGATCGTGGCTCAGCTCGCTGCCTGGGGGTTCTGGAGTTATTTTTTTCTCTTTTGCAAGCGCTGGAGTATTTCGCCTGCGCTCCAGGTTTGCGGTTCAATGTTGATTCTCACCCATCCCGCCGCCTTTTTTCTGATTGCCGGCTACTCAGAGTCGCTTTTTTTGATGGCATTGCTGGGCTTCATTTATTGGAGCAGCGCGCAGGGTCGCGCCGTCAAATTCTGGGCCGCTTTACATGGCATTGTGATGTCGGCGACGCGTATTGTCGGAATCGTGTGTGCGGCTTTTCCGGTTGTGCACTCGGTTTTCGCAATGGCGTTGGCCCGATCCTTTCCACCCGGTGAGCTGGAAGCGCCGCCGGCCGCACAGACCTCGAGGCCTATATTACAATCATGGGCCGGCTTGCGTGAGCCGCGAAGGTTGTTCCGCCAACACGGGGCGGCGATCGGTTTGATGGTTGTGGCAACATTGGGCGCACTTTCGTTCTTCCTCTACTGTCAACTGCGCTGGGGCCATTGGGACATTTATATGCTAACGCAAGCGGCCGGGTGGGGCATCATCCCCGATTACTTGGCGGTGTTCAGGCCTTCTAATTATCGCTGGCTCGTCCCGGCTCTGAATAATCCGACCGAGGCCAGCCAAATGTCGATGACTCTGGGCGCGCTGCTCCTTATCGGTATCGCGTTTTGCGAAATTTCGGTTGCACTCGGGCGCACCCGGTCCGCTCGATGGGCGAACGGGTTACCAACGCGCGCCGGCATCTATTTCTGCGCCGCCGCGATCTATTACCTCTCAGTCAGTGGAGTGGCCTGCGTGGATATGGAAAGCATGCTTCGCTACGAATTTTGCGTGCATGTGCTAATCGTGCTGGCGCTTTTGAATTATCTGCGTCAATTTCGCATGCCGCCGATGTTCGTGCGGGCGTTCGGCATCGCGGCAGTCGCGTTGATCACTGCGGCGGGGTTAAGCGTACAGGGCTGGTACGTCTGGAATTTCACCCGGGGCAACTGGGTTGCGTAGACGAAGATGAAAACAAGAGTCGCCATTATCGGTGCCGGGCCAGCAGGTTTGACGGCGGGTTACCTCCTGTCGAAGGAGGAAGTCGCCGTCATTGTTTTGGAAGCCGATCCCAGTTATGTAGGAGGCATTTCGCGCACTGTCACCTACAAAGGTTTTCACTTCGATATCGGCGGACACCGTTTCTTTTCCAAATCCAAAGCGGTCGAAGATCTGTGGACCGAGATTTTGCCCAAGGACATGCTCGTGCGCCCGCGTTCCTCGCGTATTTTTTACGACGGGAAATTTTTTTCCTATCCGTTAAAACCGCTCCAAGCGCTGCTTAAGCTTGGGATCTTCAGGTCTACCCTGTGCATCCTTTCGTGGATGAAAGCGCGCCTCCTTCCGGTGCGAAATCCACGTAATTTCGAAGAGTGGGTAAGCAATCAGTTTGGCAAACGGCTCTTCAATACGTTCTTCAAAAGTTACACTGAAAAAGTTTGGGGCATGAGCTGCAAAGAAATTTCCGCCGACTGGGCTGCGCAGCGCATTAGAGGACTTTCTCTCGGTAGCGCCATCAAGAATGCGCTGATTCCGCAGCGCTATAATGGGGATCGAACAAACGTCATTAAAACGCTGATCAATTCTTTTCGTTATCCACGAAAAGGACCTGGCATGATGTGGGAGGCCTGCGCGGAAAAGATGAGGGCGCTGGGCGGCAAGCTGGAGATGGGCTGCAGAGTAACTCGCTGTTCATACGATGAAATGGCTGGCTGGACGGTCGAATGCAAAGATCAACAGGGCGAATCGCAGACCATCGAAGCTAAACACATCATTTCATCCGCCCCGATGCGAGAGCTGGTCTGCGGATTGTCGCCGAGCGTGAGCGAGCGGACGAAGTACGCTGCCCAGAGCCTCAAGTATCGCGATTTCCTCACCGTCATGTTGATCTTGAAAGACCGACACATGTTTGATGACAACTGGATCTACATTCACGATCCAAGCGTCAAAGTCGGTCGTGTTCAAAACTTCCGTTCGTGGTCGCCGGAGATGGTGCCCGAACCAGATAAGGTTTGTTACGGTCTCGAATACTTCTGCTTTGAGCACGACGGACTCTGGGACTCGAGCGATAGCAACTTAATTGAGCTCGCCAAGCAAGAGCTAGTTAAGATCGGGCTGGCCAGGGAAGGGGACTTCGTAGATGGCTGCGTTGTTCGCCAGAAAAAGGCGTATCCCGTTTACGACGACGATTACGCACGGCACGTCGCTACCATCCGCGAGGAGTTGGACCACCGTTATCCGAACCTGCACCTCGTCGGTCGCAACGGCATGCATAAATACAACAACCAGGACCACGCCATGATGACTGCCATGTTGTGCGTCGAAAATATTCTGGCGGACGCAGAGCTTTACGATCTCTGGCAAGTTAACAGCGATGCGGAATATCACGAGTCCGGTCCCGGAGCGGCTGAGGAAACAATCGGCACAGGACTACGGCTTGTCCCCACCCGCGTCGTCGCTGCTCCCGAGCTCGCGCCCGAAGGGTAATTATCCTTCGCTGAATTCTTCGACCGGCGGACAAGAGCAAAACAGATTCCTATCTCCGTAAACGTTGTCGATCCTGGCGACGGCTGGCCAGAATTTGTGTTCGCGAGTCCAAGGCGCGGGAAAAGCCGCCTGTTCGCGCGAGTAAGGCCGGTCCCACTTTCCGGAAGCAATTTGCTGCGCGGTGTGCGGCGCGTTTTTCAGGATATTGTTTTCCCGATCCATCTTTCCGTTCGCGACCGCTTCGATCTCTGCGTGGATCGAGAGCATCGCGTCGCAAAAACGGTCGAGCTCATGTTTTGGTTCACTTTCTGTTGGCTCGATCATCATCGTCCCGGCGGCCGGCCAGGAAACCGTCGGCGCGTGGAATCCGAAGTCTATCAACCGTTTTGCTACATCTTCCACCTCGATGCCTGCGCTTTTCCACTGGCGAAGATCCACGATGCACTCATGCGCAACGAGCCCGCGTTTGCCTTTGAAAAGCACGGGAAAATAAGAATCGAGTCGTTTGGCGATATAATTCGCATTTAAGATCGCGACCTCGCTGGCTCGTTTCAATCCTTCCGCGCCCATCATGCGGATGTACATCCATGTGATCGTAAGAATGCTGGCGCTACCGTAAGGCGCGGCAGCGACGTTACCTCCCTTGCCTCCGCCGTGGCGGTAATCGGAGCCGCTCCCAATCGGCGGACGCTTCCCATGCTCCCCTTCGCCGAACAAGATTCGGCCGGTCTCCGGATCGAGAATGAATTCTCTCGGTAAAAACGCGGCGAGATTTTTGGCAACACCGATCGGTCCCACGCCAGGCCCGCCGCCGCCGTGCGGAATGCAAAAAGTCTTGTGCAAATTTAAGTGACAAACATCCGCGCCGTAGTCGCCGGGGCGACAAAGACCAACCTGCGCATTCATGTTCGCGCCGTCCATGTAAACCTGACCACCGTGCGCGTGCACGATGTCGCAGATTTCGCGGATGGTTGGTTCGAAAACGCCGTGTGTGGAAGGATACGTGACCATTAGCGCGGCGAGGTCGCGGGCGTGCTCATCTGCTTTGGCGCGAAGATCGGCGAGATCGATGTCTCCATCTTTCAAACAGGCAACCGGGACAACCTTGAAACCGGCCATCACCGCGCTGGCTGGATTAGTTCCGTGTGCCGAGGTCGGGATGAGACACACGTTGCGATGCGCTTCACCGCGCGACGCGTGATACTCGCGGATCGCAAGCAGACCTGCGAATTCCCCCTGCGATCCGGCATTGGGTTGCAATGAAATCGCCGCGAACCCGGTGATTTCAGCAAGCCATTTTTCAAGCTGCCGGCAAATTTCCATGTAGCCTGCGGTCTGTTCGGTGGGCGCGAACGGATGCAGCTTGGAGATTTCCGGCCATGAGATCGGAAACATTTCCGCCGTGGCATTCAATTTCATCGTGCACGAGCCGAGCGGAATCATCGAAGTAGTCAGCGAAAGATCGCGCGATTCGAGTTTTTTTAGATAACGCAGCATTTCCGTCTCGGTGTCGTGCGTGTTGAAGATAGAATGTGTCAGGAAATGCGAAGTGCGGATCGCGAATTGCGGAATGCGAAGCGGCGGCTCGCCAAGATCGTCATCGGTAAAATCGCGCACATGTGTGCCGCGAAAGATCGACATCAACAATTCGATGTCGCGGGGAGTTGTCGTTTCATCGAATGAAATCCCGACGGCGCGCGCGCCGAGAGAGCGCAAGTTGCAGCCCATTTTTTGAGCGTGATCAATAAGCGTACCGCTCGATTCGACCTGTACGCGAATCGTATCGAAAAAGTTTTCGTGCGTGATTTTGAAATCAAGAGCCTGCAGACCATCCGCAAGTTGGCTCGTTAGGCGATGAATTCGCTCGGCGATTGCGCGCAAGCCACGAGGTCCGTGGTAGACTGCATACATCGAGGCGATAACAGCGAGAAGTACCTGGGCCGTACAGATGTTGCTCGTCGCTTTGTCGCGGCGGATGTGTTGTTCGCGCGTTTGTAGGGCGAGTCGATAAGCAGGGCGGCCTTCGGCATCATGCGAAACGCCCACGAGACGACCAGGCATGTGGCGCTTGTATTGGTCACGCGTGGCGAAGTATGCCGCGTGCGGTCCACCAAACCCCATTGGCACGCCAAAACGTTGCGTGTTTCCCACCGCGACGTCGGCGCCGAATTCTCCTGGCGATTTCAATAATGTCAGTGCGAGAATGTCGGCGGCGGCAACAACAAGCGCTCCGGCGTCATGCGCTTGCCTGACGAATGCGGCGTAATCACAAATCGCGCCATCCGTGGCGGGGTACTGGACGAGTGCGCCGAAAACGGCGTCGTCGAATTTGAACCGCGAGTAATTGTCGATCTTGATCTGGATGCCAAGCGGCTTCGCGCGGGTCTGAATGACGGCAATAGTTTGGGGATGACAATTGTCGGCGACGAAAAATTTGTTTCGACGGGAAGCGACCGCATGACAAAGCGACATCGCTTCGGCGGCGGCGGTCGCTTCGTCCAAAAGAGACGCGTTTGCGATATCGAGCTCAGTCAAATCGGTCGCCATCGTTTGGAAATTTACCAGCGCCTCCAAACGGCCCTGCGCCAACTCGGCTTGGTACGGGGTGTAAGCAGTATACCAGCCGGGATTTTCGAGAATGTTTCGCTGGATAACCGGCGGCGTAATGCAGTCGTAGTAGCCCGCGCCGATAAATGAGCGCTTGACCTTGTTTTTCTTTGCGATCGCGTGCAACTCGGCCAGTGCTTCCATCTCCGATTTCGCTTCCGGCAAGTTCAGTTCTCGATCTAAGCGGATATTTTTGGGGACGGCAGCGTCGATCAGTGCATCGAGATTTTCGAAGCCAAAGTCGCGCAACATTTCGCGCATTTCTTCTTCGCTGGGGCCGATGTGGCGGCGCGCAAATGAGCCGAAATCAGTCGTTCGTTCGCGCAATTTCATTTGAAGAGACTACGGAAGGCAAATCGCGCTTCAAGTCCTGTAGCGGCGCTCTGTGAGCGCCGAAAGAATTAATGCGACGGACAGAGACCGACGCTACGAGAATTATTTAGAGTCGTAGGTTTTGACGCCGTGACTTTTCAACAGCGCGCGAAGCTCGGCGAGATGCTGATGGTTTCGGGTCTCGACCGTGCAGAGAACGTTTACGGCGGAAACGTCCGAACTGGCGAAAGCGCGATCGTGCACGACTTGTTTGATGCTTGCGCCGGTCGAAGCGATTTGCGTCGCCAAATCGGCCAAGCCACCTGGCCGATCGCTAATGATGGCAGTGAATCGGCCAAGGCGGCCGTCGGCGACGAGACCGC
>Ga0209376_1000386_pt1 | contig 49354 bp, 59 predicted proteins | sample GraSoiAngelo_134_FD_185891 | JGI IMG/M metagenome (GOLD analysis project Ga0209376, IMG submission 185891) | Grasslands soil microbial communities from the Angelo Coastal Reserve, California, USA - 14_0929_05_30cm (SPAdes) (version 2) | ecosystem: Environmental > Terrestrial > Soil > Grasslands ...
CTTGGGGCTTGGTTCTCACTGTGCCACTTGGCCCTACGCCTATGAAATCAGCAGCGTAGATGCGATCAAGGGCCGTCGCATCAGCATGAATCTGTGCTTGAATGCGTTCGTTATCCAGTTTCCTAACGGTCTCCTCGACATTTGTTCTGTGACTGCCCCTCGCGCTCTGCTCTTGCCCTACGCCCATAGGGGCCACTGCAAGGACGAGGACGACAGCTATAAAGAGTACTGGTCTCATGTAGAGTTCTCCATAAGCCTAACGAGAATTCGACCAAAATTTTGGGTGTTTCAAGAGAAACGTCCAATTTTTGGGTCTAATCCGGGCTTGGATTTTAGCGGCAGTCGGTCGCGTGCAAATTGCCGACCCGTTCCCATGGTTTCGGTTTGTCCCGGGGCGCGTCGCCGGGCTATCGGCGAGCATCGCTCGATGAGGTTGGCCCGAGCGCGTTGGCGTCTGGCGCGATTTCCCATTTCTCCTGCCGGCTCCAGGGGAGGGATGAACCGCCGTGATCGTCCGGGTCATCAACCAGACGGACGGAGTCCTTTTGACTTGCGCACGAGGCGAGGGTGATCGCACCCGTGCAGAACAGGGCTGCGAGGATTTTTCTTCGACACTTACGGACTTGTGCCACCATAAATTACCGTGTCTCCAGGTTGTACTTGCACGCCACGAGCCAAACTGCTGGGGATGATATCGCCGATAGCCGTCGCCGGTTCAACTGAAGAAATGCGAATTTTTCCAATCAACGTTCCCTCCCGCAGAACGAGCATTTCGGCGTTCGACTCGACTCCGTGGCGGGCGCCGAGATTCAGCACCACGAAATTGTAAACTTGATTGTATGCCAGCACAGTGCCGCGCACACCCGTGCGATGGGGGCTGACGGTTTCCCCTTGCGTGCTGGCGGTTTCCCGCCGCTTTTTTCCTTCCTTGGGCTGGGCCGCCCGCCCCTGAGCATCCTGGAGTTTTTCGGAGAGGAAAACTTTTTCCTTTTCTGCGCTTTCGAGCTGCCGGCGAAGATCATCGACCTGCGACTGCAAATCAGCCGTCGGCGCGCTGTTGCCGGGAGGACTCCCAGCGACCGAAGCATTCGCGTTGTTCCCCGCTTCTTCCACGCGCTTTTGCAGCGAGGTGATCTCCTGCTGACCAGCATCTAGTTTGGCTTGTAAATCAGCCTTTTCTTTCTGGACTTGCGCTAGCTCTGTTTCCGCTTTGCCCGCTCGCGCGGCCTGCGGGTTCGCTGCATTCGCGCGAACCGCTTTCACTTTTTGGATATTTAAAACGCCAAAAAATGCTGCCAGCACGAGGAAAAGAATGGCGAGTCCAGTCACACTTTTTGCCGTGACTCCGAAGACCGCCGACCCCCTGGGCGTCATAAAGCGTGCTTTTTAACAACGAATCATGCGCAAATGCAATAGCAATTTTAGCTTGGCGGCTGCAGGAACCTGAATCCGGATTGCGTTTCTTCGTGTTTCAACCGATAGAACACCATCGTGGGACAACAACGCCGTGTACGAGCCAAACGCAAGCGAAGACGAGCTTATTTGCAGCGCAAGAAGGCAACGTTGCGGGCCAGCGGGGCGCGCGCGGCGCCAGGCAAGCAGCGTGCAAAGAACGAGCCGGACACAACGGAGTAGTTTTAAGCTAATTGTTCTGCGAAGCTCCGCTTTGCTGGGTGATTCATAGGATCTCGCAATGCCGGAGCGGGCTCGTTATCTGATCGTCGATGGGCACAGTGTTATTTTTGCCTGGCCTGAGTTGCACAAGCTTCACGCGCGCCGTTCCTCGCTGGCCCGCGAAGCGTTAGTTAAACAGTTGCGAGATTACCAGGATTGGACTGGTGTGCGCGTGGTCGTCGTTTTCGATGGCACAGGGAGAAAGACGAGCGCGACTTCCGAGCCGGGCGACGTGCAGATTTTCTATTCGCGGAGCGGCCAGTCGGCCGATGCGATTATTGAAAGATTGGCCAGCAAATACGCAAAACGCTTCGAGCTGATGGTGGCCACTTCCGATTCGATGGAAGCCGAGACTGTGCAGGCGTGTGGCGCAGAATGGATTTCTCCTAAAGCGTTGCGCGGGCTTCTTTCCAATGCGCGACGAGCCTAGAGTCCCAATTTCTTTTCGAGTTCTTTCACGCGCGCGAGGAGTTTTCCAAGACGACGAACCCAGGCGATTTGGCGTCTAGCTTCGGGCATCGGCATCGCCGGGTAGCCAAACCATGTGCCCCCCGGAATGCTCTTAGAAACACCGCTTTGCGCTGCAATCCTGCTGCCATCGGCGATCTCGACATGCCCCACGATACCAACTTGGCCAGCCATTTGTACGTACTCGCCCACGCGGGTGCTTCCCGAAATTCCAGTCTGGGCGGCGATAACGGAATTTTTCCCGATTACTACGTTGTGCGCGATCTGCACGAGATTGTCGATCTTTACGCCCTGTTGAATCCAGGTCCGGCCAAAACGAGCGCGGTCGACGGTCGTGTTCGCGCCGATTTCGACATCGTCATCGATTTGGACAATCCCGAGTTGCGGAATTTTCTTGTGCTTGCCATCCACCATCTCAAATCCAAAACCGTCCGCGCCGATCACCACGCCGCTGTGAATAATCACACGCGACCCAATGCGCGTTCGCTCCCGGATTGTTACCAGCGGATAAATCAGGCACGCCGCCCCAATCACGGTGTCGTGGCCAATATATGATCCTGCTCCAATGACTGCATCGTCGCCGACTCTGGCGCCCGCTTCAATAACTGCGTAAGGCTGGATCGACACACGTTCTCCGAGCCGGGCGCTTGGATCAACAACAGCGCTTGGGTGGATGCCAGCCGCGAATGCGATCGGTTTCGGCGCGAATTTGAGCACGACCTGTTCGAATACCTTAATAGGATTGGCAACGCGAATCTGCGCGGTTGCAATCGATTCGGCAAAATCAGGCGGAACGAAGACTGCCGAAGCGCGTGTTTTGCGCAGGAGCGTTCCATACCTTGGGTCCGAGTAAAAGCTGATTTCTCCCGGTACGGCTTCACCGAGCGAGGCCGCGCCGGTGATTTGCAGCGATGGATCGCCCACCAGCTCGCCACCGCACATCTTCGCCAGTTCTTGAAGAGTAAAGGTCACCGAGGCGTTGAAGCGTTAAATCGTTGAAGCGGATCGGCGGTCACAGACCGCCGCTACAGATCGCCGCTTCGCCGACTCGCCGTTTCGCGGTTTCATTCCTGTTTCCAGCGCGGCGGACGTTTTTCGATGAAAGCCTGCACGCCTTCGAGCGCCGCCTCGTCCATCATGTTGCAGGCCATGGTCTGACTACCTGCTTCATACGCGGCTGCGATACCCAATTCGACTTGCTTGTAAAAGAATTCCTTCCCCATCGCCACTGCGATGCGCGGTTTGGCGACAATGGTGGCTACCAGTTTTTCGAGCTCGGCGTCGAGCTGTTCGGGTTCTGCAACGCGATTGACCAAGCCGCGCTGCTTCGCCTCCTGAGCGCTGATAAATTCTCCGGTTACGAGCATTTCAAACGCCGCTTTGCGCAAAATGTTGCGGGAGAGCGCCACACCTGGCGCAGAGCAAAAGAGCCCGAGGTTCACACCGCTCACAGCAAATTTTGCTGTGCTCGACGCGACGGCGAGGTCGCACATCGCCACCAACTGACAACCCGCCGCGGTGGCGATCCCTTGGACGCGCGCAATCACCGGCACGGGCAACCGTTGGATGGTAAGCATCATGTCAGAGCATTGCGCAAAGAGTCGTTTGTAGTAATCGAGCGACGGCGCCGCGCGCATTTCCTTCAAGTCATGGCCGGCGCAAAAGGCTTTGCCCTCAGCAGCGAGAACGACCACGCGCACGGATTCATCCTGAGCCATCGCGTCGAGCTCGCGCTGTAACGCTGCCAGCATCTCCTCGGACAAGGCATTGAAGGCGTGCGGCCGGTTTAGTGTCAAAGTGACCACGCCGCGCGCGTCCCTGCTTCGCAAGAGCACGGGCTCTTTAGTCCCGAGGACTTTCGGGGGCAGTGCCGGTTCGATTGATACTGGAGAAGCTTTCACTGAACGAGACGCTTAAACGCTACTGCTGAAATTCCAAATCTGAAATTCGAAAAATTTAGTTTCCGTTTGTCGCGGCCAGCAACATCATCATGCCTGTCGTCCAATGGAATTAGTGTTTGTCAATTATCAGCTCGCCTGGTCGGGGGGAATGGAACACGGCGGTGGGTCGCCTCTCTCTTTCGGAGGGAGAGGGGAGGGTGAGGGTTTATTCAGGGCAACTGGGAAGCGTGCAGGCTTCAAACCCCTCACCTCAATCCTCTCCCCTTCTCACGAAGGGAGAGGCGAGAAGGGCCACGAGGCACCGGCGGCCGGGCGCACAAGGATGTCCGTGCCACGCCCTCAATGAAAATCATCGCGATCGCTAACCAAAAAGGGGGCGTCGGCAAAACGACTACAGCCGTGAACCTTGCCGCTGCGCTCGCGGAACTGGGCCATCGCATTTTGATTATCGATCTTGATCCACAAGCGAACGCGACCAGCTCGTTTGGGTTGCAAGCAGTAGAGCAAACTAGCCTTTACGAACCATTGCTCGGGGACGCCTCCATTACCGAAAGAATCTTTCCTACAGAACGCGAAGCCCTGTTCATTGTGCCTGCCGATCTCGACCTTGCGGGCGCCGAGGTCGAGATCGCCCGGATGCCAAACCATCTGACCCGCCTGGCTGAAACGCTCAAGCCATTGCACGTAGATGAGACGTTTGATTTCGTTTTTATCGATTGCCCGCCGTCGCTTGGAATCCTGATGACTAACGCGCTCGCTGCCGCCGATGAACTCTTAACTCCAATCCAATGCGAGTATTTCGCGCTGGAAGGATTGGTAAAAATCGTGCGGCTGGTCGAGCAGGTGCGCGATTCCGGCGCGAACAAACGCCTCGAGCTCGGCGGCATCGTCATGACAATGTTCGACGGTCGGACGAATCTTAGCGAGCAGGTCGTGGCGGAGGTACGCCAACATTTCGGCGAACGCGTTTATCAAACTGTCATTCCGCGCAGCGTTCGCTTGAGCGAAGCACCGAGCTTCGGGAAATCGATCCTGGAGTACGCTCCGACTGGAGCTGCCGCTCAATCGTATCGCGCGCTCGCCCGCGAGTTCATCGAGCGGCACGCTTCGCCAGCCACTCCTCCCGCGTTATCGCAAACACCAGCGTCGGAAAACCTCGAAACGTAATCTCCTTCTCGACCTTCATCCCATTTTTCTCGGCCACGCGACGTGACGGAATGTTTTCGGGATGAATGAGTGAAATGACGCGTGACAGCTTCCAGTCGCGAAAGCCGTGGTCACGGACAGCACGCGCGGCTTCGGTAATGAGGCCGCGGTTCCAGTAATTGGGGTGCAGTCGATAGCCGATCTCGATGTCTTCGATGCCATGCTCCAAATGATAAAAGAAACCGCAGTAACCGATGATCACGTCCTCGCCGCGCTGGACTACGGCAAACTGTGACGGGATGCGGGCGCGATCCCAAGCCATGACTTTCTCAATGAACGCGATGGTCTGTTTGCGTTCGGTGAAAACGCCTAATGAGAAACGCATGAAATCCGGATTGGCGAACAATTGCGCCATGATATCGACATCTTCTTCGCGGAAAGAGCGCAGAATGAGTCGTTCTGTTTCGAGTTCCATCTTTTCTCCGGCCAGAAGCGCGGCAGCTACAACGTAGCTGATTTCCGATTCTTTACTGGAACATGCGAACGGATAAGGAGGAGGAGTTCGCCCGTCCGGCACAGCCGCCCGACGCAACGAGCTGGTCGGCCGTGCGCGAGGCGGCGAAAGATTGCGAGGCGTGTCACCTTCACAAGCGCGCGACGCAGACGGTTTTTGGTGAAGGTCCGAAAGGCGCAACGATGATGCTGGTGGGCGAACAGCCGGGAGATTATGAGGATGTCGCCGGTAAACCGTTCGTTGGACCCGCTGGGAAAATAATGGATCGAGCGCTCGAAGAAGCTGGAATTGATCGGTCCCAAGTTTATGTGACGAACGCCGTGAAACATTTTAAGTGGGAGCCTCGCGGGAAACGACGTATCCATCAGAAACCAAATTCGCGCGAGATTGCCGCCTGCCGCCCGTGGCTGGAAGCAGAGGTACGAATCGTTAAGCCAAAGCTGGTGGTTGCCATGGGCGCGACGGCAGCGCAAACGATTTTCGGCCCGACGTTTCGGGTCACGCGCGAGCGCGGCAAAGTATTATCGTCCAAACTTGCGCCGAGGGTCCTTGCGACCGTTCATCCATCGTCTCTCCTTCGACAGCCCGACGAGGCATCCCGCCAGCGCGAATACAAACTTTTCGTTACCGATCTTCGCGGTGCGCTAAGGGCGGTCAGCGAAGAATAGAGAATAGCCCAGCGTTTCAACGCTGGGCATTTGAAACCAAAACGAACAAGTCCGGCAGGACGACCGAGCCTGTCTTTCGTCTGGTTTCATTTCGCCAGCTTTGATCCCAGCGCTAAAGCGCTGGGCTACTTTGATCTCAAGGTCGAAGTTCGCCTATTCGACCGTTATTGCATCTCGCGTTTTGTATTCTGCAACGAACGCTTTACGAAACTGATCGAATGTGCCGCTTTCGATTTCAGTGCGCGCTCGGCTCATTAAATTCAAATAAAAATGCAAGTTGTGCAGCGTGATCAGGCGGAGCCCGAGAATTTCTTCCGCCTTGATCAGGTGACGGATGTAACCGCGCGAAAATTCCCGGCAGGCTTGGCACGTGCAGTTTTCTTCTATCGGGTTCTTGTCCAGCGCGAACTCTGCGTTTTTTAGATTGAGCGTGCCCGCCGCAGCAAACGCCGTTCCATTTCGCGCCAGACGCGTCGGCAGCACGCAATCGAACATATCCATCCCGCGCGCGATCATCTCCAGCAGTTGCGGCGGTGTGCCCAGTCCCATTGCATAACGCGGTTTGTCTCTCGGCAAAAACGGTTCGGTCGATTCGACCGCTCGCATCATTTCTTCTTCAGGCTCGCCTACACTGACGCCGCCAATCGCGTAGCCATCGAAGTCGAGATCAACGATTGCCTGCGCGCTTTGTTTGCGCAGGTCCCCAAACGTCGCGCCCTGGACGATGCCGAAGAGAAGCTGTTTTGTAGCCGCGACGCTGTGCGCGGCGTGCGCATCGCCCAGCGACGCGGTTACAGCTTTGCACCTCTTGGCCCAGCGCGTGGTCAACTCGGCGCTCTGTGCCGCATAATCGTATTCGCATGGATACGGAACGCATTCATCGAGCGCCATGGCAATGTCGCCGCCGAGCCCTGCCTGAATCTCCATCGCGATCTCCGGCGAAATGAATGCTCGCGCTCCGTCGATGTGATTTTGAAATTCCACGCCTTCCTCTGTGATCTTGCGCAAATTCGCGAGCGAGAAAATCTGATAACCGCCGCTGTCGGTCAGGATCGGCCCGTCCCAACTGATGAAATTGTGCAGGCCGCCGAAGTGTTTGATCACATCCAGCCCTGGCCTAACGAACAAGTGATATGTGTTGCCGAGAATGATTTGAGCATTCATCTCGCGCAGTTCGCGCGGAGTCACAGCTTTCACGGTGCCTTGCGTCCCGATTGGCATAAACGCCGGCGTATCGACCACGCCATGCGTGGTCATTAATCGCCCACTCCTCGCTTTTTGACCTCGATCGCTCGTCAAAAGTTCGAAGTTTTTCTGCATCCGAACTAGAGATTCCTCGACTTCGCTCGGAATGACAAACGCAGCGTAAAATATTCTTTTGCGGATCGCGATTTTCCCTCTATATTCGGCGCTTACCGCATCAGGCGCGTGAGAGGGTTTGTTGCGCGGCCTGGGCGGATTTTTTTGTCGGCCGGAGCACGACCTTTTGGCGGCGCTTTGTTTACAAAAATGCCCACGATTAATCAACTAATTCGGAAAGGACGCCGGAAGGTGTCGGTGAAATCGAAGTCGCCGGCGCTGGTCGGCTGTCCGCAGCGGCGCGGTGTATGCGTGCAGGTGATGACGCGTACGCCGAAGAAGCCGAACTCCGCCTTGCGCAAGGTGGCAAAAGTGCGGTTGACGAATGGCCAGGAAGTGATTGCCTATATCCCAGGCGAGGGGCATAATTTGCAGGAGCACTCCATCGTGCTTGTGCGCGGCGGACGCGTGAAAGATTTACCGGGCGTGCGCTATCACATTGTGCGTGGCACCCTCGACGCGCTCGGTGTTGATGGACGCCGGCGCGGTCGCTCCAAATATGGAGCGAAGCGCCCGAAGGCTGGCGCAGCGAGGGAAGCTGCACCGAAAGCAGCACCGAAGGAAGCTGCGGCCGAAAAGAAATAATTTTGAATAGGAAGATCGACAATGTCGCGACGGAGGAGAGTTTACAAAAAGGAAGAGCACGTCGATTCCCGCTATGGGAGTCCGGCGGTGGCACGGCTTATCACCACCGTGATGAAGCGCGGCAAAAAATCGCTCGCGGAACGAATCGTTTACACCGCGATCGAGAAATCGCGCGAAGGTTCTGATTCGGTCGATCCGCTCGAAGTCGTAAACAAAGCGATCGAAAACGTTCGTCCGCGGTTGGAAGTAAAATCGCGCCGAGTCGGTGGGGCAACGTATCAGGTGCCGATGGAAGTAGCGCCCGCGCGACAAATTTCTCTCGCTACGCGCTGGATCGTTCAATACGCGGACAACCGTAAGGGAGTGGCGATGGCGGACGCGCTCGCTCAGGAAATAAAGGACGCTGCCGCCGGGCAGGGCAACGCGATCAAGAAACGCGAAGACACACATAAAATGGCGCAAGCGAATCGCGCGTTTGCGCATTTCCGTTGGTGAACATGAGCACGTCCCTCGCCTTCGAATTTTCAAACCCGGTCATCCCGAGCGTAAGCGAGGGACCTCACATCAGGCGTTTGATCACACAAGGAACGCTTGTGTGTTCCAGCAGCCTGATGCGGGATTCCTCGACTTCGCTGCGCTGCGCTCGGAATGACAGAGGGGCGAACCGCGCGTTTGCGCATTTCCGTTGGTGACGATTATGGCGACGGCGACGATGGAACAGAAGAAAGCCCCGGTGAAAAATCCAAATTCGCCGAATCGCAAGTTCCCGCTGGAACGAACGCGGAACATAGGCATCGCAGCGCACATCGACGCCGGCAAGACGACGATCACTGAGCGCGTGCTGTTTTACACTGGCATGATTCACAAAATGGGTGAGGTGCACGAAGGCACCACCGTCACCGATTGGATGGAGCAGGAGCGGGAGCGCGGAATTACAATCACGTCGGCCGCAACGACGTGCAGTTGGGCGCAACGCAAAGAAGAAGGCGTTTACAAAATTTTTGAAGGCGTCAAGCAACGTATCAACATTATTGACACGCCGGGCCACGTCGATTTCACCGCCGAGGTGGAGCGTTCATTGCGCGTACTCGATGGCGCGATCGCAGTTTTCGACGGTGTAGCCGGCGTACAGCCGCAATCGGAAACAGTCTGGCGTCAGGCGACCAAATACAATGTGCCGCGCCTGGCGTTCATCAACAAAATGGATCGTGTTGGTGCGGACTTCGAAATGTCGGTGGAGAGCATCCACAAAAAGCTCGGCGCGAACGCGTGGCCGATTTTGTTGCCCCTGGGCAAGGAACATCAGCTGCGCGGCCAGCTCGACGTTATCAATAAGAAGGCGATCATTTACTCCGAGAATGATCAGCTGGGATCGACATATGAAGTCACGGATGTGCCGAAGGAGGATGTCGCTCTTGTTGATAAGGCCTACAATGATCTGGTCGAACATGTTTCCAACATCGATGACGACGTCGCCGAGGCCGTCATCCATGAAAAGCCGGTCACGCCGGAACTGTTGAAGGCTGGGATTCGCCGGCAAACGATTGCCAATAAATTTGTGCCGGTCATCGGCGGATCAGCGTTGAAGAACATCGGCATTCAGTATTTGATCGACGCGGTGGTCGATTATCTACCGAGCCCGCTCGACATTCCACCGGCCAAAGGTCAAGACCCAGATACAGGGGAGCCAATGGAAGCGCCGACGGATGACAACGGCAACTTTTGTTCGCTGGCCTTCAAACTTTGGAGCGATCCGTTTGTGGGGAAGCTGGTTTTCTTCCGTGTTTATTGCGGCACGCTGAGCAAGGGCGACACGGTTTACAATCCGCGCACGAACAAGCGCGAGCGCATTTCGCGGTTGATTCAGATCCAGGCAGACAAACGCGAAGACATCGAGACGTGTTACTCCGGCGATATTGCCGCCATCGTTGGTATCAAGAATATCACTACTGGCGACACGTTGTGCGATGAGGACCATCCGATCCTCCTCGAGCCGCCGTCTTTTCCCGATCCCGTGATTTCGATGGCGATTGAGCCAAAGACCAAATTGGATCAGGAGAAGATGGCGACTGCGTTGCAGCGCCTTTCAGAAGAAGACCCGACTTTCTGGGTTTATACGCACGAAGACACCGGCCAAACCATCATCGCCGGAATGGGTGAGTTGCACCTGGAAATCATCCGCGACCGGATGTTTCGCGAGTTCAAAGTGGACGCCAACGCGGGCAAGCCGCAAATCGCGTACCGCGAAACGATCACCACGAGCGCGCACGGCGTCGGCAAACTCATCAAGCAGTCAGGCGGCCGCGGCCAGTATGGGCACGTGGAAGTGGACGTGCGTCCAGCGGAGCGCGGCAAGGGTCTGGTCGTCGAGAACAAGATCGTCGGCGGCATCATTCCGCGCGAATACATTCCTGCCGTCAAAAAAGGCATTCAAGAAGCGGTGCTTAATGGCGTGCTGGGCGGCTATCCTGTTGTCGATGTAGAGGTCGATATTGTTTACGGTTCGTTCCACGAAGTCGATTCCAGCGAACTCGCATTCAAAATGGCGGCGATCTTCGCCATGAAAGATGGATTTAAACAGGGCAAACCCATTCTGCTGGAGCCGATCATGAAGGTCGAAAACATCACGCCGGAAGAATATCAGGGCGACATTTGCGGCGACCTGAGCCGGCGTCGTGGGAGCATCCATAACATCGAATCGCGCAGCGGTCTGGCGATCATTCATGCCGAAGTTCCGCTGGCGGAGCTGTTCGGCTACGCGACCGCTATTCGTTCACTTTCCAAGGGTCGCTCCAGTTACTCGATGGAGCCATCACATTTCGCGCCGGTACCGGCGAATCTGGTCCCGGCCGTTCTTGATCAGAAAGAGGCCAAATGAGCAATGGCCAGCGCATTCGAATTCGATTGAAGGCGTTCGATCACCGCATGCTCGATCAATCCGCCATTGAGATCGTGGAGACAGCGAAACGCACCGGGGCGCGCGTGGCCGGGCCAATTCCGCTGCCGACATTGATCGAGAAGTTCACGGTGAATCGTTCGCCACACGTGGATAAAAAGTCGATGGAACAATTTGAAATTCGCACCCACAAGCGGCTGCTGGACATCATCGAGCCGACGGCGAAGACGGTGGATGAATTAAAAAAACTGAATTTGCCTGCGGGCGTTGACATTACGATTAAGATTTAAGCGGAGGGACTTCTGAAAGATTTGGAACTGCACGGTCATGAGCATCGGACTTCTTGGACAAAAAATCGGTATGACCAGCGTTTACGACGTCAGAGGTCGATTGTGTCCGGTGACCGTGATAGCAGCCGGCGATAACGTTTTGTTGCGCCGGTTGACCGAAGAAAACGAAGGTTATTCGGCGGTGCAGGTTGGATTTGGTGTGCAGAAGGAATCGCGCGTTACCAAGTCGTTGCTTGGGGAGTTCAAGAAGGCCGGGGTCGAGCCGCAGAGATTTGTGCGCGAGTTTCGCCTGGCGACTGATCTTCCCGAAGGCGAGATCAATTTGAGCGTTACACAATTTCAGGCAGGCGACTATGTGGATGTGATTGGCCGATCGAAAGGAAAAGGATTTCAAGGGGTGATGAAAAAGCATAACTTTGCCGGACAGGGCGCGGCGCACGGTTCTAAAACACACCGGCGCATCGGTGCAGTCGGCAATCGTTCCACACCAGGACGCATTTGGAAAAACCAGGGAATGCCTGGTCACCTCGGTGACGAGCGTGTGACTGTTCAAAATCTTCAGGTTATGCAGGTGCGCGAATCGGAAAAAATCATTTTGATCAGTGGCGCTGTGCCTGGAGCGAACGGCAGTTACGTGGTCGTTCGGCCGGCTGTTAAGCATCCGGAGCGGGTCCTGGCGCTACATGCTGAGCACCGAAAGCACGAGGAAGAAGAGAAGGCGAAGAAGCCCAAAACCATAGCTGAGTTGGCGCAGAAAAAATGAGTGCGAAAGTTTTAACCAAAGCCGCAGCGAAGGAAGCAAAGATCGACATCATCGAAGATGGTCGCGGGACACAGGCTGTCCACGATGTAGTCGTTGCCATGCGCGCGGCGCGGCGTTCCGGGTCGGCTAACACCAAGACGAAAGCGGAAGTGGACCTTTCCGGCGCAAAACCGTGGCGGCAGAAAGGGACCGGCCGTGCGCGCGCGGGTTACAAATCGTCGCCCATCTGGCGTGGTGGTGGCGTCGTGTTCGGGCCAAAGCCGCGCGATTATTCAAAAAAGATTTCAAAATCTGTGCGGCGTCTCGCCTTCCAAAAAGCTTTGAGCGAGCGGATCAAGGCAGGAGATGTCCTGACCGTGGATAAGTTCGTCGTTCCAGAGCTCAAGACGAAGTCGTTTCTCGCGCTATTGAAGAAGCAGACGGACGCGCGGAAAGTCTTATTGATTTCGAACGGGTTTGATCAGAACACCTTAAAATCGGGACGCAACGTCAAACCGGTGACGCTTGCCACTGCTTCCGATGTCAACACTGAGCAGTTACTCGCCTCCGAGAAAATTCTCGTCACCCACAAGGCTTTGGAAAAGTTAGCGGAGCGGACGCGCCCTCCTCGAAGTGGCGAACCGACGGAGTGATGCAATGAACGAGCCGCACGAGATCATTCAAACCGCCTCGTTGACTGAGAAGTCAACTTTAATGAGCGAGAAGCAGAACAAGTATGTCTTCCGCGTCAGTCCGAAGGCAAACAAGGTTCAGATCAAAAACGCAATTGAACGCCTCTTCCAAAAGGAAGTAATAGACGTGAATACTTGTAATTATGCTGGCAAGGAGAGACGCGTGCGCGGACCATTGGGGCGACGGCCGCGGTGGAAGAAAGCTATCGTGACGTTAAAAGAAGGCGAGAAGATCGACCTCGTCTAAGGACGAGAAAGTTATGGCACTAAAAGAATTTCGCCCATTAACGCCGACGCTGCGGTTCAAGTCGCTGCCTGCCTTTGACGAAATCACGAAGTGGCGCCCTGAAAGAAGCCTCGTTGAGCCGAAGAAAAAAACCGGCGGCCGGAACAGCTACGGCCGGCTCACGTCACGGCACATCGGCGGCGGCCATAAGCAGAAATATCGCAAGGTCGATTTTAAACGGCACAAGCGCGGTGTCGCAGCGGAGGTTATCGGGATCGAGTACGATCCGAACCGCTCCGCCCGCATTGCTCTGATTAAATATGCGGATGGCGAATTGAGTTACATTCTCGCGCCGAACGGACTCCGAGTCCGATCGACCGTTGCCGCCGGGGATGATGTTGCGCCTGAGTTGGGAAATGCGCTGCCGCTTCGTGCCATCCCCCTTGGCACGAACATTCACAATATTGAATTGACCCCGGGTCGAGGTGGCCAGGTTGCGCGCAGCGCCGGGCAACAGGCGACGTTAACGAACATCGAGGCTGGCTACGCGTTGGTGAAAATGCCTTCCGGGGAGATTCGACGGATTCACGAAAACTGCTTCGCTACGATTGGCCAGGTGGGAAATGTCGATCATATGAATGTGTCGAGCGGCAAAGCGGGGCGCACTCGCTGGCAAGGGCGCCGGCCGCATGTCCGCGGTATGGTGATGAACCCGATCGATCATCCAATGGGCGGCGGTCAGGGCAAATCAAAAGGAGGAGGCGGCCGTCATCATCCAGTCAGCCCATGGGGGCAACTAGCCAAAGGATTCAAAACGCGCACCAAACATAAACCGAGCGATCGTTTCATTTTGGAAAGGAGAAGGCCGAAGAAAAAGGTATGATGCCGTAGCCGCGGCCCTGTGGGCCGCGCAGCGCGCCTCACAGAGGGCGCGGCTACAACAAACGGCTTGAATTTTATGGCTAGATCATTAAAGAAAGGACCCTTCGTCGAATCGCATCTTCTGGAGAAGATCGACAAGATGAACAGCTCGGGCGTAAAGAAACCGATCAAAACCTGGTCGCGGCGCTCGATGGTGACGCCGGATTTTGTCGGCCACACGTTTTTGGTGCATAACGGGAAGACGTTTCATTCCGTTTTCGTCACCGAGAACATGGTAGGTCACAAGCTCGGCGAATTTTCACCTACGCGCGTGTTTAAGAAACACGGTTCGCATACGGCGAAGGTGACCAAGTAAGTGAATTTGCGATTTGCGATTGGCGATTGGCCGTTGCCGAAATTGGCAATTGGCATTTCGCGACTCCGAAAAGTTTCGCGAGCCCCGATTATTTCGGGGTTGGCAATTGGGGCGGCGTTGGTCTGCTACGGCAGCGACGCAGGGAATGGTTCTTTGTCAGAATCCAAGATTGATACCGCGGCGCAGAAGGCAATGGCTGAGCCGTTGCTAGAGCAAAGCGAACAATTGCGAAAGCAATTATCGATTGCGCAGGAATCGCTTAAGGCGTTAACCAGCAGCCTTGCGGAATCCAATGCGGAGGCAGAAGAGCTTCGCCGCAAGTATTCCGATTTGGAATTGCGAATGGAAGCATTGGGACTGGCTTCAGCCAGCAAGGACCGGGCGAAACTGGAGCAACGTTTGCTGGCGGCAGTGAGCGATCTTCAACTCGCGCACAAGGAGCGCGATGAGTATCGCGACCAGATGTTGCGCCTCAATGAAGCAGTGTTGTGTTATTTGAAAACGTCGCAGGCCGGCGATGCAAAGGCGCGAATGGATGTGGAGGCGCAACTGCGTAGCACAAACACGTTGATCACAAAATCCACCAGCGAGCGGGAGTTACCCGAGCCGAGTTTAATGGATGGGAGCGTGATCAGCGTGAAGGAGGAGTGGTCGTTCGTAGTCGGCAACCTTGGTGAAAAACAAGGGGTAAAGATTGGGATGCCGATGCGGGTGATGCGAAATAATCGAAAGATCGCGACACTGCGAGTAGTCGATGTACGGCAGAAGATTTGCGGTGCGGTGATTCAGGAAATGGATTCTGAGAAGGAAAAAATAAGAGTAGGGGATCACCTCCAGGTGGATGCCCACCACGATGTTAGTTTAAGATAAATGGAAGTGAGATCGATATATAAGTATGCGCGGATTTCGCCGTTTAAGGCGCGCGAAGTCACGCGTGAGATCCAGGGTCTGCCGGTTTCGGTAGCACTCGATCTGCTTGCTTTCACGCCGAAGAAGGCGGCGTTTCTCATTGGCAAAACGTTGAAGAGCGCAATCGCCAATGCAGAAAACAATGCCAATCTGAAACCAGATGGGCTAGTGGTGAAGGAAGCGGTTGTCGGTGAGGGGCCGACGCTAAAGCGTATCATGCCGCGCGCGCGGGGCAGTGCCAGCCGGATTCTAAAACGCACCAGTCACATTCGCATCGTGCTATCCGACGAGATTCCAATCGAAACGCGCGAAACGCGAAAAGCGAAACGAGACCAGGAAAAGAAAGCGGCAAAGAAGGAGACGAAGAACGAGGCGAGTGAAAGCGCGGCGACCGTGACCGATAAGAAATCGGTGAAGCCAAGGCAGAGCGCAAAGAGGAAGAAATAATTTTTATGGGACAAAAAGTTAATCCAACTGGGTTTCGCCTGAGCGTGAATCGGGACTGGCGGTCGCGCTGGTACGCTTCGTCGCAGGAGTTCCCGTCATTTTTGCACAGCGACCTGAAGATACGGAATTACGTGAAGAAGAAGCTGCAGTTCGCCGCCGTTTCGAAAATTGTGATCGAGCGGGCGTGGAATTCCATTCGGGTGACCATTCACACCGCGCGTCCGGGGATTGTGATCGGACGAAAGGGCGCAGAGATCGAAAAGATGACGGAAGAAATTTCCAAGATGGCCGAGGGCAAACAGGTCAAGATCGATATTCAGGAAATCAAAGCGCCGGAACTTGACGCGCAGCTCGTTGCCGAAAACGTCGCTCTCCAGATCGAGCGGCGGATTGCCTATCGCCGCGCGATGAAAAAAGCCGTGCAGACCGCGATGGATTTTGGCGCGGAAGGAATTCGTCTGCGATGTTCGGGCCGGCTCAATGGCGCGGAGATTTCGCGCTCGGAATGGTATCGGGAAGGAAAAATTCCCCTGCACACCTTGCGCACGGCGGTCGATTACGGATTGGCAGAATCAAACACAGTCTATGGCAAGATTGGTGTGAAATGTTGGATCTGCAGGAAAGAGGAGCCAGCGCCGCAGGCGGCTACGCCGCCGCCACCACCGCCACCGGAGCCGATCGAAGTCTAAGGAGAAAATTTATGGCGATCGCATCATCGAGCTCTGTAGCCGCGTCTCTGTGGGACGCGCGCGCTTCGCACAGCGAAGCGGCTACAGCACGACCGGTCGCATAAAGGAGACAATTTATGGCATTGATGCCAAAACGTGTGAAGTATCGAAAGTCCCAGCGGGGAAGCCGGAAAGGGACTGCTTCACGCAATCTCAAAATCGATTTCGGCGAGTTCGGGTTGCAAACACTCGAGCGTGCCTGGATCACCAACACACAACTGGAAGCCGCGCGTGTCGCGCTCACTCGTAACATGAAGCGCAAGGGCAAACTGTGGATCCGCATTTTCCCTGATAAGTCGGTAACCGCCCGCCCACCGGAAACGCGCATGGGCAAAGGGAAAGGCCAACCCGAGTTCTGGGTCGCCACTGTGCGACCCGGCAACATTTTGTTTGAACTGGACGGTGTGCCGGAATCGGTCGCACGGGAGTCTCTGCGTCTTGCAGCAGACAAGTTGCCGGTACGCACGAAGTTTCTCACACGTCATCACGTCATGGCCGCTTAAGAAGCATGAAAATGAAAGAGATCACCGAGCGAAGCGAAGCGGAGTCGAAGAATCTCTCGACGTCATCGAGCGGGAGGCTCGCGGACGATGGGCGCGCATTTGTGAGATCCCTCACTGCGTTCGGGATGACACTGTGGCGTCATCACGTCAGGGCCGCTTAAGAAGCATGAAAATGAAAGAGATCACCGAGCTGAGCACGGACGAGTTGCTGACCAAGAGGCGCGACTTGCGCCAGGAAAGCCTGCACCTGCGTTTGCAACAGCAGAGCGGCCAGCTCGAGCAGCCAAGCAGATTGCGCTTGCTGCGGCGCGACATTGCCAGGCTCGAAACAGTCCTAACTCAGCGGACTAAACAGGCGGAGAAAAAATAAATTATGGCCGAGCAAGAACCCTCATTAGCTGCTTCACCGCAGCCCGCGTCCCTGACTCGTGGTTCGCGCAAGACACGAACCGGGGAAGTGATTTCCAGCAGCATGAACAAGACGATTGTGGTGCGGTCAGTCTCGCGTGTGCCGCACCCCAAGTTTGGGAAAATCGTCAAGCAGATGAAAAAGTTTTATGCCCACGATGAACAGAACCAGGCGAAAACCGGCGACACCGTCCGCATCATGGAGACGCGTCCACTGAGCAAGCTAAAGCGGTGGCGTCTCGTGGAGGTTATCCAGAAGTAAGTGCAGGAGCGGGACTAAGAGAAAGAAGATTCCGATGGTACAACTTCGATCCAGATTAGATGTGGCAGACAACAGCGGCGCGCGCATGGCCACGATGATCGGCGTGATCGGCAAATCCACGCGTTACGCCGGGATCGGCGATGTAATCACTGCGAACGTGAAGGAAGCCAGCGCGACCGGAACAGTAAAGAAAGGCGAAGTGGTGCGTGCGGTTCTGGTTCGTACGAAACAAGCGATCCGGCGCGAGGATGGCTCTCTGCTGCGCTTCGATAACAATGCGATCGTGATCATCGATAAAGATTTGAATCCCCGCGGCACGCGCATTTTCGGGCCGGTAGCCCGCGAGTTGCGCGATCGCAACTTCATGAAAATTGTCTCGCTCGCCCCGGAAGTCTTATGAACCGAATCAAATGTCACGTTAAAAAAGGCGATCAAGTCGAGGTCATCGCCGGGAATTTCCGCGGCTCTTCAGGGAAGATCCTGGCGGTGTTTCCGGGAAAACATCGCGTTTTAGTTGAAGGCGTACGCATTATCAAAAAGCACCTTCGGAAATCTCAGGACAATCCGAGCGGCAAAATCGCCGAGCGGGAGGGGCCAATTCATATTTCCAACGTGAAATTGATCGAGCGCGACGGGAAGCCGGCGAAGGCCGTAGAGTCGAAAGGAGGAAAAAAGCGTGGTCATCCCGAGCGTAGCGAGGGAACTCGCAAGTAACCCAGGGCGCTGTCGTGAGATTCTCCGCTATCGCTCAGAATGACATTTGTTGAAAATGGAAAACGAATTTCATCGCTATTACAAAGAGCGTGTGATGCCTGCGCTGCAAAAGGTGCACGGCTACAAAAACGTTCACCAAATTCCGAAGGTCGAGAAAGTTGTGATTAACACCTCGATTGGTTCGCAATCCGACGTAAAGCAAGCGCTAGAAGAGGCAAAAACGGAGCTCGCGTTGATCACGGGCCAGCGCCCGGTGGAAACCCTGGCCAAGAAAAGCATTTCCAATTTCAAATTACGCAAAGGTCAGGCCATCGGCGCGAAGGTCACCCTGCGCGGAGAACGCATGTACGAATTTCTCGAGCGCTTCATCAAGGCCGCGTTGCCGCGCATTCGCGACTTTCGCGGCGTCTCACCGCGTTGTTTTGACAACCACGGCAACTATACCCTCGGAATTTCGGACCAATCGATTTTTCCCGAAATCGAGCTTGATAAAATCAAGCGCAACATCGGATTTGATGTTACAATCGTCACCACGGCACGAACGGACGAAGAGGCCAAATCGCTATTGAGCGAAATGGGAATGCCGTTTAGCGACCGGGCAAGGAAGCCTGCCGCGCAACCCGCCTGATTTTTTGATGAGTACTGTTACTGATCCCATCGCCGATTTTTTGGCGCGTATCCGCAATGGCACGCGCGCGCAAAAACTGGAGGTGCTCATGCCGTACTCGAAAATCAAGGCCGAGATCGCGCGCATCTTGAAAGACGAAGGTTATATTAGCGATTACTCGATCGACACGAGCGCTGCGCATCCGCGCATCAAGATCATCAACAAAATTGTGGACCGATCGAGCGCCGTTGCAGGGTTGCGCCGGGTGAGCCGCCCGGGATTACGCCGTTACGTTGGCGCAGATGAAATCCCGCGAGTTCTTGGTGGAATGGGTCTGGCGATTCTTTCCACTTCGCGCGGTGTTTTATCGGGGCGCGAAGCGAGAAAGCAAAAGGTGGGCGGCGAAGTACTTGCCTACGTTTGGTAAATTTTATGTCACGAATCGGAAATAAAGCGGTCGAGATTCCCGACAAGGTCAAAGTCAACATCGACGATGACGGAGCGGTTTCAGTGGAAGGGCCTAAAGGAAAGCTCCACTGGAAACTTCCGCGCCACATCCGGGCAAGCGTGAAAGACAACCGGGTATCGGTGGTGCGCGAAGCAGAAACACACAGCGTGAAAGCGTTACATGGGCTTTCGCGCAGCCTCGTGCACAACATGGTGCAGGGCGTGAGCGAAGGTTTCAGCAAGCAACTCGAGATTGAGGGAGTCGGCTTCAGAGCCGCCGTGCAGGGATCGACCCTTAATCTGAGCCTCGGTTTTTCGCATCCGATTCCATTTGCGATTCCAAGGGACATTAAAATCACAGTCGCGGACAACACGAAGATTACGGTCCAAGGCGTGGACAAAAAACTGGTTGGCCAGGTGGCGGCGGACATCCGTCGCTTTTATCCTCCGGAACCGTACAAGGGCAAAGGCGTTCGTTACGCGGGCGAACAGATTCGTCGCAAAGTGGGCAAGACCGTTCAATAGATATGGCGACGATTCGTAAGGCAGCGCGGCAGCGCGTTCATCAAAGGATCAGGAAAAAAGTTGCAGGCACGGCGCAACGACCGCGGCTGGCAGTTCATTTCTCTGGGAAACACGTTTATGCGCAAGTGATCGATGACGATGCCGGACGGACACTGGCGGCTGCATCGACCACGGAGCGTTCCTTACTGGACAACGATAAAGCCGCTGCAAACAAGACCGCGGCAGAACAAATCGGCAAGGCAATCGCGGAACGTTCTCTTGCGAAGAAACTCGAGCGAGTCGTTTTTGATCGTGGCGGGTTCCTTTATCACGGAAAAGTAAAGGCATTAGCAGATGCGGCGCGCGCAGGCGGCTTAAAATTTTAATTCATGGCTCAAACAACTTCAGGCAGACGACCAGACTTCCGCAGACCAGATAGGACTCCCGCGGCAAAGGGCGATACGACGGAAAAAGTCGTGTTTATCAACCGTTGCGCCAAGGTCGTGAAGGGCGGTCGACGTTTTAGCTTCAGCGCGTTGATCGTGGCTGGAGATCACGATGGGAAAGTAGGATGCGGATTTGGCAAGGCCAACGAGGTCTCAGAGGCCATTCGAAAAGCCTCCGAAGCAGCGCGCAAATCGATGGAAAAAGTTTCATTGAATGATAACACGATCCCACACGAAGTGATCGGCGAGTACGATGGAGCACGGGTGCTGTTGCGTCCCGCATCGCCAGGAACCGGCGTTATCGCCGGTGGAGGCGTGCGGGCAGTAGCTGAGGCGGCCGGCATTCGCGACGTGCTGGCCAAGTCGCTCGGATCGAGTAATCACGCCAACGTAGTGAAGGCGACGATCGCCGCGCTGCGATCACTTCGCCGGCGGGACGAAATTTTTAAAGCGCGCGGAATTCACTTAAGCGATGGAAAGGGGGACCAACGCGATGCGTCTTCATAATTTGCGGCCGCGACCGGGATCACGACATCGCGTCAAACGCCTGGGCTGCGGTGAAAGTTCAGGACACGGAAAGACCAGCGGCAAGGGTCATAAAGGGCAAAAGGCGCGCTCGGGTGGGAGCATTCGACTGGGGTTCGAAGGCGGTCAGATGCCGCTGATTCGACGATTGCCGAAGCGCGGATTCAACAATGCGGCCTTTCACAAGCGTTATGCGATTGTGAACCTCAGCGACCTGAATGCATTTGAAGCCGGAGCGGTGGTAAACGAACAGCTGCTGCGTGAGTCGAATTTGGTTCGGGGTCATTTCGTGGGAATAAAAATCCTTGGTGACGGCGAATTAAAGCACGGCCTGAAGGTGGAAGCCGATAAAGTCAGTGCAGCAGCCCGGGAAAAAATCGAAAAGGCTGGGGGAACAATTACATTGCGTGAGGGAAGAGGCCCGCAAGCAGCCCCAGTCCACGCCGCCGGTGAGACTGGAATCTCGGCAGGGGAAGTATCTGTTGAACCTGCCTTGCAGGCAGCAGGAAAGAGAGAGTCGTCGAGGAGACCGCCAGCCAAAGTGAAGGCGCGGACAAAGAAGAAAACATCTGAGGAGAGCTAGCGTCTCGGCAGGCAATAATCCAGATTTAGCGGATGGTCTCGGCGTTTCTCAACACAGTTAAGATACCGGAATTGCGCCGGCGCATTTTGTTTACGCTGGCCGTAGTGGTGATTGTGCGTTTGGGAGCTGCCATCACAACTCCGGGAGTCAACCAAGCCGTTTTGCAGGAATGGTTTCGCACGTCGCTGACCCAGCGGACCGGAGGCGGTTTGGCCGCGCTCTTTAACCTGTTCAGTGGCGGCGCGCTTGAAAATTGCGCGGTCTTTTCCCTCGGCATCATGCCGTACATCAGCGCTTCGATCATGATGCAGTTGCTGACGGCCGTGATTCCGCAGCTTGGCAGATTGGCGCGCGAAGATGGTGGCCGACAAAAGATCATGCAGTTAACGCGCTACACAACAGTTGGGCTGTGCATTTTCCAAGGGTATCTGCTGGCGCTGTCGTTTCAGCACCCGGAATCGTATCACACGATGCTACCGGGAATCACTGACACCATTAGAAACCTCGGCATTCCGTTAGTGGACGACCTTGGCTGGAGATTTCGAATCATAACGGTGATTTCCCTTACAACTGGCGCGATGGTGCTGATGTGGCTGGGCGATCAAATTACCGAGCGCGGGATTGGCAACGGGATATCGCTTATCATTACCATTGGCATCGTTGCGCGCCTGCCTGCTGCGCTCGCACAGGCGTGGAAGACATTTGTGCCTTCGGGGGAAACCGGTTCGAGCCAGGTAAATCCGATGGTCCTTGTATTGCTTGTGTTCCTCTTGATTATTGTCATCGCTGCGGTGATTGCGATCACGCAAGGCGTACGCAAGATCACTGTGCAGTACGCCAAACGGGTCGTGGGCCGGAAAATGTACGGTGGCCAGACACAATACATGCCGTTGAAAGTGAATTATGCTGGTGTCATGCCGATCATCTTTGCCTGGGCATTACTTCTGTTCCCGGCCACCATCGTCAGCTACGGTTTTAAGAGCAGTCCCATCGCGAATCGCATAGCCAGTGCGCTTTCCACCGGTTGGCCCCATTATGTCGTTCTTGCGGCAATGATTTTCTTTTTCAGTTACTTCTGGGTTGCAACCCAGTTTCAGCCGGCGCAAATCGCGGACGATCTTAAAAAATACGGGGGTTACATTCCGGGCGTGCGGCCAGGAAAGCCGACTGCCGACTTTCTTGATTTCACGATGACGCGACTCACGTTTGCCGGCGCGATTTTCCTCACCTTGATAGCGGTTTTGCCAAGCCTTCTCAGCCAATGGTTGAATGTGCCCATCATCACAGCGCAATTTTTTGGCGGCACCAGCTTGTTGATCATTGTAGGCGTCATGCTTGATACCATGCGCCAGGTGGAGACCCACCTGATTCAACGGCATTACGACGGCTTTTTGCGTAAGGGGCGGATTCGGGGGCGATCATTTGATCGCGCGTCATATGCTCGCGGGGAGGCGGCAGCCAGCGGAACCCTGATGTGGCTCTATGTGGGGATTGCGGTCCTTGTGATCGCCGGGGTCGCCTTTTTTCTTTACGGGCGATAGGTGAAAAGGCGGCTCGTTCTTCTCGGCGCGCCCGGTTCCGGCAAAGGGACCCAGGCGGAAATGATTACGCGCCAGTTCGGCATTCCTGTCACTTCACCGGGCGCAATTTTGCGGCGTGAAAGAGACCTCGGAACGCCGTTGGGAAAGGAGACTGCCGAAGTGTTGCAAAGCGGCGGGCTCGTCTCCGACAAGATAATCATCGAGCTAATCGAAGACTGGTTGCGCCTGCATGGCGGTCATGGATTCGTATTTGATGGTTTTCCCCGGACGCTGCGGCAAGCCGAAAGCTTGATGACTATCCTGGCGCGATTGCGTACCGCCTTGGATCTAGCGATATGGCTTGAGGTATCGGAACAGACCGTGCGCGATCGCATCGCGGGGCGACTCCAATGTGGGGAATGCGGCTTTACAACCAGCTCGTCGAGCGCGCAGTTTGCCGAACGTGCTGTATGTCCTTATTGCGATGGTCCGCTAGTGCGGCGCAGCGACGATGATCTGGGCGTGTTGCAAACGCGTTTGCAAGAGTTCCACACCAAGACCGAGCCGCTGGCATCTTTCTATGGAAAAATGTCGATACTGCATCGGATCGACGGCAACCGCGATCGCGAGGCAGTCTTTAGCGATATTTCGCGGCTGATTGAAGACAAACGATGATTCCGATCAAGAACGCGAAGGAAATTGAGAAGATGCGGCAGGCGTGCCGCACCGCCAGCGACATTCTCGACCGCGTTAGTGACCTGGTTCGTCCCGGTATTACAACAAAAGAAGTGGACGAAGCGGCAGCCGACTTCATGAGCGACGCGCACGTGAAAAGTGCATTTCTTGGCTATCGGCTAGGGCACCGGGTTTTCCCGGGCAACATTTGCGTTTCGCTGAATGACGAAGTCGTGCATGGCATCGGCAGCCAGCGGCGCATTCAATACGGCGACATCGTAAAACTGGACATTGGCATCGTTCAGGAGGGTTGGGTAGGGGACAACGCAACTACTGTACCGGTCGGAATCGTTGATGAATGCACGGATCAATTGCTGCGCGTCACCGAAAATGCGTTGGCTCGCGCAATCGCCGTCGCCCGCGAAGGCCGGCGCGTCGGCGACATTTGCGCCGAAATCGAGGATGAAGCGCGTCGCTTTGATTTCTCCGTCGTGCGCGAATTTGTTGGGCACGGAGTGGGGCGAAAAATGCATGAGGAACCACAAATTCCCAATTACGGCAAACGCGGCAGCGGTCCGAAACTAAAAGCAGGCATGACGCTGGCGATTGAGCCGATGATTAACATCGGCACTTCCGACGTAAGATTGCTCGACGATGGATGGACGGTGCGCACAGCGGATGGAATGCCCTCGGCGCACTTTGAGCACACCGTCCTGATTACGAAGGATGACCCGGAAATTCTGACATGGCGCGCAAAGACGCAATTGAAGTAGAAGGCACAGTCGTCGAGTTGTTGCCTAATACCATGTTTCGGGTTGAACTGGCCAATGGCCATCGTGTCCTGGCGCATATCTCCGGGAAAATGCGGTTGCACTTCATTCGGATCTTGCCAGGAGACAAAGTTATGCTAGAGATTTCACCCTACGATTTGTCGAAGGGGCGAATTACTTATCGCCAAAAATGACAGCGCAGCGGCCCTGCGTTTTCCACTTCGTTGATTATGAAAGTACGACCATCAGTAAAAAGACTTTGTGCCAGTTGCAGGATCGTCAAGCGCAAGAACGTTGTGCGCGTGATCTGCAAGAACCCGCGCCATAAGCAGCGCCAGGGATGAACGATTTAACTTTGTAACCTATTTAACCAATATCCATGCCAAGACTACTCGGAGTTGAAATACCAGCGGACAAGCGAATCGAAGCGTCGCTCACTTACATCTACGGAATCGGCTTTAGCACAGCCAGGCGCATTCTTGAGCAGACCAACATTGACCCGAACATTCGCGCAAAAAATCTTACGCCGCAGCAGTTGAACGAAATCATTCACGCCATCACGAACAACAAGATCAAGATCGAAGGCGATCTGCGTCGCGACGTGCAAGGTAACTTGAAACGTCTGCAGGCGATCAATTCTTATCGAGGCATCCGTCACCGGAAGGGCTTACCCGTGCGCGGCCAGCGCACTTCCACAAACGCCCGGACACGCAAGGGGCCACGCAAAACTGTCGGTGTGATCCGCAATCCGGAGGCCAAAGCCGGCAAAGTTTAAGAACTAACTAAAATGGCTGAATCAAAAGACCCAGCTGAGGCAAATCCAGAAGAACCGAAACCGACGGAGCCGGAATCGACAACGGCCCCAGTCGAGCCATCGGAAGGCGAGGCTATGGCAGTAGTCGGTGAAGAACATCCAGGTGGTGTCGTTTCCAAGGAGACGGGCCCAAAACCGCCGACTCCAGAGGCCAAGCCTGCAGTTAAGCCGGTCAAAAAGGCTGCCAAGAAAAAGAAAGAAGAATCGACGCGTGTTGCGGCGGCGACCGAGAGCCTTTCACTTTCGCCTGAGGTTGAGAAAGCGAAGGTCGTCAAAGCAAAAGGCAGCAAGAATGTTCATTCAGGCATCGCGCATGTGCTTTCGACGTTCAACAACACGATCGTGACGATCACCGACATGAAAGGCAACGTGATTGGGTGGTCGAGCGCGGGCAAAGTCGGCTTTAAAGGCTCGCGCAAAAGCACCGCTTACGCGGCGCAGATGGTTGCGCAGGATGCGTCCCGGCAGGCGATGGGCCATGGACTGAAAGAAGTGGAAGTTTTAGTCAGAGGCCCAGGAGCCGGACGCGAATCCGCGGTGCGAGCTTTGCAGGCGATCGGGCTCGATCTCACTGTGATCCGCGATGTTACTCCCGTGCCGCATAACGGCTGTCGCCCGCCAAAACCGCGTCGCGTCTGATGCTCTCAACTAACAACTCTTAACGTTCCGCAATGGGTAGATACACAGGACCAAAAACGAGAGTAAGCCGGCGCTATGGGGTGCCGCTTTTCGGTTTCTCCAAAGCATTGGAGCGGAAAAATTATCCTCCAGGCATGCACGGTCCGCGAGGCTCCCGGCGCAAACAATCGGAGTACGCGATTGCGCTCGGCGAAAAACAGAAACTGCGCTATCAATATGGGCTTCTCGAGCGGCAATTTCGGAGGATTTTCGAGAAGGCGCTGCAGAAGCGCGGTGTGACAGGTGAAACACTTCTTCAACTATTGGAGACGCGTATCGATAATGTCGTTTACCGGCTTGGCCTTGCTAATACCCGCAGCGCTGCTCGCCAGCTTGTGTCGCACGGTCACGTGCTCGTGAACGGGCGCGGGGTGAATGTCGCTTCCTACAATGTGAAGGCAGGCGATGAGATCACGATCAAAGATAAACCAAAATCGCGCCAGCTTGTGCTGCGAAATCTTGATCTTACACAGATTGTTCCCGTGCCCGACTGGCTCACTGTCGATCGCGACGCGCTCAGCGGCAAGGTGGCGCGCATTCCGTCTCGTGAAGAAATGCAGCCCATCGTGAACGAGCAGCTGATAGTCGAGCTGTACTCGCGGTAGGGTCGATTCACCGAATCGCCCAAGGACGATTGCGGTCAATCGTCCCTACCTTCCAGATATTCGAGTGCCTTATCGTAACTCTTGCGCTCGAGATAATGCACCAGCCGAGGATCAACTGGCTTTGGAAGCGCCGCCTGCAACTGGTCGATCTTTTCAGAGACTGCGCGCAATCGTGCGATGTGTTTTGGCTCGTCGCTGCGGCTTTGTTCATCCCGAATTACTGCCAGGCGTTCTCGCAGAGCTTCTTTAAGATCGACAATCGCGCTTTCCATTGATTGAAGAACCACGGATTACACAGATTAACACGGATAAAAAACCGGCGCCTGCAGATCTGATTTATCCGTACCCGTCCGTGAAATCCGTGGTTAAAATGCTTGCCAGCAAAATGGGTCGTCTGTTTCAGCGCGGGCCTGTTTCGGAGAGCAGCTGTCGCTTCGCTTCGAGCCAATCCGATTCTGCGTCGCCTGGCAGCGCAAATCTGCGGCGGCGTTCCGAAATGAAATAGGCGCGCATCCGAATTTCTTCGTCCGATGGCTCCACTGTTGTTCCTGCCTCGGGAGGCATCGTGGCTTTTGCTTTTTGCGAAGACGGATTTTTCTTGCGAACTGGTCCGGCGCTTTTTCGACTCGTCGGTGGACGCTGCGCGCTAGACGATTTGCTGGGCTTCACTTCAGTGGTCGATCCGGCAGTTTCCGGTGACATTTGATTTTTGCTTTGGACAATTTTGATCTTTTTCGGCACAAATTGATTGGTGTTGATGATTTCAATTCGTTTACCGCGCATCCGACGATCCGCAAGCAGTTTCTCGCAGGCGTTTGGTCGAATTACAAATCAGCATAACCTTTTCCTATGAGACATTTTGTTTTCCGCTGGATTGTGACGACGGTCGCGGTATTTGTGGCTGCACCGGTCGTGGGCATCAACTACGGGGGCCGCATCGATTGTCTGCTGGGCGCGTCGCTTCTGCTCGGTATTGTGAACGCTTTTATTCGTCCTGTGCTTTTGTTGCTGAGCCTACCGTTGATTCTCGTCACCCTTGGCCTCTTCATTCTAATTATTAATGCGCTGATGTTGAAGTTCGTTGGCGAGATAGTGCAGTGTTTTGAAGTTCCCGGTTTCTGGCGCGCGTTTTTCGGCGCGATTATCATTTCGATCGTCAGTTGGTTGCTCAGTGCATTTTTTCGCGGCAGCGACGGACGTGTTCACGTGCTCACGCATCATAGCCAGATCAAGCGCGTCCGGGGCCGGGTGATTGAGCGATAGAGAAATGACGAAGCACGAATGTCGAAGCACGAAGGAATGACGAAATCCGAATGCGAAACAAGAGGGATTCGTGACACATTAATGGGTCATTCGATCATTCGAGCTTTGTCATTATTTCGTCATTCGTCATTCGTCATTAGACATTGGTCATTTTCCTATCACAGAGTGAGGTTCAAGAATCGCCAGACACGCGACGTTCATGTGAATCGTGAAGCGGCTTTTACGCCAGATATTTGCTTAGCCGCGAGCGGAGTTCTGAGCGCGCGCGAAATAGTACGCTTTTTACAGCGGGAACGGAGAGATCGAGGACCTCGGCAATTTGCTCGTAGCTAAGCTGCTCATACCTCCGCAGCACCAGTGCCATCCGCTGGGTTTCCGGCAGCTGCAGAATTGCTTCCTCGATCGTTCGCTGAAGTTCCGACTCCAAAAGAGATGCATCCGGCGCGAGATTCGTCTCATCCTTCAGAGGCGGATCTTCGGCGCCCGGTTCTGACTGAAGCGGAACATGCGCGTGACGCTTGGTGCGGCGCAGCTCGTTGAAAACCAGATTGCGCGTGATTTTCAACAGCCACGTCGTGAATTTGGCGCGCGGGACATATCGGCGCGCGCTTTTCCAGACCCGGATAAAAACCTGCTGCGCGATATCTTCTACGTCCGAATTGCTGCTCAACATCCGCGCCACCGTGCCCGCCACCAAGGCTTGATGTCTTTCAATCAGTTCTTCGAACGCGCTGGTATCGCCCCGGCTCACCAGCCGCATCAGCCGCACGTCTTCAGCGTCTTCCTCCGATCTCCCTTGATTTCCTGGATCGCTAGCAGCCATCGCTCAATTAGACGGTAGCATCGGGCGGGCGTTGCGAAAATCTGACTATCCTGCTCTCATTCGCCCCCACGGTTTTTGTTGCAAGCTGGGAGGGCACTGTGCATTCTTGAGCGCCAACATGTTGTTGTAGCCGCCGGATGAATTACCTACTCCTTCCAAAAGAACTCAGGCCAATTGCCGAAAAAGTTGAGACGGCCCAGCGAATCTCAGAGGCCGATGCGGTTGCGCTTTACCGTTCGAACGACCTGAACGCGCTCGGAATGATCGCCAACGTTTTGCGCGAGCGAAAAACTGGCAACTACGCGACCTACATTCACAATCGTTACATCAATTACTCCAACATCTGCATCCTTTCCTGTCAGTTCTGCGCTTTTGCGGCTAGAAAGCGTGATGCGCACGCCTTCGAATACGCGATTGATGAAATTACCAGCGCTGTCCGGGAGGCGCTGCCCCTTGGGATAACCGAAGTCCACATGGTCGGCGGGCTGCATCCGACGCTAAAGAAGGACTGGTATCTCGATCTTTTGCGTCGTCTGCGCGCACTTGATCCGCAACTTCACATCAAGGCATTTACCGCCATCGAGGTTCGTCATTTGTCTCAACGAATCTTTCGCATGCCGATCCGCGACACGCTGGAGACTCTGCGCGAAGCGGGTCTCGGTTCTATCACCGGCGGCGGCGCCGAAATTTTCGATCCCGTCGTGCGTGATCAGATTTGTCGCGGCAAAGAGACCGCCGCCGAATGGCTCGATGTGCATCGCATGTGGCATCAGATGGGCGGCCGCAGCACCTGCACCATGCTCTACGGTCACATCGAAACGGCTGCTCAACGTGTGGATCACTTGCGGCAGCTTCGCGAGTTACAAGATGAGACGCGCGGGTTCACTGGCTTCGTTCCCTTTGCGTTCGAGCCGTCGGCAGCCCACGGGATGCTCGCTCACATAAAACGCGCCTCTGCATTTGAACAGCTTCGCAATCTCGCGGTGAGCCGAATTTACCTGGATAATATCGACCACCTGACCGCATATTGGGTAAGCTTGGGACTGCCGCTGGCGCAGGTCTCGCTCAGCTACGGCGTGGACGATCTGCACGGCACAATTTTGGAGGAGAAAATTTTCCACATGGCGGGCGCGACGACACCGCAGCAGCAAACCGTGGCTGCACTGGAACACGCCATCCGCGAGGCCGGCCGCGTACCCATGCAGCGGGACAGTTATTATCGGCACTTGAACGGTGCGAAACGACTCAGCCGACCTGACGAGCGCGAATTGGTTTGCGCGTAGTCCTTGCTGTCATTCCGAGCAAAGTTGAGGAATCTCGTGGCAAGGTCCAAGGTAATTCCACAGGGTTCTTCGGCTACGCTGCGGTTTGCGCAGGATGACAGGCGTCGTTCACTGATCACTTGAGCTCCCTTCGTATCGGTTGCGTAAAATATCTGAACGCGCGTCCACTCATTCGCGGATGTCCGGGTGGCATCGAGTTTGATCATCCGTCGGTGTTATGTGAACGACTCGCGAAAGGCGAGCTCGATGTCGCGCTGGTCTCCAGTTTCGAATTTCTGCGCAACCCGATTTACCGGATTGTTGATGAGGTTTCCATTTCATCCGACGGATCGGTTTACAGCGTCGTCGTCGCGCATCGCGGCGACATTTCCGAGATCAAAGAAATCGAGCTCGACCCTGCATCGCAAACTGCGGTCAATCTCCTGCGCTGCCTCCTCGCTGAGCGCGGGCTGAAGCCGCGCTTGATCCGGCGTAGCACGGGCATCTTGCCTGTGGGGCCAGCGGGCGTCTCGCCTGCTGTGGCGAAATCAGGTCTGGTCCGTCGCGCGCAACTTCTCATCGGTGATCAAGCCATTCGCTTCCGGCAAAAACACGCGGATGAATTTCAATTTTGGGATCTCGGCTGGCAATGGAAAAAACTTGTCGGCCTTCCATTCGTTTACGCGCTCTGGCTAATTCGCCCCGAACTCGCCGATGCGAAACAAATCGCGAATCGCCTCCGTACTCTTCGTGATCGAAACTTGGCCAATCTCGAGGAGTTGATCTCGGAAGTTGTAGCCGGGGTCGCTGACCCCGGTGACCGAAAGGAATTCGATTACCAATTCTGCGCCCGCTATTATCGCAAACATCTTCGATTCAGCTTTGGTGAAGAAGAGAAAGAAGGCCTGCGAACGTTCGCGAAGCTATGCGCGAAGCATGGCTTGCTTGAAAAATGCGATCTTAGGTTCGATCTGGTGTAGCCAAGAAAAGGATTTCTAGGGATTTCTCAGCGTTCGGAAATTACCGCTTCTCGAATCATTGCGAAAGATACAAGTGCTTCGTAGCGTCTTGTCAGGAAGTTCTCCGCGAATAAACTGATCGGTGCAACGTCGATGGATTTTAGCGCCGCGTGAGGAGTTGAATGGCGGCGCGATTTCGTGGAGTGAAATTTGCGGGTCCGAATGCGTTGCACGGTTGCTTTTGCGAAAAGGATTTCATTCCCTGGAGGAAGTTGAAAACTTTTTGCGGCCGCGTCTTCGCTCGTTAAGCGATCCGTTTTTGCTGCCGCAAATGCGCGCGGCGGTTTCGCGTATTCTCGCGGCGCTGGATTCTCAGGAACGCATCGTGCTCTTCGGAGATTACGATGTGGATGGCGTGACTTCGCTGGCGTTGCTTAACGAAATGTTGCGCGCTTACGGCGGCACCCCGGAATTATTTTTGCCGTTGCGCATGGAGGAGGGCTACGGCTTGAGCGGCGAAAGTATTGAGCGTTGTGTCAAACAACATCGACCGCAATTACTCATCGCCCTTGATTGCGGCACCTCGTCAGTGAACGAGATTTCTGAACTCAAGAAACGCGGGGTAGATGTCATCGTGCTTGATCACCATGAGCCCAAGTCCGAGTTGCCTGACTGCGTTGCGGTCGTGAATCCGAAGCTGACGCAGTGCGGGATGGAATATCTCTGCAGTGTTGGGATCGTCTTCAAACTATGCCACGCGCTATTAAAAACTAGGCTGCTGACCGGGTTCGATCTCAAATCGAAGCTCGATCTCGTTGCGCTCGGTACGGTGGCGGACATCGTGCCGCTGCGCGGTGAGAACCGTGTTCTGGTACAGCGCGGCGCGATCGAGATCGCACGGACCTCGCGTATGGGTTTGAGGAAATTAATGCAAGTCGCCGGAGTGCGCGTGCCAATTTTGCCCGAAGATATTGGCTACCGCCTTGGCCCGCGCTTGAATGCTGCGGGGCGTTTGAGCACGGCAGAGAAATCTTTGCGGCTGCTGCTCACGCAGGAGGAAAGCGAAGCAGCAGTGCTCGCGGCGGAACTCGATCAGCAAAACCGCGAACGCCAGGAGGTGGAACAGGAAATCTTTGATGCAGCGATAGAGGGAATAGACAGCCAGTTCGACGCGGCTCGTGATGCCGCTATCGTGGCAGGCGCGCATGACTGGCATCCGGGAGTGCTCGGTATCGTGGCGTCACGGATTGTTCGAAAATATCATCGGCCCGCAATTGTGATCGGCTTCGACGAGAGCGGAATGGGCAAGGGAAGCGGACGAAGCATCGAAGGGTTGAACCTGGTCGAAGCGCTGAATCGTTGCGCTGACAGCCTCGGCACCTTCGGTGGACATGAGATGGCGGCCGGGCTGGCGATGCGCGAGGAAAATTTCGATCTTTTTGCCAAAGCATTTCGTAACGCCGCGCGCGAGCTTCTGTCCGACGAAGCATTGCAACCTTGCCTGCGACTGGACCATGAGCTCGCATTCACCGAGATAGACGTTGATTTTCTGCGCTGGCACGAAATGCTACAGCCGTTTGGAAACGGAAATCCGCAGCCGCTGTTCCTTGCGCGTGAAGTTGAGCCGGTTGCGCCGGCGCGCGTGATGAACGAAAAGCACTTGCTCTTTCGTTTGCGCCAGGGCGATCGCCATCGGCGCGCGGTTTATTTTAACGGCGCACAGAATCAATTGCCCCCGGCGCCGTGGGATGTGGCATTCCGAATTCGCGCGGATGAATATGGAGGTGAGACGCTGGTTGCGATGCACATCGAAGCGGTGCGAGCGGCGGAGCCAATGTAATGAGCAAGGTTCTTGAACAAAAAGTTCGTGACGGCGAGGTTGCCGTCGCCAGCATGCGAGGCGCGTGCGCTCCTCAGGTTTCACAATCGCTTGAAGAGCTAAACTGGATCCCGCGGCCGCGTCTGCTCGCGCTGCGGCGCCTCGGGATTGAGACGGTAGAAGACTTGCTCACTCATTTCCCCCGCCGCCACGAAGATCGCACCGAGTTCCCGCGTTTTCCACGCGAGGAAAGCGATGTTCCGGTCTGTCTTTGCGGTGAGGTAGTTAAAACGTCGCTGCGTCGTTTTGGCGGATGGAAGAAAATTTTTGAGGCCACGCTCCAAGAGTCGCAGGCAAATGCTCTGAGCGAGCCGCTGGTGTGTCGATGGTTCAACCTGCATTACGTGCAAAAAATGATCGCCACCGGCCAGCGTATTGTTGTCTTTGGAAAGCCACGTCTCCGCGGGAAGCGAATTTGCATGGATCATCCGGAGTTCGAAGTGATCGAGAACGATGAGGAAATATCGATCCATTTCCGCAGGATCACGCCCATCTATCCAGCGACGGAGGGTCTTTCACAGCGCGCCTTGCGCAGCATCGTTTATCGGCTTTTAAATGAGCTTCGTCCCGCGCCGGCGGGATTCGAAACATTATTGCCGCGTGCACTCATGAATGGCGACATGACGCGGGCGGCGGCGATTCGCGCCATTCATTTCCCGAAAAATTGGGAGGAGCGGGATGCCGCGCGCGAGCATTTGGTCCTCTCCGAATTCTTCGCAATGCAAATGCTGATTGCATCCCGACGCACCGATGCGTCGATTCGCACTGGCGAGGCTCACTGCGGGTCCGGCGTATTGTTGGACAGATTTCTGAAGGCGCTTCCGTTCGAACTGACGCGCGCGCAGGAGAAAGTCATCGCAGAAATCCACCACGATCTTGCGGCTACGCATCCGATGAACCGTTTGCTGCAAGGCGATGTTGGCTCAGGCAAAACGGTCGTCGCAATAGCGGCGATGCTTCTTGCGGTTGAAGGCGGATATCAGGCAGCATTCATGGCGCCTACGCAAATTCTGGCGGAGCAACATTACGATGTGTTGCGGCGCTGGCTCGAGCCGCTGGGCGTACGCCTCGCACTACGAACGGCCGCGCGACAGGAGGAGAGCGGGCCGCTGCCGCTGTTTAAGCATAGACGGGATTCCGCGCGCGAAGGAGTTCCGGGGAGCACAGGCTGCCAGCCTGTCGTGTCCGGCAGCCTGCCGGACACACGAGCGCGTGCAATGTCCGAAGGCGCAGATGAGCCGCACTATCATCGCCGGAACCTCCCACACTTTGAACGTCCCTGGGCCAAGTACGCGATCACGTTTGCCACGCGAAATCATCGCCAATTGTCGGAGAAAACGCGTGACATCGTGCTCCAATCAATCCTGCGTTGGAAGGATCGGCGCTACGAACTGTATGCGGCCTGCGTAATGCCAGACCATGTGCACCTGTTGATCGAGCCGATGATCGAGCGCGATGATGGCTCCGGTAATCCGATCTTTTTTCCTCTTTCGAAAATACTGCACAGCATCAAGTCGTTTACCGCGAATCGAATCAACAAGATTGAAAACAGCAATGAACCTGTCTGGGAAACAGAATCATTTGATCGTCTGATCCGATCGGAGAGCGATCTGCAAGAGAAATTTCGTTACATTACGCGTAATCCTTGGGATGCGGGCATAGCGAAACAAGATGAAGATTATCGGTGGGTTTGGTACCCGGGGAGCTACAAAGCCCGGGAGTTCGCGGCAAGCTGCCGCGAACAACAGGCTGGCAGCCTGTGCTCCCCGGATCAGACGCTGCCGCCGGAAACGCCCCAAATCATCGTCGGGACGCACGCATTGCTCTACGACAACGTGTCGTTTTCAAATCTTGGACTCGCGGTGATTGATGAGCAGCACAAGTTCGGGGTGGCGCAACGTGCCCGACTGACTGCGCGCGAACCAGCGCCCGATGTGCTGGTCATGACCGCCACGCCGATCCCGCGCACGCTAACGATGACGATTTACGGCGACCTCGATGTTTCAACCATCGACGAGATGCCACGGAACCGGGGAAAAACCGTCACTGCGGTGCGCGATACTACGAAACTGGGCGAAGTCCTCAGCTTTTTACGAACGCAATTAGAAAGGGGCCGCCAGCTCTACGTGATCTATCCGTTGATAGATGAGAGTGAAAAATTAGACGTGAAAGCCGCTGCGGCTGAGTACGAGTTATGGCGGGAACGCCTCCATCCCTTTCGCTGCGAATTGGTCCATGGCCGAATACCGGCGCCGGAGAAACAAAAGATCATGGAACGCTTTCGGCGCGGCGACACGAGCACGTTGATCAGCACGACTGTGCTCGAGGTCGGCGTCGATGTTCCCAATGCCGGCGTGATGCTGATTGAAAACGCGGAGCGTTTTGGTCTGGCGCAACTGCATCAACTTCGGGGACGGATCGGTCGGGGAGAGCATAAATCCTATTGTATCTTGCTGACCTCGTCTCAGGCGAAGGAGGCTTCCGAGAAGCTCGCCGTTTTGGAAAGAACCAGTAACGGCTTCGAAGTGGCCGAAGCAGACTGGGAATTGCGTGGCCCGGGCGATTTGCTCGGCACGGCGCAGAGCGGTCTGCCTGCGCTGAAGATCGGTAACTTGAAGACGGATGCGCATTTGATGCGGCGCGCGCGCGGGGCTGCCATGTCAATCTTCCAGGCAGATCCGCGGCTGGAATCGCCTGAGAATCAACGTTTCCGGCGCTTAATTGTCGAAAAACACGGACGGACTTTTTCCAACGTCAGTTAATGAAAAATCTCGCGAAATTTTTACTGTTTGTCCTGCTGGTCAGCGCGGGAATTTCCCTCCTCTACGATTATCGCCTTAAGCATGGAGGCTTGAAATTACCTTCCACGCGGACGCCGGAAAAGTACACGCTGGCTTCGGGCCCGAGCGTGGACTCAAAGCAGGTAGCTTCTCTAGAGGCGTTGAACCGGGAGCGTCGCTCTCTGGTGAGCAGCGTGCTTCCGTCCGTTGTTGCCGTGAAAACATCAAAAAAAATCGGCATTCGACGCGAGTATGGGCTTGATCCGTTCGAGTTTTTTTTCGGCAACCGGCAGCGGCGATTTCGCAGTCCACGCGACGAGGCGCTGGTGCAGAGTTCGCTGGGCTCCGGTGTGATTGTGACCAATGAAGGTCACATTATCACGAACAATCATGTAGTCGCCCAGGTGGACGAGATCGAGGTGCAGTTGAGCGACGGACAAACCAAGAAAGCGCGCTTGGTCGGCGCAGATGAGCAGGTCGATCTGGCTGTGCTTAAGATCGACAATCCCAGCGTAAAGCCACTCAAACTTGCTGACTCGGATACGGTGCAGCCCGGAGATTTTGTCTTGGCCATCGGCAATCCATTTGGTTTCGAGGAAACGGTCACAGACGGAATCATCAGTTCGAAGGGGCGGCCGAATCGGAGCGATTTTTTCGGTGACTTACTGCAAACCAATGCGGCAATTAATCCAGGGAACAGCGGTGGCCCTTTGATCAACCTCCGCGGCGAAGTGATCGGGATTAATACAGCGATCGCCTCAACGACGGGCGGTTCGCAGGGAGTGGGGTTCGCGATTCCCTCGAACACGGTTCGTAATGCGCTGGAAAGTTTACTGAAACAGGGCCGGATCATTCGCGGGTACCTTGGCATCCAGACGCGAGCTTTGCAGCCCGGTGAAGACGGCGCGGACACCGAGGGCGTGACGGTTGCGGAAGTAATGGCAGGGTCGCCCGCAGCTCAGGCGGGCGTTCAACCGGGCGATGTTGTCCGCAAATTCGATGGGCACGAGGTGAAGAATTTCAGCGCGCTGCGGACTCTCGTGGCCCAGACCCAGTTGAATAAACAAGTCGAACTTGAAATCGTACGTGACGGGAAACCGCTTAAAGTGAAGGCGCAGATCAAAGAGCAACCGATTGATCACGACACAGCGCGGGCTGTTCCTCGGCAAAACGAGCCGCAGCCGCAAACTCCGCGACAACCGAGCGATGAAGAAGCGGCCAGCAGTCCTCTTGCTGCGATTCATGTGGAAGAGCTGACGCCGGAGATGGCGCGTCAGCTTGATCTACCCTCGAATGTGCAAGGCGTATTGGTCACAGGCGTCGATCCCGATAGCGGCGTGGCGGAATTGCAGAAAGGGGATGTGATAGAAGAGATCAATCAACAGCCGGTCACATCAGTTTCAGATTACAACAAGATCGCTGCCGCACTCGAGCCGAGCCAACCGCAAGTCTTATCGGTTTGCCGGCATCGGGCGCGTTCGTTTCTAGTCTTGCGACCGCGCTAACGTTGGTAGGGCGGCGCGCTGCGCCGTCCGGACATCCAGCGATGTCTCTACCTCAGTACGCGATTGCGTGGCGCCGGCAAACGCCAGAGAGCATTTTCCAGAGAGCCTCGAGCACGCGGTTCACTGACGCTTTTACGGATTCAAAATTGTGCTTGTTAACGAAGGAGTTGAGGATCTTTCGCTCGGCGTCAGAATGTTCGCGATCCGCTTCGATGTGGACGGTGAAATACTGATAATGCTCGGGACTGGTGAAGCCGTAGTGTTTTTTTAGTCCGTCAATTTTCGATTCACAGATCTCTGGTATTTGGCTCTCGTAGGCGTAGAGTGCTGCGAGACCTTCAGCGGTCGATCCATCGCGGCAAACTTGCCGAAATATATCGATCAAGTCCGTCGTTTCGGACCACTTTTCAGATTTGCGTACATCGGATGCAGAAACGCCGAGACCTTCAGCAAACTTGAGCCAAAGCTCGGGATGATTCGGTGAACCTGCTTCCTCGTCGATCAAATTCGACAAGAGTTGTTTGCGCGTTGCTTGATCCTCGCACTTCGCGTGCGCCGCCGAAAGATACGTGGGGAATGCCACGACATGGTGATAGTACTGCCGCGCATAATCCGCGAGCGCGTCCCTGCTCAGCTCCCCACGCGTCCACGCGAGATAGAAGGGATGTTTCAAGAGATGTTTCGCCGCGATGTTTTTATCTATTTCGTCAAGATGTTTGTTCATAGGACCTGTTATCTTCCACAGATTACGCAGATTTGCACAATCTCGATTTTTTCAATCTGCGCTAGTCTGCGAAACCTGTGGACATTTTTATGCTGATTTCAAACTGTGTTTGATGCCGCGGATGGGGATGACGACCCAGGTGGGGCGGTGATTTAGTTCGTAGCCGATTTCATACACCGCTTTGTCGAGCAAATAGGCTTGGAGCATAATTTGAAGGTCGTCGCTGTTTTTGGGGATGAAAATCGCGCTGGCGGTCGTGTTCAAATAGCTTTGCAGAAAGACGCTGCTCGCCTGGCGATACCAAAGATCGGCCCAGCGCTCAAGGAACGGCACGTCTTCTTTACGCATGGCAGGCTGCCAGAGCGCGCTGTAAGCCGCGTATTGAAACGAGCGCATCATGCCGGCGACGTCACGCAGTGCCGAGCGTTTCAGTTTGCGCTCGCTTAGCGCACGGGCCGGTTCACCTTCAAAATCGAGAATCACAAAATCTTTGCCGGTATAAAGCAACTGCCCAAGATGATAGTCGCCGTGAATCCGAATTTTCGCGGCATTAGTGCGGCGATCGAGCAGACGTTTTTCGCACGCGAGTATTTCCTGTTCCGCAGCGAGCACTTCCTTCGCTTCATCTCGAAATGCTCGAGAGAGATCTGGCAATTTCTTTTTCAGAAGAGTAAACGCGCGCCGCAGTGATGCCCGCATGTTTTGGTAAACCGAGCGCTGCGCCATGGCGTTGAAAGGTTCCGGCGCGAACGCGGGATTGTCCGTGCGCGAGGCGAGTGCAAGATGCAGTTCGCCTGTACGTTGTGCTAAGAGCTTTGCCTTGTCGGGATACACCCCGCCAATCAGTTCGTCGAGAAGCGCACCGGGCGGCGCTGTTTCATTCTGAAGATCGGCTTTGCGCTCCAGCACTCGTTCATAATAGCGGCCGATCGCGTCCACGGTGAGTGTCCAAACGTCGCCTTCGCTCGCGACCGCGCGTTGCAAGAGGCAAACCACAGTCGGTTCAGCCTTTGTCCGGCGGTATTCGAGTGCCCCGACGAAAGCCGGCACGTTTGGAAACTGGGTATGCTCCGTGAGGAACCGGTTTAGTTCAACGTCAGGGTTCACCCCATCTTCAAGTTTACGATAGAGTTTCAGGAAAAATCCGTTGTCGAAGAGCATCGAAGAGTTGCTTTGTTCCGCGCCGAAAACCTGTGACTTACCGGAAGCAAGGAGATGATCTGGCTCCAGCTTGTCGCTGGCGAGGCCGACAAGATCGCTGACCTCTCCTTTGATGGCTTGGTGTTGCACGATCGCCTCGAATAGTTGCGAGCGAAACGTCGTGTCCCAGATCGCATCGAACAGAATCGCTCCGCCGCTGTCCGCGAAATGCGCGATGATCGCGTGCGAGGCGCTCTGGGAAACCTGGCGCGCCGCTTCGCCGGAGGCGATCTTCACCGGAATGGCATACGTTTCTGTAGGAGCATCCAGATAGTTTAACTCAACGAACAAAAGTCGCGCGCCGTCGCGGTCGGGGGAAATGGCAAGCTGCTCAATCACCTTGAGATCGCGAAAGGTCCGCGCCTTGGAGCCAAACCAGCGGGAGTTGCGGACGTAATTGGGCAAGATTTCGCGCTCGAGCTGTTCTCGCTGGCTATTACCAAGCAGAATGTCCAGATCGGCCGGCGCTTTGATCGTTGGCACAACGCGTTTCTTCGACGCACGGCGAGCGTCGGTCGGCGCTTGCAGCGCGAACCAATAATAGGCATGCGGGCCGAGCGTGATGACGTAGCGCGATTTCCTGATCGGCCGAAACAGATTGCGGCTAAAAACTTCCATTGGCACGTAGCCGGCGAAGCGCGATAGATCCAACTCCGCGGACTGCGCGAAGCGCGAAAGGTTCGCCACGACCACTATGGTCTCGTTTTCCCAACGGCGGAGGAACGCCAGAACTTTCGCATTGTCCGGGTTGAGAAATTCGAGGGAGCCGCGCGAGAACGCCTTGAAGTTTTTTCGCATGGCGATGACCCGTCGCGTCCACCACAGCAGCGAGGAGAGATTCTTCTGCTGGTTCTCAACGTTGACCGCTTCGTAGTGATATTCCGGATCGATCGTGACCGGCAGATAAAGCTGCTGTGGGTTCGCTCTCGAGAATCCCGCGTTGCGGTCCGGGCTCCACTGCATTGGCGTGCGACAACCATTGCGATCGCCCAAATAAAAATTGTCGCCCATCCCGATCTCATCGCCGTAGTAGACGATGGGGGTGCCAGGCATTGAGAATAGGAGCGTATTCAGCAGCTCGATTTTGCGGCGACTGTTTGCAAGCAGCGGAGCAAGCCGCCGGCGGATGCCAAGATTAATCCGCGCGTGCGGATCGGTAGCGTAAACCCGATACATGTAGTCGCGCTCTTCATCCGTGACCATTTCGAGCGTGAGCTCGTCATGGTTCCGCAGAAACATCGCCCACTGGCAATTCTCGGGAATTGACGGAGTCTGCTCCAGAATGTCGATGATCGGAAAGCGATCTTCCATCTGCAGCGCCATGAACATGCGCGGCATGAGTGGAAAGTGAAAACTCATTTGGGATTCGTCCCCTTTGCCGAAATAAGCCGCCGCGTCCTCCGGCCATTGGTTGGCCTCTGCAAGCAGCACGCGGTTCGGGAACTTCGCATCGACGTGCGCGCGCAACTTCCGGAGATATTCATGCGTCTCAGGCAGGTTCTCACAATTACTGTCTTCCCGTTCGTACAGGTACGGGACAGCATCGAGACGAAGCCCGTCTACACCCATGGACAACCAGAAGTCGCAGACCTTCTCCACTGCATCATGCACGGCCGGGTTTTCAAAGTTCAGGTCTGGCTGGTGCGAATAGAACCGATGCCAGTAGTACGCTTTTGCAACAGGGTCCCACGCCCAGTTCGATGTTTCAAAATCTTTGAAAATGATTCGGGCATCCTTGTATTTTTCCGGCGTGTTGCTCCAGACATAGAAATCCTTGTAGGCAATGTCCCCACCGTAGCCAGGTTCGATGGCCCCGGCCGCTGCCGCGGCTGCAGCACGTCGGGACTTTTGGAACCACGGATTCTGATCGGAAGTGTGATTAATTACGAGTTCCGTGATGACGCGCAGGTTACGTTCATGCGCAGCGTCCAGAAGCGCACGGAAATCATTGAGCGACCCAAAAGTCGGATTGACGTCGAAATAATCGGCGATGTCGTATCCGTCGTCGCGTAGAGGTGACGGATAGAATGGCAGCAGCCAGATTGCAGTGACTCCCAGGTCCTGGAGATAATCCAGTTTTTCGATCAGACCGCGGAAGTCACCCATCCCGTTGCCATCGCTGTCGTAAAAGGTCTTAACGTGCAGTTCGTAGATGATGGCGTCCTTGTACCAAAGCGGATCGATAGATGTGTCATTCGGCTCCTGTGCCATGCGTTTAACTTTTGACCTACAAAGCGCGGCGCGCAATCAACTGTTCATCGTTGCTCGCGCGAGCTCGGCATCGGCCCTATTCAGAACAAAAGCGGCCACGTTGCCGTGGCCGCTTTCACGAAGTCTGTGCTGCTTAATTTTGCTATCCCTTGATCTTCATTACGTGGCTCGCAACGCATTGCCATTGACCGCCGCGTTGCATCCAGGTGTCGGTGAAACGGAACGCGCGATCAAATGGCTTACCGTCCTTGGTCGTGCCCTTTTCGTGCGCCGTGCCAATAACGACTGCCACGCTTGGTCCGTAGGTGTGCACCGCGAGCCTTTCATTCACGGCAGACTTGTAAGTGTCTTTATCTTTTTTGATCTCAGAAATAACGGCGGACTTGTTCATCACTCTTCCATCCCAATAAACGCCAGCGAAATCGTTGGCGACGAACGATTGAGCAACTGAACTATCGTGAGCCCCATAAGATGCTTCCCATCTGTTTTCGTTGTTCTTCAGCGTTGCTTCGACGCTCATGTTTTTTGACGGCGCAGTAGCAGGCGAGGAAGGCGCTTTCGCTGCAACCGGACGTTTCTGGTTCGCCGCCGGCGCTGCGGGCTTTTCCTTTTGCTGAGCCGGAGTTTGTTCGGGGGCTTTTGCAGTCGTCGTTGTCTCCGGTGAAGGCGCGGTTGCTTGTTCAACTGTAGTAGATGGCTTCTCCTCAGGCGCGGGAGATGCCGTTTGCTGTTCCTGTGCCACCGCCAGTATGGCGAAGCTCAAGCCAGCGATGCCGATTAAGGATGTAATTAGTCTCATTATCATTTTGCGAGCGTAGTGAAGTTGCCGGCGATGGGTCAAGATTTATCGTGTGTGTGAATCGGACATATCAGTTTGTTCGCGTTCGAGTCGTGCGGTGTATTTGGAAAACTGGTGGACGAAGGCGCCTGCGCAGATTAAGACACGCGATTGCGACTATGCGCTCGATCCTGTTCTTGATTGCTCCAATTCCTGATTACACATGGGACCAACCAAACTAATTGCTTCCACGCGCCGCAAGCCGAAGAAACGGGTGCGCCTGGCAAAGTCGCGAGCGCGACCACTCACTGTTGCGCCGCAACTCGAACCCGGCGCGCCCAGTGACTTGGACTTGATGCGGGGAATCCAAGCCGAGGACCCCGATGCGCTGTCTCAACTCTACGATCGGTACAACGGCATTCTGAAGGCGCTTATCTTGAGGGTAATTCACAACGAAGCCGAGGCCGATGATCTCCTGCAGGAGATCTTCATGGAGATTTGGAATCAGGCGAAAAATTTTTCTGCGCAAAAGGGCAAACCTCTCGGCTGGATGGTTACACTGGCCCGGCGACGGGCGATTGATGGCCTGCGCAAGAAGCAGGCTTATGCGCGCGCGGAGGAACGCCTGAAAAACGAAACGGAACAGCAGCCTGATGCCTGGGTGCATAACGCCACAGAAGAAGAAATCGTGCTGAGCGACACGCGTGCTCTCATTCGCAAAGTCATAGCCGGCCTACCACCCCCCCAGCAGCAGGCAATCGATCTCGCATTTTTTAAAGGCATGAGCCAGCGCGAAATCGCCGCCAAAACGAATACACCATTGGGCACGGTGAAGACGAGGCTTGAACTGGGACTTAAAAAAATTTATGACGCCCTCAAGGAGTTGAGAGATGAACTTTAGCGAATTCCAGAACCGGTCGCGGCTCTATGTGATAGGCGCGCTGGAGCCGGAAGAATTAGAGGAATTCGAGAAAGCGCGGAAGAAATTCGGGAAAAAGGCCGAAGAATTCATCACCAAATGCTACGCGTTGCATGAGGCATTTGCGTTGAGCTTGCGCCCGGCGAAGGCCTCCGCTGCAATCAAAGACCGGCTCATGGCGATGGTAAGAGGAAAGAAGGAAGCCTAGTTGCCGGACCTGTCTTCTCTCAATCCTCCAGCTCGCGCAGAATAAATTCTTGGAGAAAACCGTAGAAGTTTACCTGGAACAGACTCAAGTCTCGGCGCGATCCGATGGGTGAGCGAAAGTGGTCGTTCAGCTCGTTTTCGGTGAAGTTATTTTTTGCGGCTATGACGAGGCGGGCCTGATTCAGCGCGCTCAGCCATGCATCGGCATGTTTGGCAGGAATGCGCAAGGTGCGGTTGGCGAGACTTTTCTCGTTGCCGTTCAGTTGCTCTAAATCAATCGCCACAGTTTGCGTCGCCGTCTGAAAAAGGCTTCGCAACTCAGGTTCAACATAGGTCTTCCACTCGGCGCAAATCTCGGTTTCTTTTCGATTAGTTGGGAGACTGAAGAGGCGCTGTTCGGCAGCCGGCGCGCCCTCCGGGTTGGCACTTCCGGGAATTTGCCGAAGCAGCTCCGCGAGAAACGGATCCAGTTCGGAGATTTCGATCTGGTCCTTGCGGCGGCGAATCTCCATAACTAACAAGCCTTCTCCAGTGTGGCGAGCAGAAGATACCCGTGCAGCTGCTGCACATAAAGCTCGGCAGGCTCGCGCATGCCGCTCCACAAAATCGATCGCCCTTTGTGATGCACTTCCAACATGTGTCTCTCCGCCCTCTCGCGCGGATAGCCGAAGACGCGTTGAAAAACCATCGTCACATAACTCATCAGATTGACAGGATCGTTATGCACCACCACTTGCCAGGGAAGATCGAGCTCTTCTTCCGAACGGGTTTCTTTTTCAATCGTAGGCTCGGCCGTCGTTATGGATCCAGTCTTCTCGTTTGAGACCTGAGCGATCCCTTTTGTTTCTTTGATCTGCGCCAGGCATCCGCCATCCCGCCGTGGCCCACAACTCATGCTTAAAAGGCTAACATACGGCGCCCTCAGTTCAAACGTGTAGCGCCCGGTCTGTGACCGCGGATGCGGCCTTGCAGATTACGACAGCTGCGCGGCATTTTTCGGCGCTCACAGAGCGCCGCTACAGTCGCTCAGAATTTTTTCCTGCCTCCGCGCCATCTTGCGTGCCTCCGCCGGCGTTCGGTCGTCGAATCCGTGCAAATGTAAAAGGCCATGGATGATATACAGCTGAAGCTCGCGCATGATCGAGTTCCCAAACAAACGAGCGTGCCGTTTTGCCGTCTCGGCGCTGATAAAAATTTCGCCGTGTCGAAACGTTAGCACGTCAGTCGGACCCGTTTGCCCAAGAAATTGCCGATGCAGAAGCGACATTCGCCGGTCCGAGATCAGCCAGACAAAGACCTCGCCCAATTCCCGCAAATCCGTTTGTTTCCCCTTTTGCAATTGCAAACAATGCCGCAGGACCTTTGCGGCGAACTTGTGGAGAGCAGCCGCGTTGACTGGAATGGTTCGTTGCAGATTGCGAACAGAAATTTCCGGAACTGTCATTCTGAGCGGAGCGAAGAATCCCTGAAGGTTGCTGGCCAAACGAAATCAATAATCAGAGATGTTTCGCTTCGCTCAACATGACATTGTTCTTCACACTGGCGGCCGTTGTTCCGATTGAAAGTTGCGCGTGATTAATCGTGCGCCTTTGTCGAAAGTTAAATACGCCCACGCCCATTGAAACAGGACCAGCAAGCGGTTGCGGAAACCGACCAGGAAAACAATGTGCACAAATAGCCACGCGAGCCACGCGGGGAGACCGCTCAGGTGCATGAACTTTAAATCTGCGACCGCTTTGTTCCTTCCAATCGTCGCCATGGTGCCTTTGTCCCTATAACGGAAGCGTTGCGGTTTACGACCGTTTATCATCGCCAGTACGTTGCGCGCGGCATGACGGCCCTGTTGCATCGCCACTGGCGAGATTCCGGGCAAAGGCTCTCCAGTCTGATGCGGAAAATTCGCCAGATCACCAATCACCTGCACTTCCGGGTGCCCAGGAATCGTAAGATCGTTGTTCACAATAACGCGGCCGACCCGGTCAACCGGTATGCCCAGAGTTTTCCCAACGAACGACGCGTTGTTGCCGGCAGCCCAGATCTTGACACGGCACGGAATAAATTCATCGCCAATCTGCACGCCAGCTTCAGTGAGATTCGTTGCCCGTGTGCTTGGGCGCACTTCTACACCGAGCTCCACCAATTGTTTCCGCGCGCTCTCCGATAAATCCGGCGGATACGCAGCCAGCAGACGTGGCTCGCCTTCTATGAGAATCACACGCGCCTCCGACGGATTGATGTGGCGAAAATCTTTGGCCAGCGTGTGGCGCGAGATTTCTGCGATCGCGCCCGCCATTTCCACACCCGTTGGTCCGCCCCCGATGATGACGAAGTTCATCGCCGCACGGCGCGCCGCTTCATCTGTAGTTTTTTCGGCGTACTCGAATGCCAAAAGAATCCGGCGGCGCAATTCAACCGCGTCCTCGAGGCTCTTTAATCCAGGGGCGAGTTTTTCCCACTCGTTGTGGCCAAAATAGGAATGTCGCGCGCCGGTCGCGAGAATCAAATAGTCGTAGTCGATTTCCAGATCGACCGTTTTCACTTTTTTCGCATCGACATCCACGGACTGCACTTCCGCAAGGATCACCTCCACATTCCTGCATTTGCTCAAGACTGCGCGCACAGGAGCAGCAATGTCGGCCGGTGAGAGTGCAGCTGTCGCGACCTGATAGAGCAAAGGTTGGAAGAGGTGGTAATTTGTGCGGTCGATCACAGTGACGCGCACATTTTCGCAGGTAAATTTTTTCGCCGCCTCAAGCCCGCCAAAACCCGCGCCGACAATGATGACGTGCGGCTTTCCTGTGAAGGCGTTTTCCATGCGGAAAATTGTAGAGCGTTTGATTCGCTCGCGCCACTCGCTCACCCTTTCGGGCTTCCCGTCTATGTCGCTCGGCGCCCGCCGATTCCAGTCTGTGAAACGCCAATTGCGGCAATAAACAGTTTGTTATTGCCTCCGCGCGAATTACCTTTCCGGCCTTATGCCGAAGCCAATTGCGCGAAGCAAAACACGTAAATCAGTAGCAAAGCGATTTAAAATCACGGCGCGCGGCAAGGTATTACGAGCCCACTCTTCGCGACGTCATTTGTTGGCGGCGAAAAACGCAAAGCGCAAACGCCGGCTGAGCAAAGCAGCTCGCGTGGACGATACGGATGTGGCACGAGTTAAGGCGAACTTGCCGTTCGGTTAACAACTGCGCGTTACTTTTCGTCGTTTTAGTATTGGTCCGGCGGCGGCAACGCTTCTCCGCGTGACCTTGTTCTAGTTGTCGTGGTCGTGATCCCGTACCACTGGCGGGCAGCCTCCAATGAATCGGGCCCGGGCTCCGGGCTGTAAAGATCGCGCCGGTTAACCAAGGTTGTGCAGGAGTTTGTTGCGGCAAAAAGAAAAGCGAGCGGAGCAATAGCTGAGCCATTTCACGCTGCCGATGCAATCAGAAGCATCGTGCCTTGCCAAGGCGCCGATTTTTTCCTGAAAGGGTTCGCAGTTGCGCGTCGCGATTCTTGCGAGAAGATTTGATCTCCGTCAGGGGCTATGGATTGAGGACTTACAAATCCCGCCAGGGCAGGAATGCAGCAACGGTAGTCTGATCCTCCTTGCCGTAGTTCTCTGGCGGACTTTTTTGCTCAGATAGGGCGCCACCGCGTGCGCCGACTACAATTGAGTCATGAAACTCCTGAAAGTTAAAACGGCTCGCTTCTCGGAGGTGGTTGAAAAGTGCGGTAGGCCGCACGTTTACACGCTTTGGCAAAAGCCGTCAGCCGATCGTCATTTCCAAGCGCAAATAAAGAATACTCGGGTTATGACAATCCAAAAGAGCGAGAGCGGGACAGACTTCGGAATTGCCGGCTTCAAAGAAGCAAAAGGCGCAAGTTATCTCGTCTTTCCAAAATCACTGAGACGCTTTACGGACAAGCGAATCGTTGGAATCGACTGGGCGCTTGTTCGTGAGTAGCCGCCCTATCCCGGGGGCCAGGCAAGAGCGCGTTTGCCCAGCAAATGGACATGCAAATGCGGGACGCTTTCGCCCGCGTCGGGGCCGCAGTTGATCACGACGCGATAGCCGCTCGACAATTCTAGTTTCCTGGCCACGTCGCGGGCGATCAGAAGCAATTTGCCGAGCAGCGCGCGGTCGTCGTCCGTCGCGTCCGTGAGCCGCGGAACGACCTTCTTTGGCACGATCAGCACATGCACGGGCGCCTGCGGATTAACGTCGTGAAAAACGACTGCGTCGTCATCTTCCCAGATGATTTTCGCTGGAATTTGTCGTGCGATGATCTTTTCGAAAATGGTCATGACATTTTATGAGCTTGGACTGTCGGATCCTGGGTCGGTGTAAATCTGCGCAATCTGACGCTAATTCAAATGCGAAAGCTGTGCGGTGTGGGCGAGTCAGGCGAAGGTTTTCAACGCAGTGAACAATCCAATCGCGGAAAATCAGCCGCGGCTGTTAGTCTTTCGCGCACGAAGCAGACGATTTCCTCGCGCAGCGCATCGCAGGCGCGCGTCCACGTTTTGACGCCCCGAAGCTGTTTCACACAAGACTGGAGCGAACAAAGCTGAACATTATCGGCACCGGTTCCGATCAAGCCGCTGATTCGCTTTTCCAAAAGATCAAAAAACGCGAGTTCATACCCTGCGCCGGCATGGTGCGCGATGTCCAGCAACGATACGGAAATGGGCGGCGGCGAAGGCGCAAAATGCGGCACAATCTCCTTGTAACCGATTGCTTTCAGGACGTAACGCACAGTCTGCGAGAGCTGATTGAATGCGACCACGTTTTCGTCGTTTCGCAGATGCAGGTAAAAAGCAATGCTTTCGGTCACGTGATCGGTGAGCCACCACCTGGGATAACCGGCTTCGTCAGCAGCCCGCGTGATCGCCGCATGAAGCCAATCGCGATTGAATTCGAAAAGTTGTCCTGAGTCCGTGCGGAGATACGGAAATTCCTCTTTAAACGCGACCATGGTGCTCGTTCGTCGAAATTTTGCGTGGTGCTGGCGTGGAACTTTGCGGGGTCTCAGGAGAAAACAATTCCCGCTGAAGCGCATTGGGTTTTACGTGACGCCCCAACGTGTGAATGGCATCTACAAATTGATCGACGTCCTGGAATCGCTGATACACCGACGCATAACGTAAATAGGCGACTTCATCGATGGCGCGGAGTTTTTCGAGCACTTTGGCGCCAATCCCCGATGAAGGAACTTCGCGCCCGCCGGTTTCCAGCTCGTGCACAATCTCGTCCACCACATCTTCCAAGGTAAGAAGACTGGTGGAACGTTTTTCAAATGCTTTCGCGATGCTGGCGGCGAGTTTGCGCCGATCAAACGGTTCATGTGTTCTGTTACGCTTCACCACGCGCAGGTCCGAGCGCTCGATTTCTTCATAGGTCGTGAAGCGATATTTACACTTCAAACATTCGCGACGGCGACGGATACTGGAGCTATCGCGCGACTGACGGGAATCGATGACCTTGTCATCACGAGACCCGCACTTGGGGCAACGCATAGTGTTGAAGCGCTAATTACCACACCATACGTTGTGGCGTCAATGCTTCTTTAGGTTTTTATCTGGAGCACGGCCATCTTGGCTGTGGGGCCGACGGGCATCTTGCCTGTCGCTTTCGTTATCGGTGGCATTGACGCAACACACTGCCAACGATACACGCTGCAAGATGCAAAATTCCAAAACGAGCGGCACAACCTACGGTCCGTGGCTCGTCGGTCTTGGTGCAGCGCTCTGGGGCACGGAAAGCGCGTGGCGCATCCCGCTCAATGAATTGTTCGACGCCAAGGTGATCGTCTTTTGGGAACACGTTTTCATCCTCATCATGTTCCTGCCGATTCTGATCTCGCGCGTGAAGGAGATTCCCAAAGTCAACGCGCGCACGTGGGGTTACATGCTTTTCTCCGGATTCGCAGGATCTGCTGTCGGCACCATCTTCTTCACGCTCGCGCTGAAATATGGAAATCCAACGGTCGTGAACGTGATCCTTAATATCCAGCCTGTTATTTCAACCTTTGGGGCGTTTCTGCTTTTTGGTGACCGGCTTGCCCGACGCTTCTTCTTTTACGCTGGCGTCGCGATCATTGCCGGCATTTTCGTTTCCGTCACGCATCCAACCATGATCGGCGTCTCGTTCGAGCGCGCCGGGCTGAATCTCGGCACGGGCTACGCTTTGATCTGCGCGCTCTTTTGGGGCCTCTCAACCGTTGCTGGACGTGGCGTCATGATCGGCATGTCGCTTCGGCTCGCCTCCAGCATGCGCATCGTCGTTGGACTGACCTGCATGACGCTGATTCTTTT